>JAEEGH010004984.1_pt1 | contig 33727 bp, 33 predicted proteins | sample 9134181 | NCBI WGS metagenome assembly JAEEGH01 (sample SAMN16246544, study PRJNA631951) | gut metagenome | biome: gut microbiome; feature: rumen; material: DP-attached | host: Bos | place: Iran: Karaj | collected 2018-10
ACGCTGCTGCTTGCCCCAGTAAAAGCGCAGTACATCCACGCCGAAGGCAGGATCCAGCGAATCGGGCGGGGCGGGCAGGCAGGGCACCAGGTCGGGCATTTCGTCCATCGTCAGATAAGGTTGTACCTGCGCACGGCTGCCCAGGGGCAGCAACATCAGCAGGGCCAGGGAAAAAGTCAAAAATTTTGCGTTCATAGTTATCATTATGGGTTATAATTCATCCAGGACGGCCTGCGCGCAGACGCAGCCGAAAACGGTGGGCAGGTAGGAAAGGGTGCCCACATTGGATTTCTTGTTGCGGCCCTCCTCCATCACGACGGCCGATTCGAGCGGCACTTCCTCGGAATACACCGCCTTGAAGCCCTCGCGGATGCCCAGTTTATGGAGCCGCTTGCGGAGCATATGCGCCAGCGGGCACTGGCGGGTCCGGGAAATATCGGCGATGCGCACCGCCGTCGCGTCCCGCTTGGCACCGCTGCCCATCGAACTGACCAGCGGGATGCCGGCTTTCAGGCAATGCTGGATCAGGGCGATCTTGGGACTGAGGGTGTCGATGGCATCAACCACATAATCCAGCGTCGGGGGCAGCAGCGCGGCCACATTCTCTTCGCAAAGGAACTCGCGCAGCAGATGCAGGCGGATATCGGGATTGATATCGCGCAGGCGCGCCGATACCACTTCCGTCTTGAAAGCCCCTACCGTCGAACTGAGGGCGCAGAGCTGCCGGTTGCGGTTAGTGTCGGAGACCGTGTCGCTGTCGATGAGAGTAAGGGTGCCGACGCCGGCGCGGGCCAGCATTTCAGCGGCCGCACCGCCGACTCCGCCCAGCCCGACGACGGCCACGTGGGAACGGCTGAGCCGCTCCATCGCATCTTCACCCAGCAGCAATGCTGTCCTTTCCGTCCAATCGCTCATATTGTGCAGACCTGCAACAAGGGCGTAAAGACTGTGGCAGGTTGTCTTCTGCGACCATTTACCCGGATAGGGTTGCGGAGCAACAGGGAGCAGAAGATATCTGACACAGTCAGCCCTTGTTGTTAAATACTGAAATTATGGTAATGCGGGCCAAAGCGCTCGAAGGCGGCACGGTCGAGGGCCTCGCGGTCGTCGGGATGGGCGATGCTTATCATAAGCTTGGCGCGCTCCTGGAGGGACTTGCCATAAAGGTCGACGGCACCGTACTCTGTCACTATCCAATGAGCATCGGCACGGGGTGTGACGACACCCGCTCCGGGATTGAGCTGGGCCACTATCTTGTTCTTGCCCTTGTTGGTGCGGGAAGCGAAAGCGGTGATGCTCTTGCCACCCTCGCTCATGGAGGCTCCGCGGACGAACTCTACCTGTCCGCCGGTGCCGGAGAAGATGCGCGTGCCTATGCTGTCGGCACTTATCTGACCGGTTATATCAACCTCGGTAGCCGAATTGATGGCCTTCATATGAGGGTTCTGCCTGATTACGAAGGGATCGTTGACATACTTGATGTCGCGCATCAGCACGTCGGGATTATGGTCGATGAAGGAATAGACATCGTTGCTGCCGAGAAGGAAGGAGGCCACGATCTTTCCCTTGTCTATGGCCTTGCAGGAGCCGTTGATTACGCCCTTCTTGATAAGGCGCAGCAATCCGTCGGCGAACATCTCGGTATGCAGGCCGAGGTTCTTGTGGTCCACCAGCTGGGCCGCAAGTGCGTTGGGCAGGGCCCCGATTCCCATCTGTATGCAGTCCCCGTCCTCCACGAGAGCCGCGCAATTCTTGCCTATCAGCACCTCGGTGGGAGTGGGCTCGGCGAAGGCGGCCGTAACGAGCGGAGTGTCGTCCTGCACCAGATAGTCGAACTGGTCCACGCTGAGAAGGTCACCATAGGCGAAGGGCACATTGGGATTCACCACGCCTATCACCAGGTCGGCGCTCTCCACTGCGGCAACGGAGCAGTCGACCGAAGTCCCCAGCGACACCCTCCCCTGCTCGTCCGGCAGGGAAACCTGCACCAGGGCGGCACCCAGAGGAATCTGCCTGCTGCGATAAAGCTTCTGGCTCTCGCCCAGATGCACGGGCAGATAGTCGGCATAGCCGGCATTCACGTTGGCACGCACGTTGGGGCCAAGGAAGAAGCCCTGGTCGAAGAAGATGCCCTCGTAGCGGGGCTCGCTGTAAGGAGCCGGGCCTTCGGTGTGGAAGTGATGGAAATGCAGGTCCCTCACATCCCCGGCATCAGCCCTGCGGCAGAGCGCGCTTATCAGGCAGTGCGGCACGCTCGCCACGCTGCTGAGATGTATATGGCTGCCGGAAGGAATATGGCTCACGGCCTCATCTGCGGAGACGTATTTAATTGCTTTCATTAGTTATAATTCTTACTTTTGCATCTAATCTACAAATTTAACAAATATTCTGATGCATACAAAGGAAGAGAAACTTGCCGCCTTCGCCGAAGCTCTGGGAATAATGGAGACACTGAGGGCCAAATGCACCTGGAATGCCGCACAGACGACGGAGAGCCTGCGTCCTATGACGATCGAGGAAGTGTATGAACTGAGCGACGCCGTGCTGAGGGGCGACGACAAGGACCTGCGCAAGGAGCTCGGCGACGTGCTTCTGCACATCATCTTCTACGCCAGGATTGCCGAAGAGGAAGGCCGCTGGGACATAGCCGACGTAATCCGCGGGCTTTGCGATAAGATGATCTTCCGGCATCCCCACGTGTTCGGGAACGGTGCATCGGAAGGCATGACGGAGGAAGAAGTCGCCAAGAACTGGGAGCTTATCAAGACCAAGGAAAAAGGCGGCAACCGCACCATACTGGGCGGAGTTCCCAAGAGCTTCCCGCCCATACTCAAGGCCTATGCAATGCAGGACAAGGCCCGCAGCGTAGGTTTCGACTGGGAAGAGCCCCGGCAAGTCTGGGACAAGGTGGAAGAGGAGCTTGGAGAGGCCCGCGAAGCCGTCGCGGAAGCGGATCCGGCACACAAGGAGGAGGAATTCGGGGACCTGCTCTTCGCGGTCGTCAACGCCGCCAGGCTCTACGACGTGGACCCTTCGGTAGCACTCGACAAGGCCTGCGAGAAATTCCGCCGCCGCTTCGGCTATCTGGAAGAGCAGACCATACAGCAAGGCAAGGACCTCAAGGAAATGAGCCTCGCCGAGATGGACGCCATCTGGGACGAAGGAAAAGCTAAAGGGCTGTAAAGAAAGAGAAATGCACGCGCCCGTAAACCTTCTCTTTCACGAAGGCGGGATGGGCGGTGAATGAGTGTTCATCCCCGTGTTCCAGGATGAAATAGCACTCGGGATGAAGGATATTCTGCCCCAGGACCTTGTCCGGCAAGGTCTCCAGCCCCTCCAGGGCATAGGGCGGATCAGCGAAGATCAGATCGAATTTTTCGGTGCAGATGGGCAGGAAGTCGAAGACATTGTCCCTCACCATCGTGACATTGCCCAAACCGAGCCGGGCGGCCTCGCGCTTGATGAAGGAGGCATTCTCCCGGGCCATTTCCACGCAATACACGCGCGCCGCTCCGCGGGATGCGAACTCGAAACTGATGGCGCCCGTGCCTCCGAAAAGGTCCAGCACCTTCAGGTCCTCGAATTCATATTCGTTGTTCAGTATATTGAAAAGGCCCTCCTTCGCGAAATCCGTGGTGGGCCTCGCCGCGTAGCGCTGCGGCAGTTCTATAGTCTTTCCCTTGAGGGTGCCGCCTATTATCCTCATATCTGCTCCACCGACTTGAAATAACGGTAGAGGCTCATCTCCTCCTCGGGGCCTATGAAACTGCGCAGGCAGATGGTGGACACCTCGGGATTCAGCTGAAGCTGCTTGAGGGCGAGGAAGATGTAATATTCGGCAGTCGTGAAATCGGGAGCCTCGAACACATTGGCCAGCAGCAGGCTTCCGCCCTGGGCTATGGCCAGATAAAGATTGCCTTCCTTGTGGGAGGCTACGATCTTGTTATAGTCCCGGCAGAGGGGCAGGGCCTCGAGCACGTGATACAGCTCGGGCATAGCTTCCACATCCTCGCTAGGGACGGCATAAACCAGCACGGCATCGTAGCGGGGAACATCCACCCACTTCACGACCTCGTCACCCTTCAACGATGCGACTTCTGCAAGAAGGTCTCTGGCAGAAGTCGTATTGAAGAAGTGCGTCGGCACTAAGGTGCACGCAGGCGTCAGGATGGAAAGATCCACTACTATTCCCAGTTACCGGCGTTATTGTTAGGTGCGGTGATGGAACCCACCTGCAGGCCCTCGTAGCGGTTCTGGTCCCTTCTCTCGGCATCGAGGTTGATGCGGAGCTGGTTGTCCATTCCGCGGAGGAGGAGCTTGTAAGGCATCTTGGCCTCGAAGAGGGGAACCGGAACACCGGTGACGGTCTTCACGACGGCATCCATGAATACGGGCTGGCCGCCGGAGAAAGGAATGTATTTGAGGGAGTCGACCACGAAATCATCCCTGTGGAGGAAGAGGGTATCCTTGACGGGGATTTTGGTAGCCACGTTGAAGACGAGGTTCTTGTCGCCAGCCTCATAGAGTTTGAGAAGGTCTTCGCCGGTAAGTTTCTTGCGGGATGCCTTCTTGATCTTGTCGGTATGGGCAACGGCGAGGGAGTCGTCCATGGAACCGATCTGCATGACGATTTCCATCTTGCCGTTGTTATAGAAATCGGCAAGGGAGTCGACGGTGGAGACGAACTTGCCGTTCTCGCTCTTGTATGCTACCTGCAGAGTACGGATATCCTTGAGGCGCTGGATTGCCACGCTTTCGCGATATTGCTGCTGCTTTTTGAATTCGACGGGCTTCATGACGCTCTTGACGATCAGGTAAACCAGACCGATGCAGAGAATGAAGAGAAGTACCTCAAAAAAGATCTTTACTGATTTTTTCATATTGTGTTCTGATAATTTCAACTATATCCGCACAAAGTTAGAAAATTCATTTTTCAAATGCAATATTCTTATTAAATTTGCCCACGAAAATAATGGAAAACATATCTTTGCTGAACCATATCCTTAGCTCTGCTGACAAGCTTTCCGTCGTGGTCCATACACATCCTGACGGAGACGCCGTCGGCAGCGGCTCGGCAATGGTCTCGTACCTCTCGGAAAGGCTCGGCAAAGATGCCCGCCTGATAGTGCCCGACGCCATCCCCGACAACCTCTCCTTCATAACGGAAGGAATGTCCGTCCTGGATGCCGGAGCGGCCCCGGAGGAGGCCCTGGAGCGCATCGCCGCATCCGACCTCATAGTGGTTCTGGACCTCAACGACCTGAAGCGCACCGAGCAGCTCTGCCCCGCCCTGGAAAGTTCCAAGGCGGTCAAAGTGCTGATCGACCACCATCTCAGGCCCGTCCTCGAACCCTTCGCCCTGGCATTTTCCGAGCCCTCGAGGTCTTCCACCTGCGAACTGCTCTACTTCATACTCAAGGAGCTCGAGCAGGGGAACATCGGAGCCCTCCCCGCGAAGTGTCTTGCCAGCCTGATGACAGGTATGACCACCGACACCAACAATTTCAACAATTCCGTCGGCCCCGACACCCTTAAGATGGCCGGCGAACTGCTGCAGGCCGGCGTGGACAGGGACCTTATCATCGACAAGCTCTACCATAGCGACAGGGAGGAACGTGTGATGGCCTTCGCCGATATGATGTCCAGGCATCTGACCATACTCCCGTGCGGCGTCTCATATATGATCATGACCGAGGAGATGCAGCGTTCCTACGGGCTGGAGCCGGGCGAGACCGAAGGCCTGGTGAACCAACCCTTGAACATGGCCAAGGTGCGGATGAACATCTTCCTCCGCGAGGAAAACGGGCTTTTCCGCGTCAGCATCAGGTCCAAGAGAGGCCTGTCCGCCAGGAACCTTGCCGATGCGGCATTCCACGGAGGCGGGCACGAATGTGCCGCCGGAGGCAAGCTCAGGTGGCCCGAAGACATTCCGGACAGAGACTCCGCTGCCGCCTACATCGAGGAAATCACGGCACGATTTCTGCGAAACGAAACGACGAACTGAAAGACGATTATGAAACTTGAATATCTGATAGCCGCGGCCGTTTTGCTATCCTTCGCTTCCTGTGCGAAGGACGGCGGCAGCGCGAAGAACGAAGACGAAAAAAGGTATTTCGACGCGTGGATTTCCCAGAACCATCCCGACGCCGTACGCACCAAGCTTGGAGCCTATATCCTCAGCCAGACCGAAGGGACGGGCGTTCCTGCGGGAGATTCAGCATTCGCCCGCATCGATTACAGTTCCTTCAAACTGAACGGCGACCTGGTCTCCACCACCAAAGAGAAGATGGCACGCCAGTGCAACATATACTCATCTTCCGAATATTACGGCCCTTATCTTGCGTACCGCGGCACTAAGCTGGAATCCATGGGCGCCGGCCTGGAAGAGGCGGTAGCCGGAATGAAGGTGGGCGGCAAGATGACCGTGGTCATCCCCGGATGGCTGAGCGAGGCCAAAAGGTATGACAGCGAGCAGAAGTATCTCAAGAACTGCTCCGGCACCGACTACATCTACGAGCTGGAGCTTGTGGATGTCTTCAACGACGCAGACAAGTGGGAGAAGGACTCCCTGCGAAGATATATGGCCGCCAACCATCCCGGAGCCGTGGAAGATGCCGACTATCCCGGATTCTTCTACGTCCAGTCCAGGCCCGGTGCCGCCGGCAAGGAATTCCCTTCCGATACCACCTTCTACATCAACTACACCGGCCGTCTTCTGAACGGCAAGGTGTTCGACACCACCATCGCCGATACCGCCAAGGTCTGGGGGCTCTATTCCAGTTCCTCCACCTATAAGCAGAAAAAGGTCACCTGGCCTTCGTCCGGCCAGAATTTCACCAATATACAGCTTGCCGACAACGACATAATCAAGGGCTTTGCATACGCCATCAGCAAGATGCATCCCGGAGAAGCCGGCGACTGCTATTTCGTATCCGGCTACGGATACTCCTACAGCGGATCCGGAAAGACTATTCCCTCCTGTTCTCCTCTGAGTTTTTACATCGAGACCACGGAGGCACCCTAATATATGCCTGACACGACAGAAGGAAGAGCGCCGATAGAGCTCGAAACCAAGAAGATCAGCACCTTGCTGAAAGAATACGCGGTCCCTGGCATCATAGCCATGACCGCGAGTTCTTTGTACAATATGGTGGACAGCATCTACATCGGCCATATCCAGGATGTCGGCGCCCTGGCCATCTCCGGCATCGCCGTGACCTTCCCCATAATGAATCTCGGGACCGCCATAGGCACGCTGGTCGGCGTGGGAGCATCTACCCTGGTATCGATGCTGCTGGGCCAGAAGAACTATGTCACCGCCAACAAGGTACTGCCCAACGTGGTAACCCTCAACGTAGTGCTCGGTGCCATCTTCTCGGTCCTGCTGCTCTGCTTCCTGAAGCCCGTCCTATACTTCTTCGGAGCCAGCGACGCCATCTATCCCTTCGCCCGGGACTATATGGTCATAATACTCGCGGGATTCATCATCTCCCACCTGTACTTCGGCCTCAACGGAATGATACGCGCCACCGGCAACCCACGGCTTGCGATGGGCCTGACGCTGTTCACGGTCATATCCAACGCCATCCTGGACCCGATCTTCATCTTCGGGCTGGGGCTCGGGGTGAAGGGCGCCGCAATAGCCACCGTGCTATGCCAGGCGATGTCGCTCACCTACAGCATACTCTACTTCTCGTCCGGGAAGAATGTCATACGTTTCGGCAAGCGCATATTCGGCTTCAGCGCCAAGATAGCCCGCACTTCGATGGGCATAGGGATGGGGCCCTTCCTGATGAATACCGCCGCCTGCCTGGTTTCCATGTTCATCAACCAGCAGCTGCGCCACTACGGCGGCGACCTGGCCATCGGAGCCTACGGAATAATCAACCGCGTGGCATTCCTGTTCGTGATGATAATCATGGGCATCAACCAAGGGATGCAGCCCATAGCCAGCTACAACTACGGAGCCGGCAAGGGGAAGCGCGTCAAGAAAGTCTATTGGCTCAGCGTTTTCTGGGCCTCGGCCGTATGCGTGCTAGGATTCATAATCTTCGAATTCCTCCCCGGCCCTGCGGTGGCGATGTTCACTTCCGACCCCGAGCTCAAGAAGCTTGCGGTCCACGGAATGCGCCTCATGAATGTAATGTTCCCCATAATCGGATTCCAGATAATCAGCACCAACCTCTTCCAGTGCCTCGGCATGGTCAAGAAGAGCGTTTTCCTCTCGCTGAGCCGCCAGCTCATCTTCCTGCTTCCGGCCCTTTACCTGCTTCCGCTGGCCTTCGGGATAGAGGGCGTGTGGCTGAGTTATCCTGCATCCGACGTGCTGGCATTCACCTGCACGGTGATAATGGTAATCCATCTAATACGCCATCTGGAAAAAAGTGAAGATCCCCAATAAGAAATATGTCTATGCCGCCCTGGCGGTCCTGGCCCTGCTCGTCGTACTGATCCTTGCCATCCCTTCCGGCAAATCCGGAAGCAGGAGCACCCGCTCCATCCGCGGCATCAACGCCGTGCTCACCAACGAAATGTCCGACTCCGAAAAGCTCGGCAAGATGGAGAAAGAGGTATGGAATTTCATGCGCCGCTGGCAGATAAGGGGGATGGAGCTCTGCATAATGCGCCACGATTCCCTGCTGTATGCGAAAGGCTTCGGCTGGGCGGACCAGATGACCGAGGAAGCCATGCGCCCCGGCACCATAATGAGGGTCGCTTCCGTGAGCAAGCTCATCACGGCCGCCGGAATAATGAAATTGGTGGAAAATGGGGAGCTGAAGCTTTCCGACAAGGTTTTCGGACCCCACGGCATACTCAATGACACCATCTACACCAACCATATTTCCGACAAGAAATACTACGACATAAGCGTGGAGCAGCTGCTGCGGCACGAGGGCGGCCTCACCATCCGCAGGGGCGACCCTATGTTCCGGACCAGGGACTGGATGAACATCTACCAACTGAAGAAGGTTCCCGACCAGCAGACCCTCGCTTCCATAGCTGTGCGCAAGCGCCTGGGTTACACTCCCGGAAAGAGCCACGAATACTCCAATTTCGGATATCTGCTGCTGAGCATGATAATCGAGCGCAAGACTGGCCAGCCTTATGAGAAATGGATGAAAGAGAATGTCCTGGAGCCTGCCGGCTGCGTGGATTTCCACCTGGCTCATAATTCCTACGAGCAGAAGCATCCCGGCGAAAGCCGCTATCATATGCAGGACAACGACCCCCTGGTGCCCAAGTACGACAACAGTCCGGATTCCGTGGTACGCTGCTACGGCGGCAACGACATACGGGCGCTCAAGGGCGCCGGCGCGTGGGTATGCTCAGGCCCCGAACTGGCCCGTTTCGTGGCTTCGATAGATGGCAGGCCGGGGATCAAGGACATACTTTCCAAGAAGAGCATCCACGCTATGACAACCCACAGCGACGACCACAAGTTCGGCCTGGGATGGAACAGCGTCGATCCCAAGAAAGGCTGGATGCGTACCGGTTCTCTTTCCGGCACCAGCGCCTACGTGATGTATTTCCCTGATGGAGACTGCTGGATACTGCTTTCGAACACTCACGCCTGGAAAGGCCCCAGGTTCTCCCGCATCACCCATAATTTCATAAAACAGTGCAGGGAGCGCTATGGCAGCAAACTCCCCGCACAGGATCTTTTTACATTGACGCGATGACTTCCCGATTGGCTGCGGCCACCCTGGCCGGAATCAGTTTGTCCACCTTGCGGTCATAGGTCATAAGTCCGTTCACTTCCCTCTCCACATCGGTAGTCTGGGTATAGACCGCCGCCGCGCATCCTTCTTGGATTATGGGGATGAGCATCTTGGCGAACTCTTCGTACTTGGCGGTCGCTTCTTCCGAATTCGAGAACTTCACATAGCCCCAGTTGCGCTGGTCAACCCAGGTATGGCCCTCGATCGGAAGGCCTATTCCTCCGTATTCCCCAAGCACGTTCACCATCTCGGGATCCCAGATACGCATCCTGGGTTCGGGGTAATGATGGGAGTCGAGTATATCCCCCACCCCGCCGGAAATCCAGTTTCCGCCGGAAGCCATATTCACCAGACGGTAAGGATCAAGCGTCTTGGTCATCTCCACGACCTGCGGGGTATCGAACTGCCCCCAGGCCTCGTTGAAAGGCACCCAGACCACTATGCAGGGGGATTTCTTATGCTGGTTGATGATTTCCTGCCATTCGTGTATGAAATTGCCGCGGGCAGCAATGCTGAGCTGGTCGGAATTTCCAGCATCATAGACATCCTCTCCCTGCCCCCACTCGCCGGCCTTGCAGAGGGCGACGCTGGGCATATCCTGCCAGACCAGTATTCCCAGCCGGTCGCAATGGTAATACCAGCGGTCAGGCTCGACCTTCACGTGCTTGCGTATCATATTGAATCCGTATTCCTTGGTGCGCTCGATATCGTAGCGCAAGGCCTCGTCGCAAGGGGCCGTGTACAGGCCGTCCGGCCACCAGCCCTGGTCGAGGGGGCCGTACTGGAACAGGGGCTCGCCGTTGAGAGCCATACGCTTATGGCCGTCGGCATCCCTGACTGCGGAAATCTCGCGGAATGCAGTATAACCTTCCACCTTGTCTATGGTCTTTCCATCCTTTACGAGAGTGATGCGCAGACCGTAAAGATAGGGATGGTCAGGAGTCCAGAGTTCGGGAGCGTCGATATGGACGACTGCTTCGCCCTTGTCGGCAGTGGCGCTGGCCAGGACCTTGCGGGAGGGCTTGGCAGTGTCGTATCCGATCCCGCCTTCCAGCAGTTCCACCACGGCTTCTCCTTCACCGCGGACTTCGGCAGCCACGAAGGCATCTCCCTTGGCTATGTCGGTATGCACCTGGTAGCCGGCAATGTTTCCCCTCTTGTCGACCGCCTCCGCCCAGACCGTCTGCCAGATTCCGGAAACGGACTGGTACCAGATGCTCCCGCGCTTGGGACTGAATACCTGCTTTCCGCGGGGCTGCAGGGAGCCGGCCTCGGTGGCATCGGTGACCTTCAGCACTATCTCCTGTGTTCCTGAGGTGAGGTAGGGACTGATATGGAATTCGAAGGATGCGTACCCGCCCTGGTGGGCGCCGGCCTTATGCCCGTTCACCCAAAGTTCGCAGGCCCAGTCCACCGCCCCGAAATGAAGGATGACAGCCTTGTTCTTCCATCTGGCCGGGAGCTTGAAACTGCGCTTGTACCAAAGGGCCTGGGTATCATCCAGGCTGCCTGCCACTCCGGACAGCGAAGATTCCAGGGGGAATGGCACCAGTATCTGCCCGTCGGGAGCCGGCATTTCGTCCGCGTCGATGGGGCTGATGGCATAGTCCCAGAGCCCGTTCAGATTCAGGTAGGACTCCCTCGCCATCTGCGGGCGGGGATACTCCTGATGCACTTTGGCAGGATCGATCTTCTCGGCCCAGACGGTCTTGATATGGTCACCGGCGGGGGCCCAAGTGGTTTCGGAGGAATTGCAGGCGCAGAGCATTGCCGCGCACATTGCCAGGATAGATAGTTTCTTAGTCATTGTCTGAGTGTTTGCACAAATTTACGAAAAATATTATCTTTACGACTTATGACACGCAAATTATCCCTGCTCATCATCTGTCTTGCCGCGCTGTTCCAGACAGGCCGCGCGCAGGCAGACTTCCTGCTCCCGCAGAACGAAGAATTCCGGGGGGCCTGGCTGGCGACGGTGGCAGGGCTGGACTGGCCTTCCTGCGACGATCCGGCCATAATCCAGCAATTGCGGCTGGTGGAGCAGATCAAAGGGCTGAGGGAGCTGGGATGCAACACTCTCATCTTCCAGGTAGTGAGCAATATGGATGCCCTCTATCCCTCGCGCTTACTTCCCTGGAGCGCGGTGCTCACCGGCAAGGAAGGGCAGGACCCTTACTACGACCCCCTGGCCCTTGCGGTGCAGGTAGCCCACGAATGCGGGATGCAGATCCACGCCTGGATCAATCCCCTGCGCGTCTGCCGCGATGATGTCACCCCCCACCACGAGAGTCACGTCAGCATCTCCCACCCCGAATGGGTGCAGAACTACAAGCATAAGCTCTACCTCGATCCCGGCAATCCCGAAGTGGTGGAATTCCTCAGGAACATTGCCAAGGAAATCGTGGACAACTACGCCGTGGACGGGCTGCACATCGACGACTACTTCTATCCCGACGGGCTCCAGAAGGATGGGAAGGGATGGAGGAACGATATGTTCGAGCTCTACGGCAAGAACAAATCCCTGGACAGCTGGCGCTTCGCCACCATCAACAACGTGGTGCGCACCCTGTACGAAGCCGCCCACGAGAGCCGTCCCGACATAGTGTTCGGAGTCTCCCCTTCCGGGCGCCTGGCGAACACCTGCCGTCTATACGCGGACCCGCGGATGTGGGTAAACGAAGGCACGGTGGACTATCTGGCCCCGCAGATATACTGGGCAATAGGGCGCGGCGACGCTGCCGCCTTCGAGCAGGTGCTGGACAGCTGGAACTTCGTGTCGAAGGGCGTCCCCGTCTATGTCGGCCTGGCCGCATACAAATATGCCCAGGAAATCAACTCCGGGCTGGACGCTCCCTATGTGTCTCTGGCCGAGTTCAAGAGGGAGCTGGATATGTGCCGCAAGGCCTGGTACGTCAAGGGTCACATATGGTTCCGCACCCTGGATGTGCTCAGGGATGATTTCAGGTCCTATATTCTATCCGAATTATACGAACAGTAATTCTATAAGTTATGAAAAAAGCTCTTTTTATCTGCGCAGTTAGCGCCGCGGTGATTGTCACCGCCTGCTGTGGCGGCAAGCAGAAAGTTTCCGCCATCATGGCCGGCCCCGAAAAGGTCGCCGGTGTAGTTATTGAATATGCCGAGGCCATCGACGCCGAATCCGTCTGCCCCGAAGCCTTCGTGGTCGAAGGCAAGGAAGTGGTCTGCGCCAAGGTGACCGAGCCCAACAAGGTCGGCATCCTCTTCAAGAAGGATTGCTGCGCCAAGGAATCCGTGGGTGAGTGCGGCGAAGCTAAGGAGTGCGGTGAAGCTAAGGCAGAGTGCGGCGAGAAGCACGGATGCGAGAAGAAGGCCAAGTGCGAAAAGGCCGAAATCGCCGTTCCGGATATCGCCGTCCAGCAGGTCGTTGACATCAAGACCGCCGAAGGCAAGACCATCAAAGCCTGGAAAAAAGCCGTCAAAGCCAGCGAAGTAATCTGCGCCCCCCACCACGGACGCCGCCACCACAAATGCGGCGAAGGCAAATGCGACAAACCTGCCGAAGAGCAGTGTGACAAATGCAAAGCCGCAGCACAGGCCGAATAGCCTGGAGCGTAACTGCCTCATAGATAGCATATTACCAAAAATGCCTGCTTGGTTTTACAAGCAGGCATTTTGTATATAGCACTGAATGACAGCTATTTAAGCTCCAGAGCAATCATTTGGCATCCATTGCCTGGCAGGCGGTGATGGCGATGAGGTTGTAGACGTCGTCGACGGAGCAGCCGCGGCTGAGGTCGTTGACGGGCTTGGCGATGCCTTGGAGGATGGGGCCGATGGCTTCGGCGTGGCCGAGGCGCTGTATCAGTTTATAGGAGATGTTGCCGACCTCGAGGTTGGGCACCACCAGAACGTTAGCTTTGCCGGCGATATCGGAACCGGGCGCTTTCTTTGCACCGACCGAAGGCACCAGGGCGGCATCGGCCTGAAGCTCGCCGTCGATTTTCAGAGAAGGATCCAGCTCCTTGGCAAGGGCGGTCGCTTCCACCACCTTATCTACCACCTCGTGCTTTGCAGAGCCTTTGGTAGAGAAGCTCAGCATAGCCACGCGGGGATCTGCGAAGCCGGCGACGCTTTTGGCGGTACGGGCGGTGCAGACTGCGATCTGTGCCAGCTGGCCGGCATCCGGGGCAGGGGTGACTGCCACATCTCCCATGACCAAAACACCATTCTCGCCGAACTCGGGAGCCTGGGTGATCATCAGCATCGCACCGCTGACGCAGGTGATGCCGGGAGAGCACTTGATGATCTGAAGGGCAGGACGAAGGGTCTCTCCGGTGGTGGAGAGGGCTCCGCTTATCTGCCCGTCGGCATCCCCGCTCTTGATGATGAGGCAGCCGAAGTAAAGGGGATCCAGCACGGTCTTGGCGGCGATTTCGGGGGTCATACCCTTGTTCTTGCGGAGCTCGTAGAGCAGATTCGCATATTCGGCAGTCTTGGGGCTGGTGGCAGGATCTATTATGGTAGCCTTGCCAATGTTCTTGAGGCCGAGCTTGTCCGCCAGGGCAAGGATTTCGGCGGGATTTCCGATGAGGATGATGTCGGCGAGGCCGTCGGCAATGGCACGGTCGGCCGCGGTGATGGTACGCTCCTCGAGCGATTCAGGAAGGACGATGCGCTGCTTGTCGGACTTGGCACGCGCAACGATTTTTTCTATAAGGGTCATATCTTTAAACTACTTAACCAGATTCATTGTATCGACCGCGATCATAAGCTCCTCTTCAGTAGGGATGAGGGCGACCTTGACCTTGGAATCGGCGGCGCTGATCATAGCCTCTTCGCCGAAGGCCTTCTCGTTGGCGGCATAGTCGAGCTTGACGCCCAGCGAACCGAGCTTGTCGCAGACACGGCGGCGCACCTTGTGATTGTGCTCCCCTATGCCGGCGGTCCATACTATAAGGTCGACTCCGTCGAGGACCACGCTGTAGGCACCGATAAGCTTTACGATATCATAGGTGAGCTTGTCGATGGCCAGGCGGGCACGCTTGTCGCCTGCAGCGGCGGCATCCTCGGTTTCACGCATATCCGAGCTCACTCCGCCAAGGCCCAGCAGGCCGCTCTTCTTGTTCATTATATCCGTCATCGCGTCGGGACTGATGTTCTCTTTCTTCATAAGATAAGGAATCACATTGCAGTCCACGTTGCCGCAGCGGGTACCCATAATCATTCCCTCGAGGGGGGTGAATCCCATGGAGGTATCGATGCACTTGCCGTTGAGTACGGCGGAGACGGAAGAACCGTTGCCGATGTGGCAGGTGATTATCTTCGAATTATTGATGTCCAGGCCGGCGAATTCCGCTCCCCTGCGGGACACGTACTGGTGCGAGGTGCCGTGGGCACCGTAACGGCGCACATGATAGTCGGTATAATAATTATAGGGCAGGGCGTAGATGTAGGCGTAATCCGGCATGGTCTGATGGAAGGCCGTATCGAACACCACCACCTGCGGAGTCTTGGGAAGCACCTGGGTGATGGCACGTATGCCGAGCAGGTGGGCAGGATTGTGCAGCGGCGCGAAGTCGCAGCATATCTCGATCTTGCGCAGCACTTCTTCATCTACCAGGCAGCTGCCGTCGAAGAAATCGGCGCCCTGGACTATACGGTGGCCGACGGCATCCACATCGTCGAAAGACTTGAGCACGCCGTGCTCAGGATCGACGAGGGCGTCCATAACCAGTTTCATTCCGACTTTGTGGTCGGGGATGGGAAGGGTGAGCACGAAAGGCTGTCCGCCTGTGGGCTTATGGGTGATATTTCCTTCGGGAAGACCGATTTTCTCTACCAGTCCCTTTGCCTTGACGCTGTAGTCGGAGGCGCTTTTCATATCGAAAAGCTGATATTTGATCGAGGAACTGCCGCAGTTGATGACGAGTATGATCATATTATGTAAGAATGTGTTTTAGCTAGCTTACAAATTTAAGAATTATTGCTTATTTTCGCAAAGTTAAAGCTTATTCATTATGGTCGAGGCGAGAGATATGGTGCTGGTTTCGTTCCCCTTCGCAGCAGGGGTAGCCCTCTCGCAATTCTGCCATTTCCCCCTGTTCCACATCTGCCTGGCCCTCTCCGCGGTCCTGATATTGCTGGCCCTGGCCGACGCCCTTCCGCGCAAAACGTGGTTCGCGCTCCTTTTCCTCGTCCTCGGGGCCCTCTGCGGTTCGTCTGGATTCCCGGTCGGAACCGGGGAGGAAAGCGGCGCTCTCGGGGCCTTCGATGCCCTGATCCGCCGTATCCCCTGGCAAGACGGCCGGAGCTGCGGACTCGTACGCGCACTGCTCACGGGCCGTAGGGACGGCCTCTCCCCCGAAAGCATCTCCGCCTTCCGGGCAGCCGGCGCATCCCATATCCTGGCCCTCAGCGGGCTGCATCTGGGAATAATCTATCTTTTCCTGGGAAGGATGCTGAAGATAATGGGAAACGGACGCGTGCGCCATTATCTGCGCAGCATACTGCTGATACTGGCCTGCGCCGCCTACGCAACGCTTACCGGTGCATCCCCGTCCATAATCAGGGCCCTGCTGTTCATCACCATCAACGAGATAGCGGCCCACTGCCCCGGGCGGAGGAAATCCCCCCTCGCGGTCTGGTGCCTGGCGCTGATGATACAGCTCTCCGCCACCCCCTGGGTAATAGTCTCCGTGGGATTCCAGCTGAGCTACCTGGCCATGCTCGGGATATTCACCATATTCCCCGCAATGGACGGATGGTTCCCGTCCGAGGGGCGGCACGACGGGCCCGTACGGCGTATATGGTCGTCGATGGCAATGAGTATTTCCTGTCAGATTTATACGGCGCCCCTGGTTTGGTGGCGCTTCGGGACCTTCCCCAAATACTTCCTCCTGACCAACTTGTTGGCCCTTCCGCTCACCACCGGCCTGATGCTATGCGCAGTCAGCTGCCTGCTTCTCTACGCTTTCGGCCTCACGCCTGTCTGGCCCGTACGCGTGGTGGAGTACCTTTCCGGCCTGCTACTGGATACCCTGGGGATAATAGCCTCGATTCCTTAGGCCGGGAATCAGAAACGCCCGGAGGCGCCACCTCCACCGAAGCTTCCGCCGCCGAATCCGCCGAAACCGCCTCCGCCGAAGCCTCCGCCTCCGAAGCCTCCGCCACCGAAACCTCCCCAGCCGGAACCGCCGCCGAAACCGCCGCCCCAGTTACCTCTGTGGCCGGAATTGTGGGAATTGCCTTCGTGATTCTTGGCAATAAGCCCGAGGACGACGATGAGGAGCCCCAGCAGAATGATAAGTATCGCTATGGTCAGAGGATCGAATTCTTCGGAAGAATCCCTGGGTTCGCTGATTTCACCTTCAGCGAGGGCCATAAGCTCGACGCAAGCCTTGCTGACCGCCGGCCAGTATTCGTCGTTGCGCAGATGGGGGCCCATTATGTTGCGGATGATACGGGAAGCGTAGGCATCGGGGATTGCCCCTTCCAGCCCGCGTCCTACCTGTATGGTAACATCCACATATCCGCCCATCCTGGTCTTCAGAAGTATCAGTACACCGTTGTTCTTCTTGCTGCCCACTCCCCACTTGTTGGCAAGGAAAAGGGCGTACCTGGCAACATCGTAGTCGTGCAGGTCAGTAACGGTGACGACGCATATCTGGTTGGATGTGCGATTGTCGAAATCCACCAGCACCGCCTCCAGGGAATCGGCGCAGGCGGACGGAAAAGCCGAAGCGAAATCGTTCACCAGCCTGGGAGGCACCTGGGGATCAGGCAGAAAATCTCTCACCGCCGCCCCGCACGGAAGCGCGGAGGCGACGATCGAAACAAGTATTGCTATCCTTAGACGGAAAGACATCAGAATTCTACCTTGGGAGCAGCCTTCGCAGCCTCGTCAGCCTCGAAATAGCCCTTGGTGCCGAAACCGAAGATGTTAGCGAGGATGTTGGCAGGAAAACGACGGACGGAGGTGTTGTAATCCTTCGCGGTCTCGTTGAAAGCCCTGCGGGCCTCTGCGATGCGGTTCTCGGTGCCTTCGAGCTGTGCCTGGAGGTCGAGGAAGTTCTCGTTGGCCTTAAGTTCGGGATAATTCTCGACAACGAGGAGCAGGCGGCTCAGCGAAGAACTGACCTCGCCCTGAGCTTTCTGGTATGCTGCGATCTCCTCGGAAGTGAGGTCCCCGCCCTTTACCTGGGTGGCGGCCGCACGGGCGTTCACCACTGCCTCGAGAGTGCTGCTTTCGTGCTGGGCATATCCCTTGACCGTGGCGACCAGATTAGGGATGAGGTCGGCACGGCGCTGATAGTTATTCTCTACCTGGCCCCATGCTGCAGTAACCGACTCGTCTTTGTTCACAAGCCCATTGTAGGCGGAAATGCCCCAGATGGCGATAACGGCGATAATGCCGATCCAGATGATAGATTTTTTCATTGTATGCTTGGTATTGATTGGTTATCTGACACACCTCACGGACGCCATCACGCTGCCCTTGCCGAATGAAGACTTGAAAAGCGCGGGCTGGTCGTGATAGATGTAGCGGGCTATTCCGAGGCCGTCGGCATCGGTATCCGAGGTCCAGAACAGGGCGTACTTACTGAAGTTCTTATGTTCGGATTTGCTTCCGTCAACCTGGTAATAACCTACCGGAATGGCAGAGAAACGGCTGCTGTTCGTAATGTTGACGGCAGGCCAGAACTCCCACATCTTGTTGCCGTTGAAACTGGCATCCACCATCATAGAACCCGCGGCAAGCGAGGACCCTCCTGCGAGGGCGGCGACAGCCTCGAAATCGGCATCCCCGGGCAGCGACCATCCTGCAGGGCAGGCAGAGAGAGCCTCGTCCCAGTCATAATAGCGGCCGAAGATGGGATCCACGGCGGAAGAATTGGCGTAGGACTTGCCCGCGCCGCCCCAGGCCAGGTTCTGTATCATCCAATCCTTGCCTGCTATGGTGACATAGTAGTATTCTTTATCGTCACGGATGTCAGTGAAGGAGGAAACGGAACCCAGGAAGGAGTATCCGCTCAGGCTGCCGGTCTCGGGAGTGGAATCCACCACGGTGAAAGTCGCCGTGGCGTTCTTGTCGTAATAGCCTTCTGCAAAGGCGGCCACGGAAAGCGTGAAGGTCTTGAGGTCGGCATCATCGGGAATCACGAAATCGAAGGCCTTGCCCACGCTGGCAGGCTCATCCTCGTAACGGAGGGTGTCCGACTTGGAGGTAAAAGGGTCTGTCCACCTGTAACCGACCAGGCTGTCCGCGGTTTCGCCCATATAGACGCCGTAAGGATCGATGTGAAATACGTCTCCCCTGTTCACGTAGCTGGGAATGTCCAGGGAGAAGCTGCCGGAAAGATATGCCTTGGTAGAAGTGGAGCCCTTCTTGTCCTTCTTGCACGAAACCGCCGCAACCGAGCATATTACCAGGCCGGCTATGATGATGTAACGCAGTAATTTCATTTCAAAAATATTATCCTACAAAGATAGTACAAATATTTTGCCTAAGTTCAAAAAAGCCGGCCGATGTGTGATGCAGATCACTGTCTTGCTGCCCTCGCAGCGGGCCACGAGGTTCTTCAGCAGCCTTTCTTCGGTATCGGCATCCAAGGCGGACGTAGCCTCGTCCAGCACCAATATGCCTCCCGGGCGGAGAAGGGCCCTGGCTATGGCGATACGTTGTGCCTGGCCCTCGCTGAGGCCGCCTCCCACCTCCGAGCAGACGGTATCCAGCCCGTCGGGAAGCTCCCTCACGAATCCGGCGGCGGCAACTTCCAGAACCTCCATCAGTTCTTCGTCGGACGCATCCGGATCGGCCAGATGCAGATTCTGGCGTATGGTTCCGCTCATCAGGCTGTTCCCCTGAGGCACGTACATAAAGTTGCAGAGGGTTGCGGCAGATGAAGGCGTAGGCGGATCGTAGAGTTCCACGGTCCCCCCGTCAGCCTTGAGCAGCGACATAATTACCTTCACCAGGGTACTCTTGCCGGCACCGGTGGCACCTGTGATAGCGGTGAAGCTCCCGGGCCGGAAATCGAAATCCAGCCCTTTGAAAACAGGCTCGCCGGCATCGGGATAGGTAAAGCTAAGGTCCTTGACCCTGATTCCGGGGGCCCCGGAGAGCAATATATCGTCTTCCCGGCTTTCCTGCTCCATCCCCGTAAGCTCCAGCAGGCGGTCCTCAGAGGACAGGGCGCGGATGAAGGCGGGCACCTGGGCGGTCAGGTTCGCCACGGGGCGCTGCACCTGGCCTACGAGCTGCAGGAAGGCGGTCATAAGGCCGTAGGTCACGGTTCCTTCCATCAGCCCGTGAGCACTCCAGATGAAGGCGGCGGCATATCCGGCCACGAAGCCCAGGTGCATGAATCCCCTGGACACCGCGGAATAGTTCAGGCGGGTGACTGTCTTGGCCTGCAGGTCGTCCTGGAGGGAGTCGAGGGTATCGGTCACCTCGTCCACACCGCCCAGCGAGCGGACCACCATCCTATGCTGGATATTCTCCTGCATATGGGCCTGCACACGGCTGTCCTGCCCGCGGATTTCCATAGTCAGCGAGCGCATCTTCCGGAAGAAAAGACGGCTCCCCAGCACCGCGACGGGCATAATGAATATCAGTATCCATCCCAAATCGGGAGAGAGGGTGAAGAGGAAGATGGTAGCCGCTATGAAACGGCAGATGGTGACTATGATTTCGGGCAGGGAACTGGTTATGAACTCGATCACCACCCGTATATCCTCTTCCAGACGGTTGACGGTATCACCGCTGTGCAGACGGTCCCGGCCGGTCCAGATGCTGTTCATCACCTTGGCGAACACGGCGGAACGGGTGCGGTTGCGGGAGATGACCTCCAGGTATCCGCTCCAGTAGCGCGAGGCCACGTTCACCAGCACCTGCGCCAGCATCACTCCGGCGAAAGCCATCATCGCCCGGCCAAGGGACATCGAAGAGTCCACGCCCGTGGCGACGTCCACCACCCTTTTGCTGAGCCATACGAAAGAGAGGGAGAACACCACCTCGAGAAGCCCCAGAAGCCCGCTCAGCGCCACCTTCCATCCGAAGGGGCGCAGGGTGGCCACCAGGCCGCGGAAGCATTCCCGGAACGGTCTCATCAGTCTTCGGCTATTCCAATTTCCTTCCACCTTTCGGCTATGGCCTTGGCATCCTTCGCTGCTATATCCTCCTCCACCTCATATTCGGCGAGCAGCAGGTCCCTGAGGTCCTCCACCGTAAAAGAATCCCTCTTGTCGACTGCCTCCCAGAGATAGGCGGCGGTCTCGTTGAGAGAGATCATCTTGTTGAAATTGACCTGCTCCTTTCCCTCGGCCACGATTATGTGCTCTCCGAGCAAGGTCCTCATCTTGAATCCTTTCTTGGTTTTCATATCTATAGACTTTTTCTGACGAAATGAAGTATGAACCTCCGGCCCAGGGTGGGCGTCGCGGCCCAGCACCTCCAGAGGAAACGGTTCACGGGCGAGTTGGGATCCACCTTCCTGCCCGAAGCCTTCTGTATTTCTTTTACCACCCCGCACACATTGGCGGTACGGCATTTCTCGGTGCCGCGCAGGTTGCCATCCCCCTTCATTATGATGCCTCCGGGAAGCACCTTCCTGATGCGGTGGAGCACATAGACTCCCTTGGTGACTTCCCCCAGGGCTATCTCCCCGGGGCGGAGGACATCCTTACGGACCAGCACCACGCTGTCGTAATCCCCCTTTATGAAGGGCAGCATACTGAAGCCCTTGGTCATTATCACGACCTCCTTACCCTCGGCGAGCATCCTGGAAACCTCTCCCAGCATTATTTCATTGGGAAGGACTATCTTATTCATACAGCTTCAGCAAAGTCCCGGATGAAACCCTGGCCGCATCGGCGTCGGGCAGGCAGTCCAGCACGAAACACGGCGATGCCCCCACCACTTTCTCGAAGGTGGAATGAAGGTCGTCGCCCATCTTGGGATCGAACTTGAATCCCGAGCTGGAAGAATAAATCATTGCATAGGCCTCGAAATTATTCAGCCTGGCAATTGCATTATGGTCGGCCCTGCGGATACGGGTGAATGCACCGGCAGGATAGTGTTCGTTCTTGTAGCAAGGGGTCTTGCCGCTCCAGGGGGAGCCGAATACCTCGACGTGCCCGTCTTCCATTACGCGGACTATGGGATTGTCGTCGTTCAGCAGCTTGCTGCCGGGCACATTCTTCAGCCACAGGGAGCTGTGGGTGCTCTTGCCCGTGCCGGATGTGGCCAGCCAGAGGAAGGCCCTGCCAGAATTCACTATCACGGAGGCGTGCATCTCAAGGGTGTGCATACCGGAAGTGCGGAATGCATAGAGAAGCATCAGGGCGTTATTGAGGCTGAAAAGAGCTTCGCGGGGACGCAGCAGGAGAAGCTTTCCGGCGCTGAAATCCTTTTCCATGAAAAGCTTTGCGGACAGAGGCCTGCCGGGGCAGATCGCCATTTCGGAAATCCATCCTCCGGGCGTGGAGAAGAGCCTGACTATGGGCTCGCCGGACTGCGGCTCGCCGGAGTACACCAGTTCCCCGCCTTCATCATCGAGGGAATCCGCGAGGCTGAGCACGAATATGGGATCGGGCACAGCAGGGCTGATGAATGGCTCATACTGAGCGAGCTGGCTGCAAAGAGGGTCGCCATCCGGGAGCTTTACCCCGAACGTGTGGCCTGCAACTTTGTAGTAATTCATCATGGTATTGCAAAGATAATGATAAAAGTTTTAATTATATTTGCGTATTATGAACGAAAATGGACTTACAATGAGCGAAGAGACAATAAGACTGGAATACAACACAGAGCGGGAGAAGCTCCGCATCACCGAATACGGAAGGAACGTGCTGAAGATGGTGGAGCACTTGAAGGAGATTCCCGACAAGGCGAAACGCAGCGAGCAGGCAAGGGCCGTGGTGAAGACTATGGAACTGCTCAACCCTTCCGTCAAGACCCAGGAGGATTGGGAACACAAGCTCTGGGACCAGCTTTACATAATCGCAGAATTCGATCTCGACATAGACGCTCCCTACCCTTGCCCCGTCAAGGAGGAATTCGAAACCAGCCCGGTGCCCCTTCCGATGAAGGGCTCCAAGATTAAGGCCACCCACTACGGAAGGAACATCGAGACCATCATCGAACTGCTCTGCAACGAGCCTGACGGGGAGATGAAGACCGCGATGATACGCTCCCTCGCCACCTATATGCGCACCCAGTATCTTATCTGGAACAAGGACAGCGTCGCCGACGAGACCATCTTCGCCGACATCGAAAAGCTTTCCGACTACCGCATCAAGGTGCCGGAGGGGATATTCCTCAAAGGGATTTCGTCGGATGCCACATTCTCCCGTCCCAGCCTGGGCATCAAGAATGCATCCGGCAGCAAGAACAACAAATTCCGCTATAAGAAAGCCAAGAAGAAATGAGCAGATTCCTGGACTATATCTGTTTCTGGAGAAACTGGGATGACAAGGAGCGCAGCAATGCCAAGGTCGTGCTGGGCCTTGCCGTCGCGGTGTTCAGCCTGTTCATCCTCATAAGCAGCGTTTCCTATCTCTTCCACTGGCAGCAGGATATGAGCCTGCTCCGCGATCCTTCGATGATGGACAGCGCGACAGCCGTGGGCAATGCTGCCGGCAAGATGGGATACCGCATGGGGCACCTGCTTATCTGCAATCTTTTCGGCCTCGGGAGTTTTGCCCTGCTGGTGATACTGACCGCCATCAGCGTGCGTCTCATCAGCAACAGATGGGGATTCTCCCTGTTCAAGACCACCATCATAGCGCTCAGCGGCGCCCTCGTGGCATCCCTGCTGCTCGCCTTCGCGGGGGACCTGGCAGGTATTCCCAATGCTTTCGGAGGGGGTCTCGGCGGAGAGTTCGGCAATCAGGTCGTGCTCTGGGGCCGCAATCTTTTCGGAAGCATAATCAGCGGAGCCCTGGTCCTGCTGCTTCTCGCCTGCTGGCTGTTCTTCTGCAGCCCCCGCTTCACCGACTGGGTTTATAATCTCGGCCGCCGTACTTCGAAACCGCAAGATGAAGTTGTGCCGGAAGATGAAGTTGTGCCGGAAGATGATGTCCAGGAAGTTCAAGAGGTCTCGGAGGAGGCAGCGTCCTCCTCTGAGCCCGTCTCGCAGAGCGAGACCCCTCCCATCGTGGAACCTGCCTCCTCCGATCCGGAGAACACCCTGGAGGTCGTCACCGACGACACCTTGGACAACGAGCGTTACGAGAAGCTTCCTCCCATCGACAATCGCCTGGATCCCCCCGAAGGCCTGCCCAGATTCAAGGCTCCCGGCCTCGACCTGCTGGACGCACACGCCTCCGACCGCCGCATAGTGTCCAACGACGAGCTGCAGCGGAACAACAACAAGATACGCGCGACCCTCAAGAACTATAAGATAGAGATTACCGAAGTCCGCGCCCAGGTCGGCCCCACCGTCACCCTGTACCGCGTCACCCTGGCTCCAGGCGTCCGCATCGCCGACGTGAAGAAGCTCCAGGAGGATATAGGAATGCAGATGAATGCCAAGGGCGTCAGGGTAGTCACCCTCTCGGATTCCGTGGGTATCGAAGTCGCCAACGACTATCCTTCGATAGTGCCGCTGAAGGCCCTGCTGAACAGCGAGGCCTTCCGCACCAGCAAATACGAGCTGCCGGTCGCAATAGGATATACCATCACCCAGCAGGTGAAGGTGTTCGACCTGGCCGACGCTCCCCACCTCCTGGTGGCAGGTGCTACCAAGCAGGGTAAGTCCGTAGGCCTCAACATCATCATCTCCTCCCTGCTCTACTCCAAACATCCCTCCGAACTCAAGTTCGTGTTCATCGACCCCAAGATGGTGGAATTCTCGGCCTACAACGGCCTGCTGAAGCACTATCTGGCAGTAATGCCTACCGCGGGCGACGAGGAAGAGGAGAAGGCGAAAGCCATAGTGAAGAACGCGAAGGACGCCGAGCTCACGCTCAAGAGCCTCTGCGTGGAAATGGACCAGCGCTACGAACTGCTCAGCAAGGCGGGAGAGAACAAGATTACCGACTACAACGAGAAGTACAAGGCCCGCAAGCTCAACCCGAAGAACGGACACAGGTTCCTGCCTTATCTGGTTACCATAGTGGATGAGTATGCCGACCTTACGATGACCATGGGTGCCAGCCCCGAGGTGCGTGCGGCATCCAAGAGCATCACCAACTCCATCATACGCCTCGCCCAGAAGGGCCGTGCTGCAGGTATCCACGTGATAATTGCCACCCAGAGGCCTTCGGTGGATGTGATTTCCGGTGTCATCAAGGGCAACTTCCCTCTGAGGATCGCTTTCCGCGTAGCCTCCAGGACGGACTCTATGACCATTCTCGACTCCCCCGGCGCCGAAAAGCTCATCGGCCGCGGCGATATGCTGCTTTCGGCGGGCATAGAGAACGAACGTATCCAGTGCGGCTTCGTGAGCAATTCCGAGATCAAGGCCGTCACCTCGTTCATAGGGGACCAGGAAGGTTATGGGAAGAGCTACAACACGCCCTATTATCTGCCCGAAGTCAAGGAAGAGGAGAAGGAAGGGGGTGCCAAGGGAGAGCTTGGAGAGATGGATGAGCGCTTCGAGGAGGCCGCGAAGCTGGTGGTCACCACCCAGCGCGGTTCCACCTCCGACCTGCAGCGCAGGCTCGGAATGGGCTATGCCAAGGCGGGCCGCGTGATGGACCAGCTGGAGCAGGCCGGAATCGTCGGCCCGCAGGAAGGCAGCAAGCCCCGCACGGTTCTTGTATCTAGCTTGGATGACCTTGAAACATTGTTAGATAATTTGAAGAATGCGTAAGATTATCGTCATACTTTCCGCCGTCCTGAGCTGCGGCCTGATTCAGGCCCAGGAGAAGGGCATTGCGGACGAGCTACTTTCTATGCTCGGCCGCAGCCAGGTGATTGCCCATTACAGTTACTGCGATGCTTCCGGGGCCGAACTCGGCAACGGCGTCGCCAACATCCAGGGCCGCAAATATATGGTCTCGGAGGGCAAAACCATGTTCATAAGCAACGGCGCCACGCTCTACACCGTCCTCTCCGACAGGAAAGAGGTCTATATAGAGAATGCCGGCGGGAAGGACGATATTTTCAGCAATCTCAGCGAAATAATCAAGACTGTGGAGGATCTGAAGTGGGATGGCAGCAATCTGTCGTTCACCCTGGATCTGGAGGGTGTCGGGAAACTGCTGTGCAAGGCCAAGGTGCAAGAGACGCCCTGGAACGACGAGGCACAGTTCTCGGTCAGCGACGGCATCCTTAACAGTAAGGAATGGATAATCACCGACCTGCGATGACGCCCTTCCTACTACAAGTTGCTCAACATTACCATCCGGCTCCCGAAATAAGCCGGATGTGTTTTATTTTTCCGAACAAAAGGGCCGTGGGCTTCTTCCTGAAGTACCTCGGGGATCTTTCCGCCGCGCAGAGGCGCCCCATCATCGCCCCTGCGTGCATCACCATAAACGACTTCTTCGCCCGGCTGGGCGGTCTGCGTCCTGCCGACAGGATGGCGGCCATGCTCACCCTCTACGATTGCTACAAGGCCCTCAAGCCCGATGCCGAGCCTCTGGACGAGTTCATCTTCTGGGGCGGAGTCATCCTGAGCGATTTTGCCGAGGTGGACAAGTATCTGGTGGAGCCCGGGCACATCTTCAAGAATGTTGCGGAATACAGGCAGCTGCAGGATAGCCTGGACTATCTTACTGCCGAGCAGGAAGAGGCTCTAAGGCATTTCCTTGGCCAGTTCAGGGACAGCGGCGAGTACAAGGAGCGCTTCCGCCGCATATGGGACATACTTCTCCCTCTCTACCATTCTTTCAACGAGGCTTTGGCTGCCGAGGGGATGGCCACCGAGGGTGCTATCTACCGTAGTATTGCGAAGAGTCTGGATTCGGTGGCGGTGGTGGATTTGCTCGGGGAGGGTTTTCCGGATACGGAGAGGTTTGTGTTCGTGGGGTTGAATGCGCTTAATGAGTGTGAGAAGAGGGTGATGAGGAGGATGAGGGATGCGGGGGTTGCGGAGTTTTGCTGGGATTTCAGCAGCGAGGAGATCAAGGATGGTGCGAATCGTGCGTCGTTCTTTCTTTCCCGCAATGTGGCCGAGTTCCCCCAGGCTTTCGTTCCCGATCCTGACGGTCTCCCCCGCCCCGTCGTCAATGTCGTCAGCGTTCCTTCTTCCGTCGGCCAAACCAAACTCCTGCCTTCCATTCTGTCCGGTGTGTGCATTCCCCCTTCGGGAGTTCGCCCTTCGGGCTCACCCCACCATCCCTTCGGGACGGTCCCCCCGCTATCGAACGTGGGGCCCCCGGAAAATGACAATTTTCTGGGGTACAACCGCGGGTGTTACGTCCCTCAGGGGGTTCACCTTCCAGAGACCGGCGATATGAATAGGTCCATAACCCTGAGATACCTGAACGGGGAAGATGAGATAGTGGTGCCGAGGGAAAGGAGAAAGGGGAATGGTAAGACACTTAAGCTGACAGGCGCGTCAGGCAACAATCTGAAGGATGTCGATGTGGAATTCCCTCTGGGCTGCATCATCGGCGTAGCCGGCGTCAGCGGCAGCGGCAAGAGCAGCCTCATCAACGAAACCCTCGTCCCCATCCTCAAGAAAAAATTCTACCGCTCCACCGACAAGCCCCTGCCCTACAAGGAAATCACTGGCATTAAGAACATCGACAAGATAATCGAGGTGGACCAGAGCCCCATCGGGCGCACCCCGAGGAGCAACCCCGCCACCTTCACCGGAGTGTTCGACGACATCCGCGCCCTCTTCGAGGACACCCCCGACGCCAAGGTCCGCGGCTTCAAGGCCGGACGCTTCTCCTTCAACGTCGCAGGCGGAAGATGCGAGGAGTGCAAGGGCGCCGGCATCAAGTTGATAGAGATGAACTTCCTGCCCAGTGTGGCGGTCCCCTGCGAGGTCTGCGGCGGAAAAAGATACAAGGAAGACACCCTCGCGGTGCACTATAAGGGCAAGAGCATCAACGACGTGCTCGAAATGAGCATAGCCGAGGCTTATGGCTTTTTCGCCAAGAACCCCCGCATCTCCCCCAAACTCAAGGCCCTCGTGGACGTAGGCCTGGGATATGTCAAGCTCGGGCAGAGTTCGGTATCGCTGTCGGGAGGGGAGAGCCAGCGTATGAAACTGGCGGCGGAACTGTTCCGCAAAAGCACCGGGAATACCCTCTACGTGCTGGACGAGCCAACCACAGGCCTGCATTTCGCTGATATCAAGACCCTGCTGGGCGTGCTGCAGCAGCTTGCCGACCAGGGGAACACCATAATCATCATAGAACATAACCTGGATGTGCTGAAGAGCGTGGACTATCTCCTGGATATGGGCCCGGAAGGCGGGCGCAGGGGAGGCCGCATAGTCGCCAAGGGCACTCCGGAACAGATTGCGGACGACCCTGCCTCGGTGACGGGGAAGTATCTCAAACCAATGCTTTGAACGAACGAACATATATGAAGACCAAGAGCAAAAAGATTGATGCGGCCCGCCGCGAATATGCGGACTGGTGCTCTGCAGTGGGAATAGACACTATCGAGAAACTTAACGCCGTGCTGGCTGACGGCCAGGCCATCAGGCTCATCAACCTGTGCGAGGCCAGGCAGGAGCGCAAGTACGCCGAGATAGCCAACCAGATATTCTGGCACAAGAAGAAGACCAAGATCGTGATGATGTCCGGGCCGTCTTCAAGTGGCAAGACCAGCAGCTCCCTGCGCATCGCGCAGCAGTGCCAGGTGCTCGGGCTCAATCCCAAGGTGATAGAGCTTGACAATTACTTCGTGGACCGCGAGCACACTCCCCGCGACGCAAAGGGGGAATATGACTTCGAAGCCCTTGAAGCGATGAACGTGGAACTGCTCAACGAGAATCTGAACGACCTCCTGGCCGGCAAGGAAGTGATAATCCCCAAATTCGACTTCAAGAACGGCAAGACCATCTTCGACGAAACCCGCCGTATGAAGCTGGAAGATAACGACATACTCTTTATGGAGGGTATCCACGCCCTCAATCCCAATCTCACCCCGAACGTGGACAGGGAGCGTATCTACAATATCTATATCTCCGCCCTCTCCGCCCTTCCCGGAGGGACCAAGGAGCACGGCTCCACTACCGACAAGAGGCTGCTCCGCCGCATAGTCCGGGACAATCGAGTGCGCGGCATCAGCCCCGAAGAGAACATACTCCGCTGGCCCAGCGTGCGCAGGGGAGAGAGGCGCAATATCTTCCCCTATGAAGAGAATGCCCACGTGGTGTTCAATTCCTCCACCCTGTATGACCTGCCGCTGCTGAAATACTACGCCGAGCCCCTCCTGTACGGGGTTACGGAGGCATCTCCCGCACACGCGAAGGCCCAGGCCCTGCTCAAGTTCATAGAGCCCGTCACGGCCCTCAAGCCCGCGGAGATAGCCGCCATCCCTCCGACCTCCATCATGCGCGAGTTCATAGGCGGACAAACCCTCTAGGAAATGAAGCAGACCGAACAGAATTCCCTGTATTCCTCCCTCGACAGCATGACTACCGAGGAATTGCTGGAGGGGATGAACGCCGAGGACCGCAAGGTTCCCGAGGTGGTGGGGGGATGCATCCCCCAGATATCCCGCTTCGTGGACGGAGTGGTGGAAAGGATGCGGCGCGGCGGGCGAGTCTTCTACATAGGAGCGGGCACCAGCGGCCGCCTGGGCATCACCGACGCTTCCGAGATACTGCCCACCTACGGGGTGGACGGCGCCTTCATCGGCTTGATCGCCGGCGGCGACCGGGCCATTCGCAGGGCTGTCGAGGGTGCGGAGGATGACCCCCTGCAGGGATGGAAGGATGTCCTGGGATTCAATCCTGTGGTGGAAGACAGCATAGTGGGGATATCCGCCTCGGGCGCAGCCCCCTATGTGCTGGAGGCCATACGCAATGCCCGCGCGATGGGAATGCTGACGGCCTGCATCACCTGCAATGAAGATGCTCCCGTGGCGGCCGAGGCCGAGTGCCCGATAGTCGCGGTGGTGGGCCCCGAGTTCGTGACCGGCAGCACCCGTATGAAGGCCGGCACCGCCACCAAGCTGATACTCAATATGATATCCACCTCGGTAATGATACGCCTAGGGCACGTGAAGGGGAGTCATATGGTGGATATGCAGCTGACCAACAAGAAGCTTGTGGACCGCGGAACCAGGATGATAATGGAGGAGACGGGCCTGACAGATTACGACAAGGCCCGGGCCCTGCTGCTGGAGTATGGCAGCGTGCGTGCGGCGGTGGAATCAGTCGAGATCTAGCTCTTCCCTTTCGTTGAAAGGCTCCAGGAAGGGGTTCTGCACCCTTTCGCGGGCGATGGTGCTTTCGGGGCCGTGGCCGGGGTAGATGACGGTTTCTCCCGGAAGGAATATCAGTTTTTCCATAATCGAGCGTATTTCGGAGTCATAGTCGCCCCCGGGGAGGTCGGTGCGCCCGATGGTGCCGGCGAAGAGTGTGTCGCCGGTGAACATTATGTGTTCTTCCGCGTTATAGAAGCATACGCTGTCCGGAGTGTGGCCAGGAGTCTTTATTATCTGGAACCGGCCGGCCAGGCCTGTCCCTGCTGCTGCGGGAAGGACAGGTACGTCATATTTAGCTAAAAATGTGTCCAGGCCGAGGGTATGGTCCTGATGGCGGTGGGTGAGAAGTACTGCGGAGGGCCTAAGGCCTTCGGAAGCAAGGTAACCGAACAATCCGCCGATTTCGGAGTCGGTGAAACCAGGGTCTATGATAATGCACTCAGCACCATCGGACACCACGTAGGCATTCTCCTGAAAGGCATTGCAGACAAAGCGGCGGATTTTCATATGGGTCAAGCTAAAAACTCTTTACAAATTTAAGAATAAAATGTTATTTTTGTAAGTTAAGACCAAATTGTGTACTGAATGCATATAGGCGTAGCAGGAAATATCGGAAGCGGCAAGACCACCCTCACCAGGATGCTGGCTGAGCATTACGGCTGGAAGCCGCAATTCGAGTCGGTCACGTACAATCCCTACCTGGAGGACTACTACAAAGACATCCCCCGCTGGTCGTACAATCTCGAGACCTATTTCCTGGCCCAGCGCTTCAAGGATGTCCTCGAGATCGCCAAGTCTTCCGAGGTCATCATCCAGGACCGCACGATTTCCGAAGGCGTGTACATCTTCGTGGCCAACAACTACGAGATGGGCAACCTTTCCGAGAGGGACTACAATACCTATATGCAGCTTTTCGAACTGATGATGAGCACTGTGCGTCAGCCGGACCTGCTCATCTACCTCAAGTCCGGCATCGAGCATCTGGTGGCCAACATCCAGAAGCGCGGACGCGAGTACGAACAGAGCATAAGCATAGAGTATCTCGCCGGCCTGAACCGCCACTATGAGGAATGGATCTCCAAATACACCGGGCCCCTGCTCGTGGTGGAGACCGACAACATCGACTTTAAGAACAATCCCGAGGATTTCGCGGCGATTACCGACCGTATCGACGCCCAGCTCTTCGGTCTTTTTTGAAACATAAAACACTAAGAGTATGCATATAGCTATCGCAGGTAATATCGGAAGCGGCAAGACCACTCTTACCAAGATGCTTGCTGCCCACTACGGCTGGATCCCCAAGTTCGAATCGGTGGACTTCAACCCCTACCTTTCCGACTTCTACGAGGATATGGCCCGCTGGTCGTTCAATCTGCAGATCTACTTCCTGAACAAGCGTTTCAAGGATGTGGTGGATATTTCAAAGACCGACGACGTCATAATCCAGGACCGTACCATCTATGAGGATGCGCGCATCTTCGCGCCCAACCTCCACGATATGGGCCTGATGAGCTCCCGCGACTTCGAGAATTATTCCGACCTGTTCGACCTTATGATGAGTCTGGTGGGGTATCCGGACCTGCTGATCTACCTCAAGAGCAGCATTCCCAACCTTATCGCCCAGATACAGAAGCGCGGCCGCGAGTACGAGCGCAGCATACGCATCGACTACCTTACGGGTCTTAACGAAAAATACGAAAACTGGATAGCCGACTACAAGGGGAATCTTCTGGTGATAGATGCCGACAACATCAAGTTCGGCAACAGGCCCGAAGATTTCGAGAAGGTGACCGATATGATAGACGCGCAGATGTTCGGTCTCTTCTCGGCGCCCAAGGCTGAGTAATATGGCAGACGGAAGATCCACGATAATAGATTTCGTCGAGAAATATACGGCGAAGTATTCCGGCAAGACCTTCCTCCGCGAGAAATCCGGAGGTGTCTGGACCGAAACCTCTTTCAAGAAGACCAGGGATGAAAGCCGCATCCTTGCGGCCGGTTTTATGGCCATGGGTCTGCGTAAAGGGGATAAAGTCGCCCTGCTTTCCGAGGGGCGCAAGCTGTGGGTGATTGCCGAGCTGGGCATACTGTATGCCGGCGGCGTGCAGTCGAGCCTGCAGTCTTCCAAATTCGTGGTCGCTTCCGCCGCAGCCCTGCCCGCCCTCCGCGAAGAGCTGGACACCCTTCCTTCCGTAAAGAAAGTGATAGTGCTCGATGATCTGCCCCTCCGCAAAGGGGAGGTATTCATCGGGGAGCTCCGCGAGATGGGCCTGAAGTTCCTTAAAGATAAGGCCGCCAAGCTCGAGGAGCGCATCGCTTCTGCGGGGGAGGCCGAGCCCGCCCTTGCCTGCAAGCCTTCGGATGTGGCCGTGCGCGAGGGTTCCGTCCTGCTGATGGCTCTTCCCCAGGGGCGGAGTTCCGAACAGCTCGCCGGCTTATGCACTATGATGAAAAACGGCGGGAGCGTGGCAACCATGCCGGCAGGGGAGGATCTTTCCGATGTAATCGGAGCCGTCCGTCCCCATATACTCCTGACCGCGCCGGACGTCATCCGGGATTTCAAGAACGGAGTCGAGGATTCCGTCCGTGCCAAGGGTCCCAGGACCCAGAGGCTTTTCGACTGGGCCGTGCGTCACGCCAAGGACCGTCCTCACGTGGTAAGGCTTCTGGACTGCAAGCTTTTCAAGCCTGTGCGTGAGAAAGTTTTCGGGGGCCGGATGGAATTCATAGTGGGCGGCGGAGCCCTGCCGGACGAGGATATCCTCCGCTGGTACAGCGCCATCGGCCTGCCCGTGGTACAAAACAGAGAAACTATCTAAAACCAAGAATCAATATGGCAAACAAAAACAAAAACATGGTCGCCATCATCACGATGTGTTTCATCTTCGCGATGATTTCTTTCGTTACTAACATGGCGGCACCTTTCGGCCAGATCTGGGGCAACAACTATGAGTGGTCCAAGATGGCCGGTAACCTGATGAACTTCGCAGCATACCTCTTCATGGGTATCCCTGCAGGCAAGATGCTCATCAAATACGGTTACAAGAAGACCACCCTCGCCGCACTCGCGGTAGGTTTCATCGGAATCTGCATCCAGTATCTGTCCAGCTTCGGATTCCTGGGCGGCGCAGCTATCTTCGTGTATCTGCTCGGTGCATTCGTGTGCGGCTTCTGCGTCTGCATGCTCAACACCGTTGTGAACCCTATGCTCAACATCCTCGGCGGTGGCGGCAACAAGGGTAACCAGTACATCCAGATCGGCGGTACCCTGAACTCCCTCACCGGAACCCTCACTCCTCTGCTGGTCGGCGCTCTCATTGGCACCGTTTCCGCCAGCACTTCGATGGCCGATGTCACCCCTCTGCTCTTCATCGCAATGGGCGTGTTCGCAGCAGCCTTCGCCATCATCTCCTTCGTAAAGATTCCTGAGCCCGCCCAGGAGCGCAATACTGCGGTCTATGAGCACAGCGCCTGGAACTTCCGCCACTTCGTGCTCGGCGCCGTCGCCATCTTCTTCTATGTAGGTATCGAGGTCGGTATCCCCGCCCAGATCATATTCTATCTCTCCGACGCCACCGAGAAGGGCGCCGGTATCCTCGTCAACGGAGCTGCCACCGGCGGTGCCGCGGCCGCTGTTTCCTGGCTCCTTATGATCGTCCGCCGTCTCAGCAGCACGGCTATCTCC
>JAEEGH010004986.1_pt1 | contig 33718 bp, 21 predicted proteins | sample 9134181 | NCBI WGS metagenome assembly JAEEGH01 (sample SAMN16246544, study PRJNA631951) | gut metagenome | biome: gut microbiome; feature: rumen; material: DP-attached | host: Bos | place: Iran: Karaj | collected 2018-10
TACTTTTCCGGGCTTACAGCTTACGGCCTGGCAATGTACCGATTCCACGGCAACAAGGTGATCTTCGGAGCGATCCTCGCATTCATGATGATCCCGGGACAGCTGTCCCTGATCGGATTCTATCAGCTGTGTGCGAAGCTCCATCTGATCAATACCTATGTACCGTTGATTTTGCCGGCCATAGCAGCACCGGGCACTGTGTTCTTCCTGCGGCAGTATATTTTATCCTCCCTGCCGCCGTCACTGATCGAGGCGGCCCGGATCGACGGAGCGAACGAACTTTATTCCTTCCACAAAATCGTTCTGCCGATCATATCGCCGGCCATGGCCACGATGGGCATCATGGGATTTATCGGGAACTGGAACAATTACCTCCTGCCCATGATCATCCTGACCAAGAATGATAAATTCACCCTGCCGGTCATGATGGCTACGCTCCGGGCCTCTCTGGATGTGGCAAAGAATCAGGGCGCGACCTACCTGGCCGTCGCCATCAGCGTCATTCCGATCCTGCTGGTCTTCTGTTTCTTCTCAAAGTACATCATCAGCAGCATTTCGGCCGGCGCCGTCAAAGAATAAAAGGTTGTTTCATGGCCACCGGGACCCTACGCCCGGTGGCCTTTTCGCGTTCTTCCGAATGTGGTATATTTTTTTTATGATGAAAAAGCATAGTTTCCCTGTAAAAATGTATCGTAAATCCGTTGCCTGGCTCCTTCTGGCATCGCTCCTCCTGCTTACGGGCTGCGGGAAAGTGCCGGGCGAAGCGGGCCCGCAGGAAGCCGGGGCCGGCGCTTCCCAAACGGCGGCTCCCGGAGAAGCCGGAACCGAAGAAGCGCCGGAGCCGATCACGCTGGACTGGTATGTGAACTATTCCTGGTTTGTCACCGGTTGGGGCGAGAACCTGGTCTCCCGCACGATCACGGAGGAGACCGGCGTCACGGTCAATTTCATTACGCCGATGGGCAATGAGGAGAACAAGCTCAACAGCCTCATCGATTCGGATTCCCTTCCGGATCTGATCACGCTCGGATGGTGGGAACCGCAGCTGCAGGATATCATCAGCCGCGGCATGGTCTATCCGTTAAATGAGCTGGCCGACCGGTACGATCCCGTCTTCTACGAGGTGACCCGCGAGGCCACCCGCAACTGGTATACCCAGAGTGACGGCAATCTCTACGGCTATCCCAATTCCTCCTACACGCCGGAGGATGTCGAGGAGAATGAGAACATCGGATCCAACCAGACCTTCCTCGTGCGCAAGGACATCTACGAAGCGCTCGGGGAACCGGACATGACGACGGTCGACGGATTCTATGACGCGGTGGTCAGAGCCGCGGAGCTCTTTCCGGAGACGAACGGCTATCCGCTGATCCCGGTGGGAGCGCACGAATTCAACGAGGACGGAAATGTGTCCTTCGACCAGTACCTGCAGAATTTCCTGGCGATCCCCTACGAGCAAGGCGGCGTGAAGTACGACCGCAATTCGGACCCGGAATACCTCCGGTGGCTGAAGATGTTCCGCCGGCTGGCCCGGGAGGGGTATCTGGCCAATGACATTTTCGTCGACCAGAGGACCCAGACCTCGGAGAAGATCAGCCAGGGACGGTATTTTTGCATGCTGTACCAGCGGACGGATATGGCCGATCAGGAAAAGCAGCTGTACCGGGATCACCCGGAGATGATCTACATCGCAGTGGACGGACCGCGCAATGAAAACGGGGACGATCCGGTGCTGACCGTCAACGGTGTCAGCGGCTGGACCCTCACGATGATCTCCAAAAGCTGCAAGGATCCGGAGCGGGCGATCAAGCTGATGGACTATCTGATGAGCGAGCACGGGCAGATGCTGACCTACCTCGGCGTGGAGGGCATCACCTATGACATGGTGGATGGTAAGCCGGTCCTGAAGCCGGAGGTGGCCGAGATGCTCAATTCCGACCGGGAGCAGTACGATGCGCTCTACGGTGCGGACGATGCCTACTGGATGCTGCAGAACAATGCGATGCAGCTGCGCTGGCAGCCGGAGCTGCAGGAGCCGATGAAGCAGCTGGAGGAATGGACCTATCCGTACGCGACCTACGTCGGGCAGTACGATGTCAATATCCCCGAGGATACAGATCTGGGGCGGAGCTATTCCGCCACGCGCAATCTCTGGGGCAAGACCCTTCCGCGTCTTTTGCTCGCCGCCTCGGACGAGGAATTCGATGCCGTCTTTGAACAGTACCGGAAGGATCGCGACGCGGTCGGCTATGCGGCCCTGATGGGGGAGGAGACCCGTCAGATGCGGGAGAACAAGAAAAAACTCGGATTGGAGTAGAGAAAGATCATGCCGGGAGGAGCGCACAAGCGGAGATTAAAACTGAATCACAGATTCACGCTGGTGATCCTGGCCTTTACGCTGATCCCGATCATCGTCATGTCCGCTGTCCTTTTTTACAACCGGGAGCAGGATGTGATCGAGGAGAGCCGCAGCTACATGGAGTACAAGATGGAGCGTGACGCGGCGCAGCTTTCCACCGGTATCGACTCGCTGAACATGTCGACGCGCTTTTTCGGGGCGGACGAGGAGCTCCTTTCTTTTCTGCGGAATGCGAGCGACGGGATCGTTCCGGACGCCAGAAGCCTTGTGGATTTCTATGATACCAAGATCGCGGAGCTCGAGCGCATGGTGAACAACAACCCGCTGCTCTATTCCGTGCGCGTGTATTCCGTGGGCGAAGTGCAGGAGATGATGCCGATCCTCTACAGCAAAAGCCGTATGAGCAAGCTCTCCTGGGCCGGCGGGGAGGATGTCACGGGGTGGCATTTCGGGTACATTGACACGCTTTTTTCTTCTCTGACCACCAAGCAGGAAAACAAGCTGGCCGCACTTGTGACGGAGGTGTCGGATTACAGCCGCGGAACGATCGGCTATATCGAGGCGGTCATGCCGATGGAGACACTCTTCCCCTCCCTCTACGAGGAGATTCCGGGGGAATGGTCCTTCTATGTGGACACGGAAGGAACGCTCCATTACGGGGATACCCAGCCGGCGCAGACGGAGGAGGTTCTCTCCGCGGTAGCGGAGGAAGCGGGCACGATCGATGCACCGAAGGTGATCTACCGGAAGCTGGGTGGCAATTGCTATACGATCACGGCCTACCCGGTGCGCACCTTCGGGGGCGTACTCTACGGGGTCCAGGATGTGACGGAGGATGTGCGGGAGGTGTACAACCGCCGCAATCAGTATGTGGTCTTCATGGCGATCATGCTGGTCCTGGTGGCCCTGATGATCAACGGGATCGTGCGCCGGATGCTGCGCCAGCTCTATTCCATCCTGCAGGATATTCACCGCGTGCAGAAGGGTGATCTGAACGTGCGTGTCGATGCGGGCGGGCAGGACGAGATGGCAGAGCTCGGCTCCCAGCTCAACACGATGCTCGACCGCATCCGGAGCCTGATGGAGGAAAACATCCAGCGGGAGGTCCTGGTGAAAAATTCCGAGATCCGTTCGCTGCAGAATCAGATCAATGCGCATTTTATCTACAATGTGCTCGAATCCATCAAGATGATGGCGGAGATCGATGAGGAGTATGAGATCTCCGATTCCATCACCGCCCTGGGGAAGCTCCTTCGCTACAGCATGCGCTGGATCTCGGGGAACGCGGTTCTGCGCGATGAACTCGAGTACATCCGCAATTATCTGACCCTGATCAATCTGCGGTATGATTTCGAGGTCATCCTGTCCGTGAATCTGCCGGAGGAGCTGCTGGATCAGGAGATCCCGAAGATGAGCCTGCAGCCCATCGTGGAAAACGCGGTGCTGCACGGGATCGAGCCGGTGGCGGAGGATACGACGGTCTACATCAAGGGATGGGAGCAGGATGGTGAATTTGTGATCGAAGTGACGGATTCCGGGCGCGGCATGACGCCGGAAGAGCTCGAACACCTCCGCGAGGGCATCCGCGGGAAGGTGCAGCCCGCCGGTGGCGGCAAGGGCAACGGGATCGGACTGAAGAACGTGGAGGACCGGATCCAGCTCAGCTTCGGCAAACAGTACGGTCTGGAAATCTATTCGGAGTATGGGAAGTACACAAAGGTGGCCATCCGTCTGCCCAGGCAGAAGGCGGAAGGCGGGAGACAGAGCACATGAAGACACTCTTGATCGTAGAAGATGAGAAACTGATCCGGAAGGGGATCCGGACCATGGTACTGCGGAGCGGGGTCCCCGTGGATCTGATCCTGGAATGCAGCAACGGGGAGGAGGCGCTGGCCCTGCTAGGGGAGCGCCCGGTGGATGTGATGTTCACGGATATCCGTATGCAGCGCATGGACGGGATCGAACTGGTGCGGCGGGCCAGCGAGCTCGAGCATCCGCCCCTGATGGTCGCCATCAGCGGATTCGATGATTTTTCCTATGCCGTGGAGATGCTCCGGAGCGGGGTGCGTGAATATCTGTTAAAACCCGTGGAGCGGGATAAGATCGCCCAGATCCTGCAAAAGTTCGAGGGGGAGCTGCACTCACGGAGCGAGGCGGCGGTACAGGAGAAGGAGATCAGTCTGCAGCAGCTCAAGACGCTGCTCGCAGACACCGGGATCACGGAGGAGGAGCGCGAGACCATCGTCTCGCGGAACGAGCGGCTTTTCCCTTCCGGGGATTACCAGGTGGTATGTTATCCGGAGAGCGCCGCGGAGGAGCCTGTCCCAGAGCTGACCGTGCGCGGGCTTCCCGGTGGAGCGTATTCCATCCTGACGCCGGTGCGTGCGGCCAATGTGCTGATGGATGAGCTCTCCGAAACAAAAGCCGGCGTCAGCGGGGTGCACCGGGGACTGCGTCAGCTTCAGACGGCCTGCGCGGAGGCGCTTGAGGCGCGCGGATACGCCTTTTGCCGGGGAGAGCATTTTCGCATGGAGGAGGATCGCCTGATGGCGGTTCCGACCCAGCTCAAGGAGAAGGCGCGGGAGCTTCTGACGGAGGAATCCCGCACGAAGAGAGTACAGATCCTGGGGACGGACAAGACGGAGGAGATCATCGCGAGATGGCGCAATCTCATCCGCGCTGCGGCGAGTCTCCAGCTGAGCGTGACGGAGCTGACCCGGGAACTCGATGCGTCTCTTTCCGAGCTGCCGAAGGTGTACCGGGAGAATCTCACGCAGGAGGATCTGGAGAAGATCGGGCAGCTGATGCATCCGCTCCTCTTCACCGACCTGGAGACTTACGAGGAGATGCTGATGGACTGGATCCTGGAGCTCGGCGGAAGACTCGGCGCCCGCCCGGACGACAACGGCGTGCGGCAGAAGATCCTGCTGGCGCAGCAGTATGTCCGGGAAAATTACCAGAGCGACCTCAACATGGCCGTCGTATCCAATTATGTCTCGATGAATTATTCACTTTTTTCCTATTCCTTCAAGCAGATCACGGGGAGCAATTTTGTGACCTATCTGAAGGAGATCCGCATCCGGGAAGCGCAGCGCCTTCTGGCGGAGACCGACATGAAGATCATCGAGATCAGCCAGTGCGTCGGCTATGACAACGAAAAGCATTTCATGAAGACCTTCAAGGCCGTATGCGGTGTTTCGCCGAGCGAGTATCGCAAAAATGTGAACGGATAAAAAAGCCCTGTCTCCATGCCGGCTGACATGGAGACAGGGTATATTCAGGTGTGGTTCTGTTTTTCCAGGTACATTTTGCGGTCGGCCTCCTGAAAGAGCTCCTCGAGGTCCTCGCTTTCCCTGCAGACGGCGCAGGCAAAACCGGCGCTGGCGCTCACCTGGTAGGGCTTGTCGCCCAGGCTGTTGTAATGGCCTAAGTACCTGCGGATCTTCTTCAGAATACTTTCCGCAGCTTCCTCGTCCCCGCACAGGAGGATGTTGAATTCGTCGCCTCCGATGCGGCCCGTGAGCTCTGTCTCATTGCAGGACTGCCGGATGGCCTGCCCGAGGATCTGGATCGCAAAATCGCCCTCGGCGTGGCCGTAGGTGTCATTGATGGCCTTGAGCTTGTTCATATCCAGAAAGATCGCGCAGACCTTCGCGTCCTCCGGGAGCTTTTCGAGGAAGGAGGAGCGATGGTAGGCAAAGCCGTTCTTGTTCAGAAGCCCGGTCAGCGGATCCGTCATGTAGATCTCTTCGAGGCGCTCGCTCAGGGCTTCCGTTTTTTTGCGGTTTCGCAGGTTGTAGAGAAGCTGCGAGATGTTGACCAGCCACTGGATCAGCCAGAAGGGATAGGTGAGACGGTTGTCGCGGAAGGTCATGACGATGTATCCGTAGGTATCCTTGTGATGGTAGATCGGGGAGACGATCCGGGCAAATTCGCCCTCATCCGCGAGGAAATCCGGCAGCAGGCTGTCATTCTGGAAGGTGCACTGCGGGAGCCGCTTTCCGTCCTTCATAGCCAGCAGCAGTTCGATGCGGTCACTGGAGGGAGCCGGCTCCGAAGTCCCCTCGGTGAGCTGTCTGGTACGTCCGGACAGGCGATCCCAGTCTTCGGTCAGGCACAGGAAGAACCCGGTGCAGTCCCGGATCTGCGCCGCAAAGTCGGCGATGTATTCCAGACCGTCCTCGAGCTCCACCGCGTGGGAAAAGGCGGAGGACATGCGGGCCGACGTGAGGATCGAGCGCTCGAGATCGACGATGCGGTGCTCCAGGGCGTCCGAGTAAGGGTGCGGATTTTTGTCCCGGCGGTAGCTGCAGCCGCAGGAGCCGCCGTAGATCGCTTCCGCAAAGACGGTCGTCGTGTGGTAAGGCTTTCCCTTGATCAGCGTCAGCAGACTGTCCACGGAGGCACTGCCCAGCTCATAGATGGGATAGGACACGGTGGTGAGGGGTGGCATGTGATTCTGTCCCGCTTCGGAATTGTCACAGCCGGTCAGCGCAAAATCCTCCGGGATCCGGTATCCCTCCTCCTCCGCCGCCTGCCAGAGCGCGAGAGCCATGGCGTCATTGTAGCAGATGACGGCATCCGGGAAAGAGGCTCCGCCGTCCGTCAGATCGCGCAGCACCGCGCGGTAGGTTTCTTCGTCGTCGTAGAGATGGACCTCCGGGAAATCCTGCTCCCCGGGCGTAAGGCCGTGCTCCTGCAGAACGCGCCGGACCGCTTCGCTGCGAAGGCGGGAGATGTCCGGGGCATCCACATCGCCGAGGTAGCAGATGCGGGAGGCTCCGTGCACGGTGATCATATGCTCTGCGAGCGTGCCGGCCGTGATATTATTCTCCAGACTGATCCGCGGGAAGGAATACCCGGTATCCGCGACCTCGAGCACGGGCACCTGCCCCAGCGAGGCGATCTTTTCACGCAGCTGCTCGCGCAGCTCCGGATTGGCATAGGTGCCGGAGGCGAAGATGATCCCGTCGAGATTGCGGTAGACGGGAAGCTGCAGGACACTTTCCTCGGTCGAGGAGAAGGTTCCCAGATTTTCCCCGTCATTCGTGGCGATCACCTGTGTCTGGTAGCCGTATTCCAGGGCGCGGTCGATGATGCCCTGACTCAGATTGTGCTGGTATTCTCCGTAAATGTGGGAGATGAAGAGAGCGATTTTTTTGTGGCGCATGCGTTACCTCATAACAAAAATTGACACGAAAACTAAAAAATGTGGATAGAATCAGTGTAGCATATATTCTAGACTTAAACAGTAAAAGAAGGATAAATCTTCTGTGCATGGAGGAAAGAAAAATGAGAAGATGGGCCAGACCCTTGTATCAACCGAATCTGCCTTTGCGCGGGGACCGGAGAGTCACCGGAGGAGCGGAGCATGTCGCCTTATCCCGTGAGGCGGCCCAGGGCGGAATGGTGCTCCTGAAAAATGAGAACCGGACGCTGCCTCTTCCGGGCGGAAGCCGGATCGCACTCTTCGGAAAGGGCTGCTATGACTATGTCAAGGGCGGCGGCGGAAGCGGCGATGTCTTTGCCGCCGAGATCCATGATCTGCCGGAGGGACTGAGGCTGGCGGGCGCAGGGATCTACGGCCCGCTGGAGGAATACTATCGCACGGATCTCCAAAAGCAGTATGAGGCCGGACGCGCCCCCGGTATGACGGAAGAGCCGGAGCTGCCCGCGGATCTGCTGGAGCAGGCGAAGACCTTCGCATCCGTAGCCATCATCGGGATCAGCCGTTTTTCCGGCGAGGGATGGGACCGCTCGGATGTGGAATACGAACAGGATTACAATCCCTGGGCTTCGGAGACGAGCATGCCGAAGCTGGCCGGGATGATCTATCCGAAGGGGGATTTCTACCTGACGGATGCCGAGCGCCGGATGGTGGATCAGGTCTGCGCGAATTTTTCCCGCGTGATCGTGGTCCTGAATGTCGGCGGCATGGTCGAGACCGGCTGGATCCGGGACGATGCGAGGATCGGCGCTGCGCTGCTTGCATGGCAGGGCGGCATGGAGGGCGGCTGTGCGACGGCGGACCTTCTGCTCGGCCGCGTGACTCCCAGCGGCCATCTGACCGATACTTTCGCCGACCGGCTCGAATCCTACCCGTCCACGGACTCCTTCCATGAGGCGGTGGAATATGCGGCCTATTATGAGGATATCTACGTCGGCTACCGCTATTTTGAGACGATTCCGGGAGCCGCCGAGCATGTGGTCTATCCCTTCGGTTACGGACTGTCCTACACGACCTTCTCCATGGAGTGCGTCTCTTCGGAGATGACCGGGGAGGAGATCCGTGTCGTGGTCCGCGTGAAGAATAACGGATCCTGTATCGGACGCTGCGTGGCGCAGCTCTATGTGTCCGCACCGCAGGGAAAGCTCGGGAAGCCGGGCCGCACCCTGGTCGCCTTTGCCAAGACCGGCTGCCTGACCTCCGGAGAAGCCGAGGAGCTGACGCTGCAGTTTACCCGCTATCAGCTCTCCTCCTACGATGATCTGGGACTGGTGCAGAAGTCGGCCTATGTCCTTGAGCAGGGCAGGTATCGCTTCTTCCTGGGAGAGAATATCCGGGATGCACAGGAGATCGATTTTCATCTGGACCTGGAGCGGGAGGAAGTCGTGCAGCAGCTGACCTCTCATCTGGCTCCGGTCAGTCTGGAGCGCAGACTCCGCGCGGACGGAAGCTATGAGAACCTCCCGACCGGTGAAGCGCGCGATATCAACGCATGCCTCTTTGAGAAGATCCAGGGCGGCATGGAGGAGGCCATGGTTCCGGAGCAGCGGGGACGGGAGTCCTACCGCCTGATCCATCCGTACGGCGAGAACGGACATCCGCTGGAGGAGGTCGCGGACGGGAAGATCACGATGGAGGACTTCCTGGCGCAGCTTTCGGACGATCAGCTGATCAGTCTCCTGGGCGGACAGCCCAATGCCGGTGTTTCCAATACCTGGGGCTTCGGAAATCTGCCCGAGTATGGCGTACCCGGTGTGATGACAGCGGACGGACCTGCCGGCATCCGCATCGATCCCGCGACCGGGATCACGACGACGGCATGGCCCTGCGCGACGCTTCTGGCGTGCACCTGGGACACGGAGCTCGCGGAGCGCGTCGGACGTGCGGGCGGAGAGGAGCTCAAGGAGAACAATCTCTGCATCTGGCTGGCACCGGGCGTGAACATTCACCGCAGCCCGCTTTGCGGCAGAAACTTCGAATACTATTCGGAGGATCCCCTCATCGCCGGCAAGATCGGCGGTGCGCTGGTGCGCGGCATCCAGTCGGAGCATGTGGCGGCGAGCGTCAAGCATTTTGCGGCGAACAATAAGGAGACCAACCGTAAGCACAGCGATTCCCGCGTCTCGGAGCGCGCACTCAGGGAGATCTATCTGAAGGTCTTCGAGATCATCGTTAAGGAGAGCGATCCTTACACGATCATGAGCGCTTACAATGCCATCAACGGCGTGCGCTGCTCGGAGAACAAAGAGCTCCTGACGGATGTGCTGCGCGGCGAGTGGGGCTTTCAGGGCATGGTGACCACCGACTGGTGGAACCGGGCCGAGCATTACAAGGAGATTCTCGCGGGCAACGATGTCAAGATGGCCAACGGCTATCCGGAGCGCGTGAAGAAGGCGATGGAGCTGGGTGCAGTCACCAGACAGGATCTGGAAAGTTCTGCGCGCAGAGTGCTGGAGCTGATTCTGAAGATGGACTGATCCGGTTTTGTTCCGTAAAAACGGAAGGGCAGAGGCTTTGAGCTTCTGCCCTTCTTCTCTTGCTAAATCGGACGGAATCGCTTACAATCCTTATTTGGAAAGTGGGGGGCCCCGGCTTCCGACACGGAAAAACGGATATGATAATAGAAATCGACGGATATAAGATCAATTACAAAATCACCGGAGCAGGGGAGGAGACCGCAGTCATCCTGCAGGGATGGGGAACTTCCCTCGACCTGTACGACAGCGTGGCGAAGGACCTTAGCGATGCGATGCGGGTGGTGCAGCTGGATCTGCCCGGATTCGGCGGGAGCGATGAGCCGCGGGAGCCATGGAATGTGGACGCCTATGCGGATTTTTTCTGCCGCTTTCTGGACGCCCTCGGGATCCGGAAGACGAGCCTGATCGGGCATTCCTACGGCGGACGCATCATCATCAAGCTGGCCGCGCGGGAGAGTCTGCCCTTTGAACTTACGAAGATCGTCTTTGTGGACAGCGCCGGCATCCGGCCGAAGCGCACGAAAAAGCAGGAATTTCAGGTAAAGCGCTACAAGGTCCTGAAAAAGTTTCTGACCGCAAAGCCGGTCCATTTTCTCTTCCCGGAGGTGATCGACGACTGGATGAGCCGTCAGGGATCCGCGGATTACCGCAATGCCTCGCCGCGGATGAAGCAGTGCATGGTGCTGGCTGTGAACGAGGATCTGACGGAGCTTCTGGGCAGGATCCGGCAGGAATGCCTTCTGATCTGGGGGGATCAGGATACGGCGACCCCGATCTCCGACGCGGAGATTTTCCGGAGGGAGATCCCGGGGGCGGGCCTGGCCGTGCTTAAAGGCTCCGGGCATTATGCCTACCTGGAGCAGCCCGCGCTCTTTCGCAGGATTCTGCGTACCTTTTACGGACTCGAAGCAATCGAAGGGGATGACGCATGATCATCAGAACGCTGATTACCGCGGTGCTTACCGCCTTCGCCCTTCCGCTGACGCTGCGCTACAATATGCACATGCTGCAGCTGAACGGCTACAAGAACGATGAGCATCTGCGCTGGATGAAAAAGAATATCCGCATGCAGTGGATCCTGCTGTTTTTGATGGCGCTGGGACTGCTGCGCGTCTTTTTTGCGCCGGCGGCTTTGGACGTCCTTGTCTGGCTTACGCTGCTGGTGACGGCGCTGGTCTATCGCCAGATGAAGCTCATGGCGACGAAGAAAAAGCTGGTCTGGACTCCGCGCGTAAAGCGCATGACGGTGACGATCCTGTTGCTGGGGGCGCTCCTGCTGATCGGAGGGATGCTGCTGGCCGCGCGCTGCTATGTCGCATCCGGTGCGGGGAATCTTGCGGCGGATCACGCGGAATATATCGCGTCTGCCTTCCGTCCGGCGGGCGGGATCCTTCCCTTCCTCGTCGGGGCGCAGCTCCTCGCGGAACTGCTGGCGAATCTGGTGAACCGCCCCATCGAGAAGGGGATCAACCATTACTATATCCGTGACGCGAAGCGTAAGCTCCGCTCGGTGCCGGGCCTTAAGGTCATCGGTGTCACCGGAAGCTACGGCAAGACCAGTGTCAAATTCTATCTGCAGACGCTCCTGCGCGGGCATTTTAACGTGCTCGTAACGCCCGAGAGCTACAATACGCCGATGGGCGTGGTCAAGACGATCCGCGGCTCTCTTAAGCCCACAACGGAGATTTTTGTCTGCGAGATGGGCGCGCGCCGCGTGGGCGATATCCGGGAGCTGTGTGAGATCGTGCATCCGGACCACGGCATCCTCACGGCCATCGGACCGCAGCATCTCGAGACCTTCGGCGATCTGGAGCACATCCGCGACACGAAATTTGAGCTGGCGGATGCGGTGCCCTCCTCGGGGATGATCTTCCTGAACGGGGACAACGAGATCATCCGGGAGAAGGGAAAACAGTATCCGAACGCGATCTATTACCGCTCGGAATCCGAGGGGGAAGGATACTATGCAAGTGACATATCCGTCAGTAATCTGGGGACGGATTTTACGGTGCACGCGCCGGATGGCAGCACGCAGCGCTATCAGATGCACCTGATCGGCGCCCACAATGTGATCAATGTCGTCGGGGCTATCGCGGTCGCGCACGCCCTCGGGATCCCACTTAAGGAACTGGTGATCCCCGTCCGGCAGATCCAGCCGGTGGCGCACCGCATGCAGCTGCTTGACCGCGGCGCGGTGACGATCATCGATGATGCTTACAATTCGAATCCCGTCGGCTCCAAGGCGGCCGTGGAGACCCTGGCGCTTTTTGACGGCGTGCGGATCCTGATCACGCCGGGCATGGTGGAGCTCGGAGAGCAGGAGGAGGAGTACAACCGTCTCTTCGGGACCTATGCGGCGGACTGCTGCGATTACATCCTGCTGGTGGGCAGAAAACGCGCGGTTCCGATCCGGGAGGGCGCGCTGGGCAAGGGCTTCGACGAGAAACGATGCCGGGTGTTTGACCACCTCGAGGACGCGCTTTCGTACGCTTATTCCATCCGGGACGAGGGGCATAAATATATCCTGCTGGAGAACGATCTGCCGGATAACTACTAGGAGGAAAGAGGAAATGAAAACAAGAGTTGCCATGCTGTTCGGCGGCAAAAGCGTGGAGCATGAGGTCTCCGTCATATCCGGTATCCAGGCCATTCGGAGCATGGACACCGACAAATACGAGGTCATTCCCGTCTACATGACCAAGAAAAACGAGATGTACATCGGGGAGGAGATCGGCAGGATCGAGAGCTACCGGGACATCCCCGCCCTTCTCGGAAAATCGCAGCGGGTGATCCTGGTCAATCAGGACGGGCGCGTGTATTTCATGGGCTATCCGATGAAGCGCTTCGGCAGGAATACGGAGATTGACGTGGATGTCATTTTTCCCGTGGTGCACGGAACGAACGTGGAGGACGGCGCGCTGCAGGGATACCTGAAGACCATCGGCATCCCCTTCGTCGGCTGCGATGTGACTGCCTCCGCCATCGGCATGGACAAGTTCATCATGAAGACCGTGCTCAAGGAGCATGCGATTCCCGTTCTGGATGCGAAGGAGTACACGCTTTCCGACTATGCGGACATGGAAGGACTCTTAAGCAGTGTGGAAAAATATGTGGGCTATCCCGCGATCGTAAAGCCGGTCAATCTCGGCTCGAGCGTGGGCATCAATGTGGCGAAGAATCGCGCGGAGCTCAGCGCTGCCGTGGACGACGGATTCCGCTACGCCACGAAGATCCTGGTGGAGCATGCCATCACGCGGCTGCGTGAGATCAACTGTTCCGTGCTCGGGGACGAGAATGAAGCCATCGCCTCCGAATGCGAGGAACCGCTGCACACGAAGGACATCTTAAGCTACGAGGACAAGTACGTCAGCGGCTCGAAGAGCGGCGGATCCAAAGGCATGGCGAGCGTATCCCGCAAGATTCCGGCCGATCTGTCGCCGGAGCAGCGCGAGGAGGTGCGCGACCTGGCCGTGCGTTCCTTCCAGGCGCTCGGCTGCAACGGAGTCTCCCGCATCGACTTTATGATCGACGAGGAGACCGGCAGGCTGTATTTCAATGAGATCAATACGATCCCCGGGTCCCTCGCCTTCTACCTCTGGGAGCCGATCGGGATCCCTTACCGGGAGCTTCTGGACCGCATGATCGGACTGGCTCTGAAGCGCGCGCGTGCGGAGGAGGCACTGACCTTCACGTTTGATACGAATATTCTGAGCACAGCCACCTTTGGAGGCTCCAAGGGCGGAAAGCTGTAAAGGAGAAGCGATGATCCGAGGGAAAAGGGTTCTGGCGTACCTTTTGTCCGCTCTGCTGGCATTTGGTCTGTGTGCCTGCGGGGATGACTGGGAAGACTACGAGGATTACGAAGACTACGAGGACTATGAGGACTACGGCGAGGAACCCGGGGCCGGCTCCGATACGGGCCGCCCGATGGAGGGCGAAGGCGCTTCGGATCCCGGAAGCGGCGCTTCACAGGTCGTGGCGATCGATGACAAAACCCCCATGGGGGAGGACGGAACCTGGACGATCTTCGTCTATCTGTGCGGCTCCGATCTGGAGAGCGACGGCGGCATGGGCACCATGGACCTGGAGGAGATGACGGATTCCGACTGGGGCGGGAAGGTGCGCTTTGTCGTTGAAACCGGCGGAGCATCCGATTGGGAATCCGATGTGTCGGAGGAGGAACTGGAGCGCTACGTGATCGAAGGCGGCGAGATGCGGCTGGTGGAATCGAAGCCGCAGGCCGGAATGGGAGAGAGCGATACGGCCGCGGACTTTCTCTCCTGGGGCGTGGCAAATTACCCGGCGGCGCGCATGGGCGTGGTCTTCTGGAATCACGGGAGCGGCTCCGTCAACGGTGTCTGCTTTGATGAAAATGATGATAATGACAGCCTGACGCTGAAGGAAATGACGGCTGCCTTCAACCGGGTGGCGGGGTCCATGACGGACCGTTTTGAATTTGTCGGTTTTGATGCCTGCCTGATGGGAACGGTGGAGACTGCGCTGATGCTCAGACCCTACGCGCGCTATATGTACGGATCCGAGGAGTCGGAGCCCGGATACGGCTGGGATTACAAGGCCATCGGCGAATACCTCAGCGGGAATCCCGGGGCGGACGGCGCGGGGCTTGGTCGTGTGGTGTGCGACAGCTTTTACGAGAGCTGTGAGCAGACCGGGGAAGAGAATATCTGTACCCTGTCCGTGATCCGGCTCGATGCAGTCCCGGAGGTGGTCAGTGCCTTTGATGCCTTCTCCTCGGATGTATATGAAGCAACGGGCGACGAAGCAAAATTTTCCGGCTTTGCCCGCAGTATGACCTCCGTGGACAATTACGGCGGCAACAACAAAAACGAGGGTTACACCAACATGGTGGACCTGGGCGGACTGGCGGAAGCGGGAAGCGATCTGTCCGATGATTCCGGCGCCGTGACGCAGGCCATCCAAAATGCGGTGGTCTATCAGGTGCGCGGCAGCGACCATGCGAATGCCAGCGGACTGGCGGTCTATTATCCGCTGCAGGTACAGGGCTCTGCGGAGCTTACCACGTTCCGGGAGGTCTGCGTCAGCCCTTATTACCTGGGTCTCGTGGACAAGATCGCGTACGGCTTTGCCAATGCCGGAAACATCAGTGACTATGACAACTCGGAAATGGTCGAATCTTACGAAGAGTACGAGGACGACTGGTCCGGCTGGGACGACTGGGACTGGAGCTACCTGGATGAGGGCGGGGTGACCGGCGAGAGCAAGGCGATCTCCTTCGATGAGGCGCCCCATCTGGATGGGGACGGATATTATACCTTTGTCCTTTCGGATGAGGGCTACTACAATGCGGCCTCCGTGCAGGCGACCGTCTATATGCTTACCGAGGATGAAGAGGAGATGATCTGCATGGGCCTGAGCACGGCGGATGTCGCTATGGACTGGGAGACCGGCAGATGCACCGACAATTTTGACGGAACCTGGTATGCGCTTCCCGATGGGCAGCCCCTGTGTGCGTACCTCGTGGAGGAATGTGACGGATATGACATTTTCACGGCTCCCATCGAACTGAACGGAGAAGAGACGAACCTCCGCTTCATCTGGGACTATGAAGAGGATGCCATGGAGATCACCGGAATCTGGGACGGCGTGGATGAATACGGCGCATCCGGGAGAAATACGACCGAACTGAAAGCCGGCGATGTCATCGTGCCGCTTTACGATGCCTATGTCATGGATTCGGACGATGAGTTTTATTACGCCGGTGAGGAGTATGTCTTTGACGGGGATACGGGTCTGATCTGGACCTCGTTATCGGACGGGGTGTACCTCTTCGGCTTCAGCATCGACGATATCTACGGTGACTACTATGTGACCGATTTCGTATGCTTCGAGGTCGAGGGTGAGGACGTGTACTTCAGCGAGTGGGAATAACAGAACAAAAAATCCCCTGACAGCGGGTCCGGGTTTCCGGATCTTTGCGGTCAGGGGATTTTTGCCTTTATGGCTTATTTCTTCAGGAGCTTCAGAAGTGCGCTCAGATCGGGAGCGTCGTCCTTTTTCGAGGAGGGGGTCTCCGCAGCGATGGCCGGCATGTCGGCCAGCTTCTCCACGGCGGCGGTGATCATGAGCTGGGCACCGTCATTTAACTGCCGGAAGTTTTGGATCAGCTTTTTCTCGGTAGCATTCAGCTTCAGCTGCGAAGAAGCGGTCTTTTTCGCAGTGGAAGACTTCTTTGCGGCAGTAGTCTTCTTTGCGGTTGTGGCCGGTTTCTTTGCGGCAGTAGTCTTTTTCGCGGTAGCAGCCGGCTTCTTCGCGGTGGTGGTCTTTTTTGCAGTAGTCGTGGTCTTCTTTGCGGCGGTGGTCTTTTTCGCGGTAGTGGCCGGCTTCTTTGCGGTCGTTGTTTTCTTGGGTGCAGTTGCCATAATCGTTCCTCCTTCGTGTGATGGAATCCGGGTTCTTTTCCCTGCAGAACCTTTGTGTTCATTTTACCACAGCCGGTTGTGATATAATCAAAAAGGTGAAAAAAGTGAAAAAGGAGACGGATCTATGTGGACACCGGAAGATCATACCTATGACGAGATACGGGAAAAATCGCTGGAGCAGTGGCTGGAGGACATGGAAAAGCACGAGGATGTGGCCGTGCGTTGCGGCGTTCCTCTGGTGCGCGGATATCTGAAAACTTTGAGGGAAGAAAATGCGCACCTGAAGGAGGAAAATGAGCTTAAGAATGCTTATCTGAAAAAGGTGTCGGCGAAAGCCTGAATCGGGGGGATTGCCATGAAGATCATCCATTGTGCGGACCTGCATCTGGATTCGTCCATGCGGACCGGATTAAGTAAAGAGAAGGCGGATCAGAGACGCTCGGAGCTGCTGCAGCGGTTTTCGGAGCTGGTGCGCTATGCGGGCGAACAGGAAGTGCCCCATATCCTGATCGCGGGGGATCTGTTTGATGTGCGCAGAGCCACCGCCACGGCATCGAATCTGGTCTATGACACGGTGACGGCTCATCCGGAGATCACCTTTTACTACCTGCGGGGCAATCACGATGCGGACGGCTTCTGGGGAGAGCGGGCGATCCCGGAGAATCTGAAGACCTTCGGAAGGGAGTGGACGACCTATGCGCTTTCGGACCGGGTAAAGCTGACCGGTGCGGAGATCGAGGCGGGGAATGTGTCCGTGCTGATGCACTCGCTCCTTCCGGAATATGAGGATATCAACCTGGTGACGCTGCACGGGCAGATTTCGGAATATGAGGATGCCCGCGGAGGAGAGACGATCCCGCTTTCGGCGCTCCGGGGGAGGGACATCGATTATCTGGCCCTGGGACATGTGCACCGCTATATCCGGGAGACCCTGGATGCCAGAGGGATCTACTGCTATCCCGGGTGCCTGGAGGGGCGCGGCTTTGACGAGTGCGGGGTGCATGGATTTGTGCTGCTGGAGATCGACGAGGAGCAGCGGCAGATCCGGGATACGTTCGTCCCCTTTGCCGGTCGGAGGCTCCATGAGATCACGGCGGATGTCACCGGATGCGATACCACCTACACGGTCCTGGAGAAGGTGCGTGCGGCGATCTCGGAAGCGGGGTGCCGGCCGGAGGATCTTCTGAAGATCGTCCTGACCGGAAGCCAGGATGTGGAGGCGGAACGCAACACGGATTATATTCTGACACAACTGTCGGATGAATACTTTTTCGTCAAGCTGACAGACCGCTCGGCCAGAAGCGTGAACCCGGAGGAGTTTGCAATGGACGCGACGCTCAAGGGGGAATTTGTCCGCATGGTCCTCGCGGATGAGAAGCTGAACGAGGAGAGGAAGGGAGAGATCATTTCCTGCGGTCTGAAGGTGCTCAGGGGGGAGCAGCCATGAAACTGATATCCTGTCACATTGAAAATTTCGGTCGCCTCAGCGATTATTCCCTTTCCTTCGCGGAGGGGCTCAATACGATCTGTCACGAGAACGGCTGGGGCAAGAGTACCCTGGCGGTCTTCCTTCGCGTGATGCTCTATGGCTTTGAAAATGAAGGAAAGCGCAGCACGGAGGAAAACGAGCGCAAGAGGTTCCGGCCGTGGCAGAAGGGAACCTACGGCGGGACGCTGACTTTTGAAGCGGGCGGAAGGACCTATGAGGTTACGGAGGTATTCGGATCCAAAGCCTCGGAGGACAGCTTTCAGATCAAGGATGCGCAGACACATCTGGGCAGCGAGGACTTCGGCCGCCCGGTGCCCGGGAAAGGATGTCTGCTGCAGCAGGCGGACGATGCCCGGATGACGCTGGGGCAGGCCCTGTTTCGTATCGACAGTGCCTCCTTTATGCGGACGATCTATGTGCCGCAGCTCGGCTGTGACACTTCCGTCACTTCCGATATAAGTGCCAAGATCGGCAATCTCTCGGACGAGACGGCGGATCTGGGGCGGTACGATGCGGCGAAGGAGCTGCTGAAGAAGAATCTGGATGCCATCACGGAGGACCGGGCGACCGGAGAGATCGCGAAGAAGAAAAAGCAGGTGGCCGATCTGCGGACGCTGATGCTTCAGGAGACCCCGCTCACGGAGAGCAGGGAGCAGCTGGAAGCCGATCTGCGGGAGCTGGGGCGCAGCCGGGAGGAGAATCTGGAGGCGCAGGAAGCGGTGCGCGCGCTGATCGCGAAGGAGAACCGGCGCCTGATCCGCGCGAAGGAACGGGAAGAAGCGAAGCGCCTTCGGGAGGAGGCAAAGCGCGTCCGCGCCGAGGCGGAGGCTGAGCGCGCTGCGCTTTTACAGGAGCGCGCGGAGCAGGAAAATCAGCGCAACCAGCGGCAGGCGGACCGGGAAAAGCGCCGCCTTGAATGGGAGAAGAAGCGGGATGCACTGACCGGAAAGCGGGACTATTACGAGAGCCTTCTGCGGGCGCGGAAGGAGGCCGAGCGGCAGGTGGGAGAGCTCCGGGATTCCTTCCCGCACGGGATTCCGTCCGGGGACGAATATCGCAGGATCAGCACGGCGGCTTCCCATCTGGATGTGGATGCGTCGGATGCGCGAAACGCGGCGCTCGGGAACGCGGACCGGGCCTATCTGGAAGAGCTTGCGAAGCAGTTCGAGGAAGAGGTGCCCGGCAAGGAGGAGCTCGCGGAGGTAGAGGAGCTGATCGGCCGCAGGAATGCGCTCAGGGCTCCGGTTTTTCTGGGGGGGATCCTGCTTGCGGCCGGGGGGATTCTGGTCGCGGCCGGGATCCTGACGCTGGTGCTCGCGCCGGGATCCGCGGCGGTCGGGACGGTGCTTGCCATCGCCGGTGCGGCTTTGCTGCTCATCAGTGCCTGGAGGCTTTCGGCGGAGCGGCAGTACCGGAAAAAGATCGCGTATCTGGACGGAGAGATCGGGCGCTTCTTCCGGCATTTCGGCCGGGTTCCGGAGGCGAACCGTCTGACGGATGCGCTCTTTACGCTCCGACAGGACATCCGTTCCTACGAGCGTCTGCTGGAGGCACGGCAGAAGGAGGAGGAAGCACAGGAGCGCCTTCGGAAGAACCGGACGGAGGTGGAGGATTTCCTGGAAAGGTACGTGGCCGGAGAGAAACAGACTTCCGCTTCCTGTGAAGAGCGGTTCCAGGAGGTTCAGAAGAAGATGCAGCGCCTGGAGATGCTGCAGGAGAAGGAAAAGCAGTGCCGCGAGGACCTGTATGCCTTCGAGGACCGGGAACTGCCCGAGACGATGGAGGAGCTGCGCCATCCGGAGCGCATGGAACAGATGCCGGCGGAGCTTCTGGAGGAGGAACCGGCTCTGCCGGAGCTGCTCCTGCCGCCCCTGCCGGAGCTGCCCGCCGAAGAGGAGGAGGCTCCGGATGCGGAAGCATCCGATGCGCAGGACGGGGAGGAGACGAACCTGCCCGGTCCGTCCATGGAAGAACTGACCCAAAAGGAAAAGGAGCTTCGCGGGCAGGCGGAAGAGCTGCAGGAGAGGAAAAACCTGCTGCTTTCGCGCCTTTCCAAGCTGGAGGAGGATCTCGCCGGGATCCGGGACGGAGCCCGGGAACTGGAGGAGGGAGAGGCAAAGCTTCAGGAGCTTATGGCGAAACGGGATGTGATGCAGCTTACGCAGGAGTACCTGACCCGTGCCAGAGAGTCCTTCTCCGCGCATTATATGAACCCGATCCTGGCCGGCTTCGAGAAATACTATGAGCTGCTCTCGCCGGGAGACGGGAAGGCTTACGAGCTGGATGCGAATCTGGATCTGAAGCTGAAGGAGTTCGGATCGGAGCATTCCGTGGAGTTCTTAAGTGCGGGCTACCGGGATCTGGTGGCGCTGTGCAGGAGAATGGCGATGGCGGATGCCATGTACGAGGAGGAAAAGCCCTTCCTGATCCTGGACGATCCCTTCGTCAATCTGGACCGCGGGAAGCTCGGCGGTGCCCTTGATTTTCTGAGGGCGCTGGCGCAGGAACATCAGCTGATCTATTTCACCTGTCATGAGAGCCGGATTCCGGGAGCGGAGGGCTCGGCATAAAGGATCTGAGAAAAAGTCTCAAAATGAGGCTCTGCTTTCCCTGTGAATACTGAAAACAGGTGGCGGCGGAGCCCTTTTTTGTGGTATAATAATGTTTCCCTATCAGGCTGTTTACGGAGGGTAAAAGAATGATTGGCATATGCCTGATTTTCATACTGGTGATGGTGCTTCTGATTATCAACCTGCGCAGGCAGCACCGCAGGGACAGCTCCGTGGATATGGGGAGCGGTATGCTGGGGCGTTCGCGGGTGAAGGTGGAATGCGTGAACTGTCATCAGGTATTCCCCGCGGTTTCGGACCGTCTGGATCTGCTGAGCGACCGGCCCCAGAACTATGTCAATTGTCCGTATTGTCATCGCGGCACAAAGGTTACCATCGTGCGATGAGCGAGGCGGACGGAAGGAACGCGCTGCTGCGCAAAGAGGAAAAATGATCAAAGAAGTAAGAGTCCACACACTGGAAGAATTGATGCCGCTTCTTTCGGAGCAGGAATACCGCAAGGATCTGCACCGGAACCGGAGCAGCTATCTGTACCGGGGGATGCCGGATGCATCCTTCCGGATGTATACGAGCCTCAGCAGAAACTGCAAGAACCTGTCGAAGACGCTGGAGCCTGCGATCCTGGAGAATTTTGCCAAGTATGCCGTGATCGGAGATCCCTCCATCGCGGAATCGGTCTGGAGACAGATGATCCTCGGTCAGCATTACGGTCTGCCCACGAGGCTGCTGGACTGGACGCATTCGGCGCTGGTCGGTCTGCATTTTGCCATGTCCGAGACGGAGATGGATGAGATGGATCAGCACGACTGTATGGTCTGGCGGATCGACATGAATGAGATGTATGCGCTTCTTCCGGAGGCGTACCAGACCCTTCTGAACCGGAATCTTTCCACGATCTATTCGGTGGATATGCTCCGCGAGATCACGGGGAACAGTCTGCAGAAGTACGACGAGGACATGGGGAAGGATGCGATGGTGATCATTGAGCCACCTTCCGTCAACACGCGGATCGTCAATCAGTATTCCTTCTTCTCGGTGGTTCCGATGGAGATGACGGACATTGAAGGATTCCTGGAGAATCGCACGCACAATACGGTGAAGTATATCATCGACGGACAGCTGCGCTGGAGGGTGCGGGATATGCTGGATCAGCTGAATATCAGCGAGCGGATCATGTATCCCGGACTGGATGGGCTGTCGAAGTGGATTGCGCGGCATTACTACGTGAAGTGAAATGAGTCGGGCGATTCTGTAGTCCATCGCACCAGTCCAGGAACCCGAGCGGAAGATATATGTCCGCCTGATGAAATGCGGGTCGTCACTTAGCGAGCGGTGCGAAATGCGCAGTGGCGGACGGGCGTTTGTCTGAGCGAAGCGAGTTAGCCCGGACGACACTTGCATTGGCATGAGCAGCGGCGAGCTTAGTGATCGAACCCGCCATCAGGGGACATATGCTTCCCGAGGGTTCCGGAACTCGTATCTTTCTCTGCACCCCGAGCGGGCGCGTGACGAAAGCACCAAAGACATAAAAGGACAGAAGAATGGATAAATATCAGGTGACCGGGATGAGCTGCGCCGCCTGTCAGGCCAGAGTGGAGAAGGCAGTCAGCGCGGTTCCCGGAGTGGAAAGCTACGCGGTCAGCCTCCTGACGAACTCGATGGGCGTCGAAGGAGACGCCGATCCCGCGGCCATCGTGGAAGCGGTGGAGAAAGCCGGCTACGGCGCTTCGCTGCAGGAGGATCGAAGCGGAGAAGCGCAGGCGGGGAAAACCGCCGCATATACGCAGCGTCTCGCCCGGCAGGAAGAGGCGCTGAAGGATACCGAGACACCGAAGCTCAGGAAACGTCTCCTGACCTCCCTCGGATTCCTGCTGCTTCTCATGTACTTTTCCATGGGACATAGGATGTTCGGCTGGCCTCTTCCGGCGTTTTTTGAAGGGAACCACATCGCCATGGGGCTCGTGCAGATGCTCCTGTGCATCATCGTCATGGGCATCAATCAGAAGTTTTTCATCAGCGGCTTCCGGTCCTTCTTTCACGGAGCCCCCAATATGGACACGCTCATCGCCATGGGCTCCATGACCGGATTTCTGTATTCCGTCGTGATCCTCTTTCTCATGACGGGGGCGGTCGCTTCCGGGGACCATACCGCGGTCATGCATTACATGGATGAATTCTACTTCGAGGCATCCGCCATGATCCTCACGCTGATCACGCTCGGCAAGATGCTCGAAGCCAGGTCCAAGGGCAGGACCACCGACGCCCTGAAGAGTCTGATGCGTCTCGCTCCGAAGACCGCCTGCGTGCTGCGCGGAGAGGAGGAGCAGGTACTGCCCATCGAAGAGGTGCGGATCGGAGATCTGTTCCTCGTCCGTCCCGGAGAGAATATCCCCGTCGACGGGGAGGTCGTCGAAGGAACCGGCGCGGTGAATGAGGCGGCCCTCACGGGGGAGAGTCTCCCGGTGGACAAGCAGCCGGGCGATGTCGTATCCTCCGCAACCCTCAACCAGTCCGGATTCCTGAAATGCCGGGCGACGCGCGTCGGGGAGGATACCACTCTGGCGCAGATCATACAGATGGTCAGCGACGCGGCCGCAACCAAAGCGCCGGTCGCAAGGCTGGCGGACCGCATCTCCGGGATCTTTGTTCCCGCGGTCATCGGGCTTGCCCTTCTGACTCTGGCGGTCTGGCTCCTGGTGGGAGCAGCGCCCGGATATGCGCTGGCGCGTGCCATCACGGTGCTGGTTGTCAGCTGTCCCTGCGCACTGGGACTTGCGACGCCCGTATCGATCATGGTCGGTAACGGTCTCGGTGCCCGCAGCGGCATTCTCTTCAAGACCGCGGAAGCGCTGCAGGAGACCGGCAATATCCGCATCGTGGCACTGGATAAAACCGGTACGATCACAAGCGGGCAGCCGGAGGTGACGGATCTGGTTCCGGCGGAAGGCACAGCGCCGTCCGAGCTTCTCGAGAAAGCCTGCGCGCTGGAGGAAAAAAGTGAGCATCCCCTGGCCGGTGCCGTCCTGCGCTATGCGAAGCAGCAGGGCGTCCGGATCACGGAAGGGACCGAAGACTTCCGGGCGATGCCGGGCAACGGCCTGAGCGGGATCTACCGCGGAAAGGCCTTAACCGGCGGCAACCTCGCCTTTATCGAGCCGGGATGCGCGGTGCCTGAGCGCATGCGGGAGACTGCACGCGAGATGGAGCAGAAGGGCAGGACACCGATCTATTTTGTCGAAGACGGCCGGCTTCTGGGAATGATCTGCGTGGCCGATCCCATCAAGGAGGACAGCGCGGAGGCAATCTCACAGCTTCGCGGGATGGGCATCCGCGTCGTCATGCTGACCGGGGATAACCGCCTGACGGCGCAGGCCATCGGTGCGCAGGCCGGTGTGGACGAGGTCGTGGCCGAGGTCCTCCCGCAGGGGAAGGAGGCCGTGATCCGTAAGCTGCAGGAGCAGGGCAGCGTGGCCATGGTGGGAGACGGGATCAACGATGCACCCGCCCTGACGGCGGCCGAGATCGGAATCGCCATCGGTGCCGGAGCGGATGTGGCTATCGACGCCGCCGATGTGGTGCTGATGAAGAGCAGACTGAACGATGTGGCAGCCGCGGTTCGCCTGAGCAGAGCCACCTACCGCAACATCCTGGAGAACCTTTTCTGGGCGCTGATCTACAATGTACTCCTGATCCCGGCGGCGGCCGGGGTTTATGCCCGGGCCTTCGGGATCACCATGAATCCCATGCTGGGGGCGGCGGCCATGAGTCTGAGCAGCTTCTGTGTGGTCACGAACGCGCTGCGTCTGAACCTTGTGAAGGTGTACGATACGCGTCACGACCGGAATCGGTTCAAAGGCAGAGGGCATGCCGGGCTGCAGGAAACTCTGAACACAGAACAACCTTTGGAAAAAGAGAAAGGAAGTATTACAATGGAGAAAACGATCCGTATTGAAGGAATGATGTGTGCGCACTGTGAGGCAAGCGTGCAAAAGGCTTTGGAGGCGCTGGACGGCGTATCTTCCGCACAGGTCAGCCACGAGAAGGGAACCGCTGTGGTCACCCTCACCTCGGATGTGGAGGAAGCGGTACTGAAAAAGGCTGTGGAAGACAAGGATTACAAGGTCGTCGGCTTCGAGGGATAAGAAACCGGCCGGAGGGCAATATGAGTACTTCATCAGTGGAAACCATGCAAAGGGATAAGGTGATCGTCCGGACCAGCATCATCGGCATCGCAGTGAATGTACTGCTGGCGGCCTTCAAGGCACTGGTCGGAGCCTTGACCCATTCCATCGCCATCGTGCTGGATGCGGTCAATAATCTGAGCGATGCCATCTCCTCCATCATCACCATCGTCGGCACCAAGCTGGCGGGGAAGCCGGCGGACAAGGATCATCCCTACGGCCACGGGCGCGCGGAATATCTGACGGCCGTCGTCATCGCCATTATCATCCTCTATGCCGGTGCCACCTCGCTGATCGAATCCATCAAAAAGATCCTTCACCCCGAGACGCCGGATTATACCGTTACCAGCCTGGTGATCGTCGGCGTGGCCGTGGTGGTCAAGATCGTGCTCGGACGCTATGTCAGGAGCATCGGGGAAAAGGTGAAATCCGATTCTCTGATCGCCTCCGGAACGGACGCGATGATGGACTCTGTCATCTCCGCGGCTACCTTGCTGGCAGCTCTCATTTTCCTCTTCTCGGGCCTTTCTCTGGAGGCCTGGCTGGGCGCTGTCATCTCCGTGGTCATCCTGAAGTCCGGCTATGATCTGATCAGCGGGACCATCAGCGAGATCCTCGGGGAGCGGGTCGACAGCACCCTGTCCAAAGAACTGAAGGCGACCGTATGCTCCTTCCCCGATGTTCGGGGGGCTTATGACCTGGTGCTGCACGACTACGGCCCTGACCGGCTGCAGGGATCGGTGCATATCGAGATCCCGGACTATTACAATGCGGCACAGATCGATGATCTCGTGCGCAGGATCCAGGAAAAGGTCTACTATGAGCATCATGTGATCCTCAATGCGGTCAGCATCTACTCGTATAATACGACCGATGATGAAGCGGCCCGGATTCGCGAGGATATCCGCAGCATTGTCATGAGTCATGACGGGATCCTGCAGATCCACGGGTTTTTCCTGTCGGAGGATCCCAAGAGCATCCGGTTTGACATGGTGGTGGATTTTGCCGTTCCGGACAAAAAGGAACTGTACCGGGATGTCTACAACGAGATCCTGGCAAAATATCCGGCCTATCAGCTGAACATAGCGGTGGATACGGATCTGAGCGACTGATCCGTCGCCTGAAAGGGGGCATTAATGGCAAAGTACAACGAGGCTTTATACCGCGCGGGTTTGTCTCTTTATCTTCTGATCTACGAGATCGATCTCGACAGGGACTGGATCCATCTGGTGTATGAGACCGAGGAGCAGGGCTCCTTCGGGATGGCAAAGGAAATGGTCTATTCCGAGTTCCTCGCAAAATACATTGTCGAGCGCGTGGATCTGGATTTTCAGGAACAGCAGAAGACCTTCGGTGATCCGGACTATCTGCGGGAGAACCTCCCGAAGGAGAAGGTCATCAAGAGCAGCTACACGGCCAATTACGGTAAGTGGCGGCAGACCGAATGGCGCATCGGAGAGATGAAAGGCGGAGAGCTTAAGAGTGTATTTTTCTGCTTCCGCCGTGTCGACGATGACCGCGCAGCCACCTTCCGCCTGCGCCAGGAGAACGAGCGCGGACGCATCCTGCTGGAGATGGCGCTGAAGGAAGCCAATGCGGCCAATCAGGCGAAGACGACCTTCCTCGAGAATGTGTCCCATGATATCCGTACACCGATGAATGCGGTGATGGGATATACCACGCTGGCTCTGACCAAAGTGGAGAAGGGGAGCGAGATCGAGGGATATCTGAACAACATCATGAGCGCCAGCCGGGAGCTGGTCGCGATGATGGACAATCTGCTGGATGTCACGCGCATCGAGAGCGGCCGCGAGCACATCGTGGAGAGTGTGGAGAGCCTGCAGTCCATCGTGGGAGAGCTTCGTACCACCTTCCTGCAGGTCGCACGGGAGGAGCATCAGAAGTTCCGCGTCTCGATGGAGACTCCGGACCGCCTGATCCTCTGCGATCGCGGACACCTCCTTCAGGTGCTGATGATCCTGCTGAACAATTCCCACAAATATTCGGAGAAGGGGACGGAAATCCTTCTGACCGTGCGGGAGCAGACGACGCCTCTGAGCAGCTACGTGACGATCGAATTCCTGGTGGAGGATCACGGCATCGGCATGGATGAGGCTTTCGCCCGCAAGGCCTTTGAACCGTTCTCGAGAGAGCGTACCTCCAAGGAGAGCGGGATTCCCGGAAGCGGACTCGGCCTCCCGATCGCGAAGCAGCTGGTGGAGATGATGGGCGGCAAGATCTATTTTACCAGCGAGAAGGGCAAGGGAACCATCTTCCACGTACTGTTGGATCTGAAGCTGTCTCCGGACGACCCGATCCGCATGGAGGAGGAGGACAGAAAGGGAAGTCTGCGGGATCAGGAGAATGCGATCCCCGGGATCTTTGCCGGACACCGTTTCCTGATCGTGGATGACGAGCCGTCCGTACTGGATCAGTTGAACCGGATCCTGCGGAAATACGGTGCGGAGGTGGAAGCGGCCGGAAGCGGCGTCGTGGGAGCGGAGATGGTCAAGCGAAGCAATCCGTTCTACTACAATGCCGTGATCATGGACATCAAGATGACCGGTCTGGACGGCTACGGAGCGGCCAAGAGGATCCGGAATCTGGGGAATCCGGATCTGGCGGGCGTACCGATTCTTGCGATCGGCGTGGAGGCATATCACCTCGACCGTGAGAAGATGAAGAATGTCAGTATTGACGCATATGTCACAAAACCGCTCAAGGAATCGGAACTGGTGCGGAAGCTACAGGAGATCAGTCTGTAAATACGGGGGTGTCAAATGGCGAGTACGGAAGTGGAAAAGGGGACAGTGATCGCGAAGGTGGGTTATCCCATGACCCATCTGCGTCTGGTGCTGTCGGGGACGGTGGATGCCTCCTATCCCGGGGGATCCTTTGCACTCAGAAAAGGGGATGTGCTCGGGATCTGCGAGATCTGTAACGAGGTCCATTTTCTGGGATATACGGCGGCGGAGAAGGTGACCTACATTGAATATCCGCTGCGGAGTCTGGAGCATCTGGCGGATCTTTTGCGCGAGCAGGGGGATATGAGCCGGGTATTTTTGCTCAGTCTGTTCCGTCAGATCACGTTTCTGCTCGGACAGTGTTCGAATTCGGAACTCCATTGCAGCGACCTGTACCGGAACCTGGTGAAGGACGTGGGACTTTATTCCTCCCTTTCCTCGCAGCTGCGCCAGAAGGTAGGAACGGTGCGAGGCTATGAGGAATGCAGTTCCTATCTGGTGGAGGAAGCACCTGACCTGTGGCTGGGCGATTACTATGCGGGGCTGGTGAAGCTGTATTCCGGTGCGATGGCGCCGAGCCTGGTGGCGGATCCTTCGGTCTCTCTCGGCATGATCCGGAAGGGGAGTCTGGACGCCCGCAAGGCCTACCAGATCCTGGACGGACATGAGCAGTATCGCCAGCAGATGGCCGGTGTGTATTTTGCGGAGGACGGGGAGGATCTCTTTGGGGAGCTATCCTCGCTCTACTATCACATGGATCACAGCAGTTCCGATGCCAAGGAGCTTTTCGGGGAACTCACCCGGATCACGGAGCAGTATGAGAAGGTTGCCAATCTGGAACTGCCGGTTCACACGGACCGTATCCGGGAGCTGAACAGCAACGTGAAGAAGACTGCATCCGGCGCTGAGGAGAGCGAGAAGGATTACAACAGCGCCATGCCGATCGAGCTGGTGAATTCGCTCAACGAGATCCTGATTTTTGCGGGGAGTGACTGGGAGGACAGCGAATCCTTCCGGCGCAATGTCAGCAACCTTCGCCAGCTCAAGGATATCGAGGCGATGGATGATGAGACCGTCACGCTGCGCAAGAAGGTGACGCAGGAATTCTATGGTCTCTACTCGGTGCTCTTCATCAAGTCGCTGAAGGCAAAGGAGATCCCGCTTCCGGTGAAAATGTTCCTGTACTTCGGCTATTGCGACGAGGAGCTGGCGGGGGCGGAGAACTGCGTCCGGCTCGCGAATCTGGCAAGGACCATGAAGGCGGACGGAAGCGCGGGGGTCTATACCTTCTACGACTGGTTGCTCGCGATCTATCAGGGCAAAAAGAATCCCAGCCGTGATGAGTTCGAGGTGGACTATGCGGATTATCTGCACAAGCAGGTGATCGGCGGAGCGATCACCGCGGAGGAGCAGAAGGAGCTTGCCGCCAATCCGATGAGCCGCGTCGGGTACGAGCTGAAAAATCTCTTCCCGATGGTCAACCGCATGACCTTCGGAAGGATTACGACCTTCTGTCCGGTCTTCTGCAAGCAGCATGTGCTCAAGGATCTCGAGAGTACCTACGTTACGGCCAAAGCCATCGGGACGGCCATCGAGAAGATCAAGAGCATTGATTTTTCGGCGTATTACCGGGAGAGTCTCGACCGGGAAAATGCGGAGCTGATGTCGAAGGAACCCATCCATCTGGAATATCTGCCGGATATCATTCTGATGCCGAACGTGGGCGTGCGCGGTGTCATGTGGCAGGAGATCGAAGGAAAGGTCAGGAACAGTCCGGGCCGCATGATGCTCTCGGTCTTCCACATGGAGGATCTGCAGAATACCATGATCCGCCTGACGGGAGAGTTTCGCTGGGAGCTGTGCAAGAGAGTGCAGGGCGCAAGGTGGAACGATGTCACGGATCGGTCTCTTACCAGCGAATACTTCGATTATGTGCAGTTCTACCGCAAGAACCACGACCTCAGCAACGAGGCGAAGGAGAAGGTCAAGAACGCGCTGCAGAGAGCCAAGAACAGCTACAAGGAAATGTTTGTCAGGGATTATCTGATCTGGGTGCTCTTCGAGGGAGCCGGATCCCCCAGGCTGAACAAGGTGGCGAAAAATATCCTGTTTACCTACATTCCGTTCCGGAAGGATATCTGTGACAAGCTTGTCACAAATCCGCTTTACACGGAGCAGATCGAGCGGTACAGGTTCAAGGAAGCGCAGCATATCCACCGGCTGGAGACGCTCAGCAAGAAGATCACAAATTCCGGGAAGCAGGTGCCGGAGACGCTGAAGTGCGAGCTGCTCTATGCGCAGGGGACACCGGTGAAATAGGAATCGGATCCCGGACGGATCACCCGCGGGCGTGGCAGCAGTCTGCCACGCCTGTGCTGCTTGAAGACATCGCTATAACCGCGGCAGGGGCATCCCCTGTCCGGAGAACGGAGCTTACTTCATGATCTATACCGTGACATTCAATCCCGCCCTGGACTACGTGGTACACATGGACGCGGATCCCGTGATGGGGGAGACCAACCGGAGCACCGGGGAGGAACTGTATTACGGCGGCAAGGGCATCAATGTTTCCCTGGTGCTCGGACGCCTGGGAATGGAGAGCATTGCGCTCGGCTTTGTGGCGGGCTTTACCGGGGAAGCGCTGGAAAAGGGCGTAAAGGAGATGGGGATCCGCTCCGATTTCATCCGCCTTTCCTCCGGCAATACCCGGATCAATCTAAAGCTCCGCGCGGGAAGCGAATCGGAGATCAACTGCCGGGGACCCGAGATCCCGCGTCAAGACGCGGAGGCGCTTTTTGGCAAGATCGGACAGCTCCGGGCCGGAGACTGGCTGCTTCTGGCGGGCAGCATCCCCGGATCCATGCCGGCGGACAGCTATGAAGAGATCCTGCAAAGGCTTCGGGGGAAGGGTGCGGAGACGATCGTGGATGCCTCCGGGGAGCTGCTTCGCAGGACCCTGCCGTATCATCCCTTCCTGATCAAGCCGAACCGGAGAGAGCTCGAAGATCTCTTCGGCGTCCGGGATGCGGAGGAGGCGGATCTTCTTCGGATGGCCGGCGCGCTGCAGCGGGAAGGCGCGAGGAATGTGCTGATCTCACTCGGCGGGGAAGGCGCCCTGCTTCTCACGGAACAGGGAGAAGTGATGCGCAGCGGTGGCATCTCCGGAACCGTGCTTGGAACCGTCGGCTCCGGGGACTCGATGGTGGCAGGCTTTCTGACCGGGTACATCCGGACCGGAGACCTTCGCAGGGCGTTGCTTCTCGGGAATGCCGCGGGGGCTGCTTCCGCCTTTTCGGAGGGGCTGGCCGAAGGGGAGGATATTCTGAGAATCTACCGGGAGATCGGAGGAGAGGAGTTACTATGAAAAAGTATCAGGGAATCGGAGCTTCTGCCGGGATCGGCATCGGAACGGTACGAAAAATAAGAGAACCGCAGCTTCCGCCCGCCCGGGCCCATGCCGAGGATCCGGACGAAGAGCTGTCCCGCTTCCGCGCGTCCTGTGAGGGATACAAGCGGGAGATGGAGGATGCGGCCCGGAGCGTTCGGGAGAATGTCGGCCGCAAGGGGGCGGAGATCGTCCGGGGGCAGCTTCTGCTTCTGAACGACCCCGAGCTGATGGCGGATATCGAGCGCAGGATCACGGAAGGGAGCAGCGCGGAGAGCGCCGTGGCGGACGTCTGTGACCGGTACATCCGCATTTTTTGCGGCATGGAGGACGAGGTGACTTCGCAGCGCGCGGATGATGTGCGGGACTGCCGCAGAGGGCTTTTGCGCAGGCTCCTGGGTGTGAAGGAGACGGATCTGTCGGATCTGCCGGAGGGGAGCATCGTGGCGGCAGCAGATCTGACACCCTCCCAGGCGGGGCAGTTTCGGCGCGGCCGCGTGGCAGGCATTGTCACGGAGAGCGGCGGCCGGACCAGTCATCTGGCCATCATGGCCCGGGCACTGGAGATTCCGGCGGTTCTGTCGGCCAAAGGGATCCTGGAGGATCTCCGGGAAGGGGAGCAGCTCATCGTGGACGGCGGACGCGGACTGGTGATCGCGGATCCGGCAGAAACGGATCTGGAAGCATACGCTTCCGAGCAGAAGGCGGAACAGGAACGGCTGGCACGCCTCGAGCAGTTCCGCGGCAAATTGTCCGTCAGTGCAGACGGGTATCCCTTCCACGTGCATGCCAATATCGGGACGGTGGAAGACGCGGAGCGCGCGGTGGCAGCGGATGCGGAGGGGATCGGACTTCTGCGCACGGAATTTCTGTTCCTCGGGCGGGAGGATCTGCCCGGAGAGGAGGAACAGTTCGAGGTCTACCGCAAGATCGCGCTGCGGCTCGGCGGCCGGATCCTGACGGTGCGGACGCTGGATGCGGGAGGAGACAAGGAGATCCCGGGGCTGAAAATGCGCGCGGAGGAGAATCCCTTCCTCGGGAACCGCGCGATCCGCTACTGCCTGGGACACGAGGGATTTTTCAAGGTACAGCTCCGCGCGATCCTGCGCGCCGGTGTCTACGGACGGCTGCGGATCCTGCTTCCGATGGTGAGCTGCGTGGAAGAGGTGCGGCGCGTGCGGGAGCTTCTGGGACAGTGCATGGAAGAGCTCCGCGCGGAAGGCAGGGAATTTGATGCCCAGATCCCGGTCGGCGTGATGATGGAGACGCCCTCCGCGGCCATGATCGCCGATCTTCTGGCGGCGGAAGCGGACTTTTTCTCCATCGGGACCAATGATCTGACCGGATACATCATGAGCGCGGACCGTGGCAATCCCGAGGTTTCCTGCCTGAATTCGGTCTGTCAGCCGGCGGTGCTGCGCGCCATCCGGCAGATCCTGAATGCCGCGACCGAAGCGGGGATCCCGGTCGGAATGTGCGGCGAGGCGGCTGCGGACGAGCGCATGATCCCGCTTCTGATGGCCATGGGACTGAAGGAATTTTCCGTGGATCCTTCCGCGGTCCTTCAGACGAGAGGACGGATCGCGGAGGTCTTCCTGCCGGAGGCGGAAAAGCTCATGCAGCGTACCTTTGCCGGGATCACGGAGCGTGAGATCGCGGAAATCCTGTCCTCCGAGGGAAGCTGAGCCGGCCCCGGACCGGGAGTTTTACGGCCGCTCGAAAATCCGCGATATGTCTTGCAAGAACCACGCGGATTTGGTTAAATATATAGGCTATGGAAAAAACAGAACCGAAACAGATTCCGGGCGCTTCCGTCCCGGACAAAAAGACGTCCGCCGTGACCCTGATCCTGAAGTTCCTCAAAGGGAGTAAGGGTCTCTTTTTGCTGAGCATTTTTTTCGCCGCGACCATGTCCTTCCTGGAGCTCGTCAACCCGCGCCTGATCGCTTACACCGTGGACTCCGTGCTGGGGGACAGAGAGCCGGATCTCCCGCGCGTCATGCAGCGCGTCATGGATCTGGTGGGGCTGGGCGACCCGGCCTTCCTGCGGCCCAGGCTGTATCTGATCGCGATCGCCGTGATCGTGGTGGCCCTTTTGTCCGCGCTGTGCCGCTACCTGTTCCGCACCTTCAATTCCCGTGCGGAGGAGCGCATGGTCCGCAATATGCGGGAGCGTCTGTACGATCACATCATTCACCTGCCGATCACCTGGCACAACCGGAACCAGACCGGTGATATCATTCAGCGCTGCACATCCGATGTGGACACGATCCGCAATTTCCTCTCGGAGCAGCTGGTGACGCTGGTGCGCGTGATCATTCTGATCGTCCTCGCCATCTGGTTTATGGCCGGCGTGCATGTCGGGCTGACCGTGGTGGCGGTGCTGCTGGTTCCGTTTATCATCGGGTACTCCCTGTATTTTCACAACAAGATCGGGGAGAGCTTCCAGCACGTGGACGAGATGGAGGGGCATCTGTCCGCGATGGCGCAGGAAAATCTGGCCGGCGTGCGCGTGGTGCGGGCCTTCGGACGCGAAAAGTACGAGAAGGACCGCTTCGAGAAGATGAACGAGACCTACATGAATACCTGGATTCATCTGATGAAGCTTCTGAGCAGATTCTGGGCGCTCGGTGACCTCACCAGCGGACTTCAGGTCATGTTGATTGTACTGGCGGGCGCCATCCTGTGCGTGCGCGGGGAACTGACCGCCGGAGAATACATCGCGTTCATCTCCTACAATGCGATGCTGACCTGGCCGGTGCGTATGCTGGGACGTGTGATTTCCGACATGAGTAAGGCGGGGATCTCCATCGAGCGTATCCGCTATATCATCGATTCCGTTCCGGAGGAGCCTCAGGCGCCTGTGCCGGAGCGGGTTCCGGATT
>JAEEGH010004988.1_pt1 | contig 33716 bp, 31 predicted proteins | sample 9134181 | NCBI WGS metagenome assembly JAEEGH01 (sample SAMN16246544, study PRJNA631951) | gut metagenome | biome: gut microbiome; feature: rumen; material: DP-attached | host: Bos | place: Iran: Karaj | collected 2018-10
TCCAGTGATAATTATAAAGAAGGTCTTCCGCGTTGAAACCGACCTTCAGGGCGAAGTGGTTGTCGCGGGCGATGTCGAACAGGTAGTCGATATAGGCGTTGTAGGTGTTCGAAGTGCGCTTGACGAAATCGCGGCTCGCAAAGTTGTTGGAGTTGTAGGCTGCGCGCGGGGCGTTGGCACTCCACCAGTTGGCCACGTAGGTCGGCTGACGCATCGAGGTATTCAGGTAGTCATACTGCATGCGGGTGTAGTCGCCGTAGAACGAGAGACCCGGAGCGATGTCGATCTTCACGTTGCCGCCGAGGGTCAGGTACTGGTCCTTGGCGTCGCAGAGCGTCTCATACACGAGGTAGCCGTTACCGTGACGCCATTCCAGGCCTTCGCCGGTGGCGGCGCGTTCATTGGTGAAGTTGCCGGCAGCGTCTTTCGGACCACCGTCGGAGATACCGAACGGGAACCAGGCCGGGAAACGCATCGTATAGGCGATCAGGTTCATCGAGGAGGAGGAAGCCTCATAGCCGTAAGGATAGCTGTTGTCCTTCTCGGTGTACATCATCTTGGCGCCGACGTTCAGCCATTTGGTCACCTGCGTGTTGAGGGACAGGTTGGCGTTGTAGCGCTCCACGAAGGTGTTCTTGGCGGCGCGCATCGTGGAATTCTGCTTGCTGTAGCCCAGGCCGATGTTGTAGTTGCTCCTGCCCGAGTTGCCGTTGACGTTGAGGTTGTGGCTGTGCTGGAAGGCGGTCTTGAACAACTCCTTGTTCGGGTCGGTGACACGATAGGAGAAGAAAGTACCGGTACCCGGCGTGGCGCCGCCGAGGTACTCATAGTCGCGGCCGTACTGCCAGACGCGGCCCAGGTCCTGTCCGCCGTATTTGTCGAACCAGTTGGAGATCGGGTCGATCAGGTCCTTGTAGTACATACCGAAACCTTCGATGTCGGTTCCGTCGGTGTTCTTCTGGGCCAGGATACCTTCTTTCAACTGTGCGATGACGTCGTCCTTCGTGATGTTGTACTGCGGAAGGGCCATCGGCTGGTTCCAGGAGAAGTTGTTGGAGTAGGAGATGTTCACCTTGTCCTTGGCGCCGGAACCATCCTTGGAGGTGATCAGGATCACACCCCAGGCGGCACGGCTACCGTAGATGGAGGTGGAAGCCGCGTCCTTTAGGACGGAGATGTTCTTGATATTGTCGGGGTTGACGAACGAGAGGTCCGGAACTTCGACGCCGTCGACGAGGATCAGCGGCTTGTTGTCGCCGTTGATGGAGCCCGTACCGCGGAGCCGCATCGTCGGGGCATTTCCGAGGTCACCCGTGTCATAGGTGATGGTCAGGCCCGGGACGACGCCCTGCAGACCTTTCGAAACGTCGATGATCGGCTTGCTGCCGAAGGTCTTCTCCACGTCGACCGCCGTGACGGCGCCGGTCAGGTTGACCTTCTTCTGGGTACCGAAACCGACGATGACGGTTTCATCGAGGAATTCAGCGTCGTCCGCCAGGATGACGGAAACGTTGTTGCGACCGGCGATCATGACCTCCTGGGTCTTGTAACCGATGCAGGTGAACTGGAGCGTACCGTTGGCGGGGGCGTTGATGGTATAGGTACCGTCGACGCCGGTCGACGTGCCTGTCGTCGTCCCGACAACCACTACGTACGCACCGATGACCGGCTCATTGTTCTTGTCCACCACCTTGCCGGTGACGGAAATGTTCTGAGCCCACAGCGATCCCACGGAGAGGACCACTGCGCACATAGCCGCAAGGATGCGGCCAAGGTTCTTAGAAGCGAACATAAGTGAACTTTTAGGTTAATGTGTTGTGTTAGAGTTTATGATTGCATTTTCTACGGTAAAAATCAAGTGGCGCAACACACAAAAATAATTGATTTTTTCAACAATTGATTAACAGGTGATAAAATTTTTTACTATTTTTGTAAGGATAAGCGAACAAACCTCGCATTGTCTGGGAATTTCAAAACATTAATATATGCTTCATTAATCTAAAAACTAACCCTATGTTCGTTCAAAAACTGTCAAATCTCAAGAGATTTGTGCTTGCGGCGGCAGCGGTTCTGCTGGTAGCGGTATCTGCTTACGCCCAGAATGTGACCGTCAAGGGAACCGTGACCGACCTCAACGGGGAACCGGTCATCGGCGCCGGCGTCCTGATCAAGGGTACGAATACGGGTGTATCGACCGACATCGACGGCCAGTACACCATTACGGTACCCCGGAACGCCACGCTGCGGTTCACAGGCCTTAATTACAAGGAACAGGAAGTTCCGGTGAATGGACGGGCCGTCATCAACGTCATGCTCCAGGATGCCCAGCTGACACTGGACCAAGCCGTGGTGACAGCCGAGTTCGGTATGAAACGTGTCGCCCGTTCCGTGGGTTCGGCCGTCCAGAACGTGAAGGCCTCCGACATCGCGGAATCCGGCCGTGAAAGTTTCGTCACCGCCCTCCAGGGCCGTGTCGCCGGTATGACCATCACCTCCACAAGCGGTGCGCCGGGCGCCTCGACCTCGGTCGTGTTGCGTAACATCACCTCCGTGTCCGGCAACAACCAGCCGCTCTATGTCGTGGACGGTGTTCCTATCAACAACACGACGCTCGACGCCCACACCGACTTCGCCTACGGCGACGCCGTCTCGATGTACTCGATGGACTTCGCGTCCCGTGGTAACGACCTCAACCCGGAGGACATCGAATCGATGACCATCCTGAAGGGTGCCGCGGCTGCCGCCCTCTACGGCTCCGATGCTTCCAACGGTGCCATCGTCATCACCACCAAGAAGGGTTCCGCCGGTCGCGGCAAGGTGACCTACAGCAACTCCTTCGGCTGGTCGCAGGCTTATGGCATCCCCGAGATCCAGAACAAGTATGCCAACGGTGCCTACGGCATCACCAACTATTATTATACGAGCCGTTTCGGTAACCTCTATCCTTCGGACATGAAGTTGTACAACAACATGGCCGCCCTGCTGCAGACCGGTTTCTCCCAGACCCACAACTTCGCGGTTGAAGGCGGTACCGACAAGGTGACCGTCCGTGGTGCGGCTTCCTATACCGACAACAACGGTGTGGTGAAGACCTCCAACTACAACCGTCTGAACATCACGCTGTCGGGTCGTGCCGAGGTGACCAAGTGGCTGAACTTCGAGAGCAAGATGGAATACGCCCGCACCGGCAACACGAAGGTGTCGAAGGGTCTCTACGGCGTGCTCTACCGCGCTTCCCGCTGGCCGCTCAACGACGATATGAGCAACTACATCACGCCCGAGGGCAAGATGAGCCGTCCGGAACTCTACACCGATACTGACCTGCTCAACCCGTTGTTCGCCATCTACAAGAACCGCAACTACGATACCTCCGACCGTTTCATCGGCAGCGTCGGCATGAACGTGACGCCGACCCGGCACACCTTCATCCGTTTGAGCTACGGTATGGACTTCTCGGTGGCCGAATATGAGGTGCACACTCATCCGTACTACGGCAACCCGACGAGCGGTTCCTACGGCTACGGCGACTACAACTACTCGAAACCGACCTACAAGGACTCCTCGCTCGACGCCATCGCCGGCTACAACAACGACTGGGGCAAGTTCTCCTTCTCGATCCAGGCCGGTTATCACCAGAAAGAGAATGCCGTCGACCGCGTGGCCGTCTACGGCTCCAAGTTCCAGGTCATCGACTTCTACTCCATCGCCAACTGCGACCCTTCGACCTGGAAGATCGGCGAGGCCCACACCAAACGCCGCGTCCAGGCCGTTTCCGCACAGGTACAGCTGGCCTGGAACAACATGGCGTTCCTCACGGCCCGTGCCCGTAACGACTGGTCCTCCACCCTGCCGAAGGACAACAACCACTACTTCTATCCGGCCGTCGAGGCTTCCTTCGTGGCGACGGAGCTTCCGTTCCTGAAGAACAGCGACGCGATCTCCTACCTGAAATTGCGCGGCGCCATCGCCCAGGTCGGTAAGGATGCCCGCCCGCTCTCCATCTACCCGGCCCTCGAGGCCACGGGCGACCAGGGTGGCGGTTTCCGCTACGGCTACACCGGCCCGAACCTGACCCTGCGTCCGGAGATGACGACCTCCTGGGAGATCGGTTTTGAAGGCCGCTTCCTCAATGACCGCGTCAACACGGACTTCACCTATTATTGGACCCGTTGCGAAGACCAGTACATCGAGAACTTCCGTCTGTCGTACGCGACCGGTTTCGTGTTGAACAACATGAACGTCGGTACCTTTACCACCCAGGGCTGGGAATTCCACATCGACGCCGACATCCTCCGCACGATGGGCGGCTTCCGCTGGAACCTCGGTCTGAACCTCGACCACTCGACTTCCAAGGTGGTTGACCTGCCGGTCGACGAGTACTACAACGCCTACACCTGGCTGTCCGGTAACCTCCGTAACGGTGTGATGGTCGGCTATCCTGTAACCGCCATGACCGGCAAGGGCTACCAGCGCAACAAGAAGGGCGACATCCTGATCAACCCGGGTACCGGCCTTCCGATGGCGATGGATACCTGGACCTATATGGGTGACCGTCAGCCGCTGCTCAGCGGTGGTATCACCTCCACGATGTCCTTCAAGAACTTCCGCCTGTCGGCTGTCTTCATGGGCAAGTTCAAGACGACGGTGGTCAACGGTACCAAGCGCGACATGATGACGACCGGTTCCAGCTGGGAGTCCGTGAAACTCCGTGAAAGCGAACCGGTGGTCTTCAACGGCATCCTCAAGAACGGCATGGAAGATTCCGACACGCCGACGGTCAACAATATAGCCGTGACCTTCGGCAACTACGGTTCCTCCATCTGGACGGGTACCGACGAAGACTGGCTCGAGACCGACGTCAACTATCTGCGTCTGTCCGAACTCCGCTTCTCTTACAACGTTCCTTCGAAGTGGCTCCAGAACGCCACCCGCAAGTTCATCTCGGCCGCCAACATCTGGGTCAAGGCCAACGACCTCTTCGTCTGGACCAACTACTCCGGTATCGATGCGGTGGGTAACTCCAACTCCGCCTCCCTGGGTGGCTCCGGCGGTATCGGCTACGATGTCTGGGGTCTCCCCAGCCCGCGTACGCTTTCCTGCGGTGTCAGCCTTACCTTCTAATTCTATTGCGATATGAAAAAGATATTATCCGCTATATTGGTTGCAGCCACGGTCCTGATGATGTCCGGCTGCGAAAAGTATCTGGACGTGAACACCAACGTCGATGCGCCTGACCACGTGGATGCGGGCCTGCTCCTTCCGGGCTGTCTCTCCGCACTGCAGGGTGTCTATTGGGATACGCGTGCCACAGCACCGCTTTCCCAGATGTTTTTCGGTGTCTATGCCAACTACGGTAATCATTCCTACAACTCCGCCAGTGACGCCGCCGGTGAGATGTGGCGTACGAATTACTGGCTGCTGGGTATGAACCTCGAGAACATGATCCATCAGGCTGAGGAAGACGAGGCCTGGACGCTGGCCGGCATCGGCTATGCGATCAAGGCTTTCTCCTGGGACGCCACCACGAAACTCAACGGTGACATGCCCTGCCTCCAGGCTTATGAGCCGGGCCGCCTGACCTTCGACTATGACTCGCAGGAGATCGTTTACGGCAAGGTCCGCGAGTGGGCGGAGCAGGCCATCGACTACCTCTCCCGTGAAGACAATTTCGCCTATGGCGACTATCTGAAAAACGGCGACCTCATCTACAAGGGTGACAAGAACAAGTGGCTGAAATTCGCCCACGGCGTCATCGTTCGCAACCTGGCTTCGCTGTCCAACAAGAACGACTTCGTGAGCAAATACGCCAACGACCTGCTTACCCACGCCCAGGCCGCCCTGCAGACGAATGATGACGTGGCCCGCATGTTCCGCGAGGGTGGCGGCGCCGACGCGCAGTTCTCCGCCTACAACAACTGGTGGGGCGTGTACCGCGGCAACCTCGACGGCTGCTACCAGTCCGACTATGCCGTGCAGATCATGACCGGTACCGTACCGGTGTACGATGAAGGCGGCAATAAGATCTATGCCGAGCCGGCTGAAGGCCAGGACGACCCGGATCCGTACTACAGCTATGTCTATGCCGACAAGCAGATCATCTGCGACCGTTCGCTGGAAACCGGCCACTTCGATCCCCGTCACGTCGTGAAGCTTGGCTCGACCGATGCCCGCTTCTACAACAACATGGCCAACCTCGACTCCATCAAGAGTTGGCGTTATTATGGCGGCAGTGTCGGCTCTTCGGCGGCACAGAACTGCATCCAGGGAACCGTAGCCAATATGTGGGGCTGCCGTACCGCGGGTTACAACTCCACGCCTTCCGTGGACGGCCAGGGCCGCTGGCTCTACCGCAACGACGCCTACTACATCTTCATGACCCCGGCTGAGATGAAATTCGACATGGCCGAGACCTATTGGAAGATGGGTGACAAGGCTTCCGCACTTGCCGTCTGGAAAGAGGCTGTCTGCCTCGACGTGGACTTCACGGCCATCGACCTGTATCCGGGCAAACCCAAGACCGACGGCAAGGATGAATTCGGTAATGACAAATATGTGCAGTACGGCGATCTACCGGGAGGCGACGTGATCACCGCTGCGGCTTACAAGCAGCTGGCCCAGGAATACAAGGACGGCCCGTATGTGAACGGAATGTCCCTGGCCGACTTCACGCTCTCGCACATCATGATGCAGAAGTGGGTGTCCCTCTTCCCGTACGGCTCCAACGAAGCCTGGGTCGACCTTCGCAAGTATATGTACGATATCGAGTATACCGGCGAATACCCGACCTACGACAACGGCTGGAACATGACGACCCTCAACAGCAAGCGCGACGAGAATCCGGACAAGGTGTACAAGGGTTTCTATCTGCAGCCTTCCCAGGTGCAGGGCCGTCGCGGCGCGTTCACGCACGACAACCACGGCTCGCCTTGCTTCCGACTGCGTCCCCGCTACAACTCCGAGTATATGTGGAACAAGACCGGTCTGGGCAATATCAAACCGATCGACGGTCTGGCACTCAATTACCACTGCTCGATTCCCTGGTTCGCCTATCCGGGCGAAATGCCCGAAACGCTTCCTTCCTGGCACGACGACTAAACTTACTGAAAATGAAAAAGATATCATTTATTATATCGCTCCTGATGGTTGTCTCGCTGGTGTCCTGCGAGAAACACGAGATTCTCTACGACACGCACGACCTGGCAGACCAGAGCGCCGAGTTCCAGCTCCACTATTTCGAGCCGATCACTAACTCCTCGGCCAACTACATCGACTCCGTTTTCGTCAACGGAACGCTCTACTCCTCGGTCAACGGTTCGGGCCAGCTGGCCACCTACAACGGTGTCCCCGGCGGTGCCACCGGCCGATTCTTCGCCGTTGCCCCGGGCAGCGTGAAATTCACGTTCTGGCGTGGCGGTTCCGTCATCTATGACAATGTTGCTACGCTCCAGAAAGGCAAACAGAACGTCTATGTTTATGACCTGAACGAAGCGCCGATCGTGATCCAGAACGACTATCCTTACGCTTCGAAAATCATCCGCGACCCTGCGACCGCCGCGACTTACAACACCGACTCCATCGCCACCGGCAAGATCGTCAACCTGATTTTCGAAACGCCGGGCGTGCCCTGCCAGACGAAGGTCCAGTGCCAGTGGCGCAACGACGAGAAGGATGCCGACGGTAACTGGGTATGGCACGATATGGGCGGCCCCATCGGCTTCGGCGAGGCCACTCCGCTCTGCGGCTTCATCGTACACAAGACCGCCTTCAACTCCTCGGGTTACCAGACGCTCTACTGGCGCTTCCTCAAGGAAGACGGCTCGACGTTCACCTATACGAACGCCTATGGCAACCCGGTGGCTTTCACCGACTACTGGTCCACGTATATCGGCCGTTCGTACCTCTATATGCTCGCGGGTAACCGGGGGCAGAAGACGAACCGAATGACGATGGCCCGCTGGACGGCATTATAATTGCTATTGTGTGAAGGGGGCGGAAACCCCGCCCCCTTTAAACTTTTTTTGAAATGCGAAAATTCTTACTGATTCTCGTTGCCGCGATGCTGGTGGTACCCGCTTTCGCGCAGAAAATGACCAAGGAAGAGAAGGCCGCCGCCGCCAAACTGGCGTATGAGGCAGCCCTCGAAAGCATTAACAACAAGACCTGGGTGCTCGTTCCCGAATACTACACCACGCAGAGCGGTGAGTTCGAGAGCAACAGCAACAACGACAATTTCATCTCCTGCGAGGGGGGTGACTGCTTCTCCCAGGGTTATATCTGCTGCGACAACGACAAGACCAACATCGCAACGCCTACCGAGTACGAGGTGAAGATCGACAAGAAAGGCAACGTCAAGCTCCGCATCGTCGTGGCCGGCCGTTTCTGGAGAGGTACCTACACCATCTCGATGAAGAACAACGGCAATATGGCCGACGTGACCTTCAACCCCACCAACGGCAATACCCGCAAATTCACGGGGCCCATCGTGCCGCTGGCGGGCGCCAGCTACAACAAACGCTCCAACCCGATCTAAGCCTTGAAACGGAAGTTTTTCCTCGGCTTATTGCTTTTCCTCGCTCTGCCGGCCTTCGCCCAGCAGGGCGAGGATCGCTTTGCCGACTATGCCCGTCTCCTTTCGCCGGAGAAAGTGTACCTCCATACGGACCGGGAGGTGTACTGCGTGGGCGACACCATCTGGTTCAAGGGATACCTTGAGAATGCGGCCCAGACCGCCGAGTTCCCGACCAGTAATTATCTGTACGTGGAGCTGATCTCCACGATGGTCCAGAAAAATGTCAACCTTGGACGTGACCTCGAGACCGAGGCCGTTCGCGCGCGGGTCAAGGTCAAACGCCGCGGAGACGGCTTTTTCGGGTGGCTCGTCATTCCCGACAATTTGAATACCGGCATCGCCACCCTGCGTGCCTATTCCTACTGGATGCTCAACAAGGAGCCTGAATACATGTTCCACAAGGACATTGAGCTCCGCAATCCCATGAAAGACGATTTCGTGGAGAACCTGGCCAGCCAGCAAGTGAAAGACGATTACAAGTACACGGACGTGGGCATGCGCAACCCGTTCGATAAGGAGAAGGCTCCGAAACGGGAACTGGACGTCCAGTTCCTGCCCGAAAGCGGCAGGATGCTCTACGGGCAGACGGCAGTGCTGGGCATCCGGGCCGTGGATCCCGACGGACATGGCGTCCCGGTCCGCGGAGAGATCTACGCGGACGACGAGACGGTCGGGCGTTTTGAAACCGACCGCCGCGGAATCGGCCGCACGCTGCTGCACCTGGAGGTGCCCGTGAAAAAGCTGTATGCCCAGTATTACGAGGGGGAAACGTTTGCCGGAAGGGCCGACCTTCCGTTGCCTGTTCAGGCGGGCGCCGCCATCCGCGTCACAGTTCGGGAGGATTGCGTGGAAGCCGACCTTCACGATCAGGGCCTGGCTTTTCCCGACTCGACTTTCGTGATTCTTCACGATCACGACGAGATATACATGCGCCTGCCTTATTCGCCGCAGACGCAGCGCCTCAAGATTCCGTATGAATTGCTCACGCCGGGCATCAACAACCTGGCGCTCGTGTCGGAAGGAGGCATCGTCTATGCCCAGCGCGCGTTCTTCGTTTTCCCGTCGCAGACAAGCTCGCAGTTGACGTTCGACAAGCCGGAATATGGGCCGCGCGAGAAGGTTGTGGCCAGCGTGGACCTGCCGGAGGGCGACTGGTCGGTTTCCGTGTCGGACGACGGCTATGCTCCGCAAAGCGGGCAGGGCTACGACCTTGTGTCGTGGTGGTACCTGGGCAGTGAACTGCCTTCTTTCGTGGAGGAATCCCAGCGCTATTTCGACGAAAAGCGGCCGCTCGCCGAGCGGATTGCTGAAATAGACGGCGTGATGCTCACGCATGGCTGGACCTATTATGAACTGCCGAAGATCCTGGCGGCCGAGACAGCCATGCCTTTCTTCGGGAAAGAGTATGCGCAGTCGCTCAGTGGCGTGGTCCGGGGATCCTTGCGGACCGCCAGACAGTCCATGGTCTCGTTCGTTGCTCCTTCCATCGGCTTTTCCGCAATCGGGCGGCTCGACACCACGGGCTACTTCGTCCTCAACGGGTTGGATTTCCCAGAAGGGACCCGGTTCCTGGTCAGCGCCGAAAGCCTGGGCGGCAACACGCGCCGCTTCACGCCTTATCTGGACGACGACATCTTCGCCAAGTTCCATCACTATCCTTCCTATCTCGACAAGCCCTCTTACACCGAGGAATACAAGCGCAACATCCTTTGGAATTACTACAACGCCGGCGGTGAGATTGTCTATTCCCTGCATCCGTCGTATGTCACGGGGATGGCTTCGCCGCGTCAGGAGAACATTTCCCCGTTGCCCGATTATGAGTTCAAGCCCGGGCAGTATCGGCCTGAGCGGGATCTGGAACCTTACAAAGCGATGGATGTGTTGACCTATATCGTTACGACGTGTCCGCCGCTGCGTTTCGCTGAAGGCGACGAAGCGCCCATCTCAATGCATGCCGAAGTCAATGATTCCACCGGCACGGTCGGCCCGACTTACCGGTCCGTTGTCTGCCGGACGCAGAAGGTTTCTTCGGAATGGGGCATCACGAGCGGTTGGGAAGAGATCATCGTCTTCATGAACGGGATGCGCTCTTCGTGCGAAGAACTGGAAGGCATCAATGTCTCCGATTTGACCGGGTTTGCCTACCTCACGGGTTCCGATGCCATGAAGTTCAACACGGGCATGGACAATGCCCTGGCTCCCAAGAGCGTGGTGATGATCAAGACCCGCGGCGTCGTGCATGGCTCGGCCGTGAACGTTTCCACCGGCAAGCCGCTGGGCTGGCAGCAGCCCCGGCATTTCTACAATCCCCGCTATGAGGATGCCCGCAGCCGCAAGGCGCCTGAGATGGTGCGCGCTACCCTTTATTGGAATCCGTCACTGGTGATGGAACCCGGCGAAGAAGCCCGTTTTGATTTTTACACTTCCGACCACAAGGCCGATGCCACTGTTATTGTCGAAGGTTTCACAAAAGACGGCGTACCGTTGAGCGTCAAGGGGAAGATTCGTAGATAGAGAAAGCCCTCTTTTTATTATATTTGCCCCGTGAAAATCGGGAACATAGATTTGGGCGGGCAACCGGTGCTGCTGGCGCCGATGGAGGATGTTACAGACCCCTCCTTCCGCTATATCTGCAAGGAGTTCGGGGCCGACATGATGTACACGGAGTTCATCTCGTCGGACGGCCTGATCCGCGATGCGGCCAAGACGATTGCCAAGATGCAGGTCACAGATGAAGAGCGGCCCATCGGCATCCAGATCTATGGCCACATACCCGACGCAATCGTGGAAGCGGCCGTGCGGGCGGAGGCGGCCGGCCCCGACCTGATCGATATCAATTTCGGCTGTCCCGTGAATAAGATCGCCCGACGAGGCGCAGGAAGCGGGATGATGCGCTATCCCGACCAGATGGTCGAGATTACGCGCCGCGTGGTCGAAGCGGTGAAGCTGCCCGTGACAGTCAAGACGCGTTTGGGCTGGGATGACGAAAACAAGATCATCGTGGACCTGGCGGAACGCCTGCAGGATGTCGGTATCGCCGCCCTGACCATTCACGGACGGACCCGGGCGCAATTATATAAAGGTACGGCCGACTGGACGCTGATCGGCGAAGTCAAGCGCAATCCCCGGATGCACATCCCCATCATCGGCAACGGCGACATCACCACGCCCGAAGGGGCGAAGGAAGCTTTCGACCGCTATGGCGTGGACGGCATCATGATCGGTCGGGCCAGTTTCGGCCATCCCTGGATTTTTCGGGAGGTGAAGCATTATCTGGCCACGGGAGAACTGTTGCCGCCGATGAGTGTCCGCGACCGCGTGGACCTGGCCAAGCGTCATCTGGCCAAGTCGTTGGAAGTGAAAGGGGAGAAGGTGGGCATCCTGGAAATGCGCCGCCACCTGAGCTGCTATTTCAAGGGACTCGACAATTTCAAGGAAACCCGGTTGAAGCTGGTCACCTCGACGGATCCGGCGGAACTCTATGCCACACTCGACCACATAGCGGAGGTTTGGGGATGATCAGCAGCGTCTTTCTCTTTCCGTATTGGCTTACGCTCCGGATCCGGAACGCGCTCTACGACAATGGCCGGATCAAGGCCGTGCAGCATCCGGTGCCTATTATCTCGGTGGGCAACGTGACCGCCGGCGGTACGGGCAAGACGCCCATGATCGAATATCTGGTCAATCTCCTGCAGGGGAGCTGCCGTGTCGCCGTGCTCTCACGCGGGTATAAGCGACGGGGCAAAGGGTTTCATCTCGTGACGGAAGAGGATACCGCCCTGGTCGCAGGTGACGAACCGCTGCAGGTCAAGCGCAAGTTCCCCCATGTCCTCGTGGCCGTGGATAAGGACCGTAACCACGGCGTGGCGCAGCTGCTGGCCCTTCCGGAAGAGCAGCGTCCGCAGTTGATCCTGCTGGACGACGGTTTCCAATACCGAAAACTCAAAGCCACGACCGACTTGGTGCTGGTGGATTACAACAGGCCCATCTTCAAGGACAATCTGCTGCCGGTCGGCTGGCTCCGCGACTTGCCCGAACAGATCCGCCGCGCAAAAGTCGTGGTCATGACCAAGTGCCCCCGTTATCTCGACGAATGGGAGCGTTCCCAGCAGCGTCAGCTGACGCGCCTCCGGCCTGAGCAGCCGCTTTTCTTCGCCACGGTCAAATATGGCGAGCCGCTGCCCGTATTCCGCTGGGAGGCCGACAAGCGCTACATCTACTCCAAAGATGTGTTCCTGTTCTCGGGCGTGGCGGACGACCGGCCGCTTCGGGTCCATCTGACCGACCGTTATGAGCACATCGCACACAAGCGCTTTGGAGACCATCACCGCTTCACGCGGGCTGACCTGAACTATCTGGCCCGGCAGGTGTCCCGCAATCCGCGCGCCGTGCTGCTGACTACGGAAAAAGACGCACAGCGGCTCCTCCATTGCGACCGCCTTGACCCCGAAGTGCGCCGCCGCCTCTTCTATCTTCCGATAGAAACCGAGTTCCTCACCTGGGAGGAAGGCGAAGCCTTCGACGCCCTGATGCGTCGCGACGTGCCCGAAGCCACCGGGAACGGGCTCCTGTTTTAACTTTTTCTCTCCGGAGAGAAAAATTTGCCATCATAAAAAAAATTCGTAATTTTGCAGCCCCCAAAATAGCGGGGAATCGCAACATTTTACAGTATTAACTTAATAATCAACAAAGTGGACACTTTAAGCTACAAGACCATTTCCGCCAATAGCGGTACCGTCAAGAAAGAATGGTACGTTATTGATGCGACCGATCAGGTGCTGGGTCGTCTCGCTTCGCGCGTCGCTCTCGTCCTCCGGGGCAAGAACAAGCCGGATTTCACGCCGCACGTGGACTGTGGTGACAACGTCATCATCGTCAACGCCGAGAAGATCCGCCTCACGGGCAAGAAGCTGACCGACCGGGTGTACGTGCGTCACACCGGTTATCCGGGTGGCCAGCGTTTCGCTACGCCCAAAGAGATGCTTGATCGCAAGCCGACTTTTGTCGTGGAGCATGCCATCAAGGGAATGCTTCCGAAGAACCGCCTCGGTTCCGAGCTGTTCCGCAACCTTTACGTGTATGAAGGACCGGAGCACCCGCACGCCGCACAACAACCCAAAACCCTCACGTTAAACGAAATTTAAGACAGAGTAATGGAAGTATTCAACGCCCTTGGAAGACGTAAATCAGCAGTTGCTCGCGTCTATGCTTGCGCCGGTGCCGGTAACATTGTCATCAACGGCAAAAACCTCGATGAGTATTTCAAAGAGGATACGCTGAAGTACATTGTCAACCAGCCCCTCGTCCTTACCAATACCGTCGGCCAGTTCGATCTCAAGATCAACGTGGACGGTGGCGGTATCAAAGGTCAGGCCGAAGCCATCCGCCTCGGTATCGCCCGCGCCCTGTGCCTGGTCGATGCAGAAGCCTACCGCCCGGTCCTGAAGTCCAACGGTTTCCTCACCCGCGATGCCCGCGAGGTCGAGCGTAAGAAACCCGGACAGCCTGGTGCACGCAGACGCTTCCAGTTCAGCAAACGTTAATCGAGCCCGAACTGATTTACCTTTGTACAGTCCGGATCCAAAACCCCAGGACCTTTGCCAGAAAAGCAGGCAAGCTGCCTGAGATTTGTCCGGCTGCGGAAAATCCGGGAGACCGGCCTCACAGAAAGACCGCTGCTCCGGGATTGAAGAAAAGAGAAAAAGAAACAAATTAAAAACAAACAAAATGTCTAGAACGAATTTCCAAGACTTACTCGATGCAGGTGTCCACTTCGGTCACCTGAAGCGGAAATGGAATCCCAAAATGGCTCCGTATATCTTCATGGAGAAAAACGGGATCCATATCATCGACCTGCACAAGACTGTCGTCAAGATAGACGAGGCCGCCGGTGTGATGAAGCAGCTTGCCCACGCAGGACGCAAGATCCTCTTCGTCGCCACCAAGAAACAGGCCAAGGACATTGTCGCGGAGTGCGCCCAGAAAGTCAACATGCCGTATGTGACCGAGCGCTGGGCCGGCGGCATGCTCACCAACTTCCCCACCATCCGCAAAGCCGTCAAGAAGATGAACACCATCGACAAGATGATGACTGACGGCACATTTGAAACCCTTGCCAAGCGCGAGCGTCTGCAGATTTCGCGTCAGCGCGCGAAACTCGAGAAGAACCTCGGTTCCATCGCCGACCTCAACCGCCTTCCCTCCGCCATCTTCGTCGTGGACGTCCAGAAAGAGATCAACGCCGTCCGCGAAGCCAATCGTCTGAACATCCCCGTTATCGCAATGGTTGATACATGTTGCGACCCGACCACGATTGATTATGTGATTCCGGCCAACGACGATGCGGCGAAATCCATCCAGCTGATCACCGAGACGCTCTGCGGCGCCATTGCCGAAGGTCTTGAAGACCGCCGGATCGAGAAAGAGAAAGAGAAGGAAGAAGCTCCCGCCAAGGAAGAGGCCCCCGTCAAGCGCGTCCGCGCCCGTCGCTCCGCCCCCAAGGCTGAGGAAGAAGTTTCCGAAGAACCGCAGAACGAATAATTGAACCTTTAATCCGTTAGACAATGGAAATCAAAGCATTAGATGTTGCCAAACTGCGCAAGATGACCGGCGCCGGCATGATGGACTGCAAGAAGGCCCTCGTGGAGGCGGAAGGTGATTTTGACCGCGCCCAGGAGATTATCCGTGAGAAAGGCAAGCTCGTGGCCGCCAAGCGCGCTGACCGCGAGACCACCGAAGGTGCCGTCAAGGCTCGCGTGGCCGACGGAAAAGGTATTCTCGTCTGCCTCGGCTGCGAGACTGACTTCGTTTCCCAGAACGCCGAATTCCAGGCCCTGGCCAATGCCATCGCCGACACGGCGATCGCCTGCTGCCCGGCCGACGTCGAAGCCCTGAAGGCTTGCAAGATGGCCAACGGCGAGACGGTGGAAGAAGCCATCTCCCAGCAGACCGGCAAGAGCGGTGAGAAACACACCCTCGCTTTCTACGGCAAACTCGAGGCTCCCTACGTGGCTTCGTACATCCACACCACCAACGGCAAACTCGGCGCCATCGTCGCTTTCAACAAGCCGATCGACGAGGAACTGGCCAAAGGTATCGCCATCCAGGTCGTTACGATGAACCCGGTTTCTGTTTCCGCTGAAGACTGCCCGGCTGAGGTGGTCGAGAAGGAACGCCAGGTCGCCATCGAGAAGACCAAGGAGGAGCAGGTCCGCAAGGCTGTGGAGAACGCGCTCAAGAAAGCCGGCATCAACCCGGCTCACTGCGACAGCGAAGACCACATCCAGTCGAACACCGCGAAGGGCTGGCTCACGCAGGAGCAGGCCGATCAGGCCCGCGCCATCATCGCGAAGGTTTCGGCCGAGAAGGCTGCCAACCTGCCTGAACAGATGATCCAGAACATCGCCGCCGGCCGCGTCCAGAAGTTCTTCAAGGAGAGCACCCTGGAGCAGCAGGAGTACCAGATGGGCGACGGCAAGACCCCGGTGAAGGACGTCCTCGCCGCGGCCGACAAGGAAGCGAAGATCCTCGCTTTCTACCGCTTCTCGCTCACCGACGAGTAGAAAATAAAGATGCCCGGCCGAAACCGGGCATGACGCAGAATCATATCGTCACCCCCGGCTTGACCGGGGGTCTTTTTTTATTGGATGACGCCGAGTTCCTTGCCGATCTTGGTAAAGGCGTCGACGCATTTGTCGAGGTGCTCTTTCTCGTGGCCGGCAGAGACCTGGACGCGGATGCGGGCCTGTCCCTTCGGGACTACCGGATAGTAGAAGCCGGTGACGTAGATGCCCTCTTCCTGCAGGCGGGCCGCCATCTTCTGCGACAGCGGAGCGTCGTAGAGCATCACGGCGCAGATGGCCGATTCGGTGGGCTTGATGTCGAAGCCGGCGGCCTTCATGCGGCCGATGAAGTATTCGGTGTTGGCGTGCAGCTTGTCCTGGAGCTCGTTGGTCTCGCTCATCATCTCGAACATCTTGATGCCGGCGGCGGCGATCATCGGCGGAATGGAGTTGGAGAAGAGGTACGGACGGGAGCGCTGGCGGAGCATCGCGATGATCTCCTTCTTGCCGGTGGTAAAACCGCCGACCGCGCCGCCGAAGCTCTTGCCGAGGGTGCCGGTCAGGATCTCGATCTTGCCGCGAAGGTTGAAGCGCTCGGTGGTACCGCGGCCCGTTTGGCCGACTACGCCGGCAGAGTGCGACTCATCGACCATGACCATGGCATTGTACTTGGTAGCCAGGGCGTAGATCTTGTCGAGCGGGGCGACGTTGCCGTCCATCGAGAAGACGCCGTCGGTCACGATGATGCGGTGGCGCTGGGCCTGGGCGGTCTTCAGGCAGTTCTCCAGTTCTTCCATGTTGGCGTTCGCATAGCGGTAGCGCTGGGCTTTGCACAAGCGGACGCCGTCGATGATCGAGGCGTGGTTGAGGGCGTCGGAGATGATGGCGTCGTGTTCGTCGAGCAGGGGTTCGAACACACCGCCGTTGGCGTCGAAGCAGGATGCGTAGAGGATGGCGTCTTCCGTGCCGAAGAACTCGGAAATCTTCTTCTCGAGCTCTTTGTGCAGGTCGCCGGTACCGCAGATGAAGCGGACGGACGACATGCCGTAGCCATGGGTGTCAAGCGCCTGCTTGGCAGCTTCAACCAGCTTGGGGTTGTTGGCCAGACCCAGGTAGTTGTTGGCACAGAAGTTCAGGACATCTTTATCGGGCTGCACTTTGATGGCAGCCTGCTGGGCGGACGTGATGACGCGTTCCTCCTTGTACAAGCCGGCTTCACGGATCGACTGAAGTTCGGCTTCCAGATACTTTTGAAAATCGGTATACATCTTGTAAGTGTGTTTGCTTGTGTTACAAATATATGAAAATTTGTGATTTTCAGCAAAAATTACTTACTTTGCAAAATATTGCCGCAGTAAGCGGACATTGACAGAACAAGACAAAAACCATTTATAATTACTTTAACCAAAACCATTTTACCATGGAAGATATTGCTTCTAAAGTCATCTCCATCATCGTCTACAAACTGGGCGCTGAAGAGAGCGAAGTGACTCCCGCCGCCAGCTTCAAGAACGACCTGGGCGCCGATTCCCTCGACACCGTCGAGCTGATCATGGAGTTTGAGAAAGAGTTTAATATCACCATCCCTGACGACGTCGCCGAGAAGATCTCGACCGTCCAGGATGCGATCGACTACATCAAGGCGAACGTTCAGTAGCCCATGCCGAGGAAAAGGGTTGTCATTACCGGGATTGGGACCATCAATCCCCTGGGCAACAACGTTGCAGAGTATTTCTGCAACTTGGACCGGGGTATCAGTGGGTCCCGCATCATCGACCGGCTGGACACCACTTTTTTCGCGACCAAGTTTGCGTGCCAGATTCCGGACTACGATCCGTTGCGCTTTCCCGAGGCCATCGACCGCAAGGAAATTCGCCGGACCGACCCGTTTACCCAATATGCCATGATTGCGGCCGCGGAAGCGGTCCGCGACAGCCGGCTGGATCTTGAGACGACCGACCTCAAACGGATCGGCGTAGTGGTCGGTTCGGGTGTAGGCGGCATCAACACGTACACGGAAGAAGTCAAGGAGTATTTCGAGAGCGACCGCCCGCGTTTTTCTCCTTTTCTCGTTCCGAAATTCATTACCAACATCGCTTCGGGCCACATTGCCATCAAGTATGGCTTTCGTGGTCCGAATTTCGGTGTTTCCTCCGCCTGCGCCACGTCGGCGCATGCCATCCTGACGGCCGCCTCGCAGATTCAGCTGGGCCGGGCCGATGTGATGATTTCCGGCGGCACGGAGGCACCGATTTCCGTTCCCGGCCTGGGCGGCTTCAATTCAGCCCACGCCCTCTCGACCAATAACGAAGAGTACCAGACCGCTTCCCGTCCTTTCGACAAAACCCGCGATGGCTTTGTCATGGGCGAAGGCGCTGCCATCCTTGTGGTTGAGGAATATGAGCACGCGCTGCAGCGCGGAGCGACCATCTATGCCGAGATTGCCGGTTTCGGCATGACCTGCGATGCCTGGCACATCACGGCACCGCGTGAGGATGGCGAGAGTGCCGGCGACGCCATGGAACTGGCGCTTCGGGAAGCGGGGCTCACACCGGCCGATGTCGATTACATCAACGCGCACGGCACCTCCACGCCGTTGGGCGACCTGGCTGAACTGCATGCCATCAAGCGCGTCTTCGGCGACGATGCCTACCGGGTCAATATCAGTTCCACCAAGTCGATGACCGGTCACATGATGGGCGCGGCGGGTGCGGTGGAGGCCCTGGCCTGCATCCACGCCATCCGGGACGGCGTTATTCCGCCGACCATCAATTTCCAATTCGAAGACGAGCAGATTGATTATCGTCTCAACCTCACGCTCAACGAAAAGCAGGAGCGCAAGGTGCGGGTGGCCCTGAGCAACAATTTCGGTTTCGGCGGGCAGAACGCCAGCCTGATCTTCCGCGCCATCTAGCGGAAGTTTTATTTCAGTACGGTATAGGTAAGTTTGAGCACGGGATGACGCGCCGCGTCCGTCCCGTTGAGCAGCGTCCGTGAATAGTACACGTTGTCCGCGTAGTAGTAGGTCGTGCTCGTGTTGGCGTTATAGTAACTGAGAGTAGGCATCAGCCACAGGTCATCCTCGTCGGTCAGCTGGCCGGTGTCTTTCTTGATCAGCTTCTGCAGATAAAAACTGATGCTCGACTTGTAGGACAGCAGGGACCGGTCGAACGAGCCGTTCTCAATGGTCGATTCGCCCAATTCGCTGAGCGGGGCGTAGTGGGGCCGGCCGCTGACCAGGGTGCGTTTGCAAGGGTACAGGTACTTGGCGTAATGGTCCAACTGGTGCCGGTCGCCACTGAATTCGAACGGAAATTCCAAGGTAGCCTTGGCAATGACCAGGTTTTCGAGCGGAATGTCCTTCGAGGCGGCCCAATCGGCGACCACTTTCCGGAGCCGGGATGCTTCAATCCGGGGTTTGCGGCCGCTGAGACCCTGTACTTCGAGCGCGCCGGCCGCGGGACTGCCGTCACCGAGATTCCGGTAGATGTTCAGCGCAAAATAGTCACCAAGCTGGAAGTAGGTCGATGCGTTCTTCCGGTTGCCGTCCTCATCCGTGTAGTCCCACGACAAGTAAAGGAAGGAACTGGAGAGGTCGAACAGGTTGAGGCGGCCGGAGCCTTCGGGAGCGATGCGCGGATCGTCCGGCTCGTCGGTACGCAGGCAGAAGCCATAGAACTGCTTCATGAAAAGTTCCACGCTGTCGCGTGTCTCCATCGGGATGCGCAGCAGTTCTTCGCCGACTTCCGGTTTCAGGTCGATGGACCAGACATCATCCCCCGTGTAAATGCTTCCGCCCAGGGAGACGGGCTCGGAACTGTAATAGGGCTTCTGGAACTGCGCCTGTTCCCCGTTGACATGTGAGGAATCGAGTTCGAAGTTCAGCCGGTGGACATAGAAATTCTGCGGAATGTGGAGCTGGTCATCCCGCAGGGCCTGGATAGAGTCGCAGGTGAAGCTTATATAGATCCGGCGCACGACGGGATTCTTTCCCCAATCGACGGAGTCGGAAGCGGGCGTCACGGACATCAGGCCCTCGGAGTAGAGTTCAGAGCCGATGTTGCCCACGGTGATACCGTTTGAAATACGGCTCTGCAGGTCTGCCGCTGCGCGCGATTCGCTCAGGGGCAGATCAAGGGTGACGGTCTGTATGGTGATGTCCTGGCTGTCGGAGACCAGGGCTGAACCCAGGGTCGGGTCGGTGGTGATGCACGAAGCGAGGAAAAACACGGTCAGCAACAAGGCCGTGGCAATCCCGGAATGTCTCATCTTATCTTCTTCTCGTTAAAAGGTCGTCGTAAAACTGGTTGTACTCCCGGACGTAGGCGCCGCCCTCTTTGCTGATGGGCGAATAGGGCAGGACCGGAATGTTCCGTTCCCCGGCGAAGGCAGTCAGCCGCGGGTCGATCTCCGGTACGCCGGCGATGACGCCGTCCGCATACTGGATGGCCAGTTTCGCAAGATTTATGCCATCGGGGTCCTCCAGGACCGCCACGTCTTCCGGCGAAAGATTGTCCGTCATCATCTTCTGGACAAGGTTGTCGCTGAACCGGGCGTCGAGCATTTCGTTGTAAAGCGAGAGTACGACACGCGATTCGGTGAAGATGGGGTCCTCGTGATAAACCTTCTTGAGATAGACTGGCAGGAAATGGGAAATCCAGCCCTGGCAATGGACGATGTCGGGTTTCCAGCGGAGCTTCTTCACGGTCTCGAGCACGCCACGCGCGAAGAAGATGGCCCGTTCGTCGTTATCTTTGAAATCCTTGCCTTCTGCGTCCCGGTAGATGAATTTGCGATGGAAATAGTCTTCGTTGTCGATGAAATAGACCTGCATCCGGGCGGATGAGATGGAAGAGACCTTGATGACCAGCGGGCGGTCGGCGTTGTTGATGACCAGGTTCATCCCCGAAAGGCGGATGACCTCGTGCAACTGGTTGCGGCGCTCGTTGATCGTGCCGTACCGCGGCATGAACGAACGAATCTCCTTGCCGCTCTCCTGAATCCCCTGCGGGAGATACCTTCCCAGCACAGCTATGTCTGTTTCAGGCATATAGGGGAAGATCTCGGAGTTCACGAACAATACTCTGGCAGGTTCTTCCATTTTTAAAGACGTTTTAAGGCAAATTCGATACAAAGGTAATAAAATTTTTTGATTATCTTTGTGTCTCCGTCCTGAAAATGGCTGTAAAGGGTAAAAATATAGTACACAAGCGGTTGATCCGTTCCTACGTCACGTCGGTCATCAGCATTTCGCTCGTCCTGCTGCTGATGGCGGCTGCTGCGCTTTTCGCGGCCAATGCGGGCAGCGTGGCCCGCTGGTTCAAGGAGAATATGGCGGTGTCGGTGCTGCTCAAGCAGTCCACCTCCGAGAAGGAGGGCCGGGCACTTGCCGAGACACTGGCAGCCCGTCCCTATGTCAAGGAGAGCCGGTTCATTTCCAAGGAGGAAGGGGCCGAAGAGATGAAAGGCTTGCTCGGCGAGGATTTCCTCTCGGTTTTCGAGAGTTCGCCGATTCCCCTCTCGATCGACCTGAAGCTCGACGGCAATTTCGTGACGGCCGATTCGCTCGATACGGTCAAGGCCGACCTGCTGGCCGACCGTCATGTCGAAGAAGTTGTCTATCAGGAGTCCCTGGTCGAGGCGCTCAATGCCAATCTTCGCAAGATCAGCCTGATTCTCGGCGTGGTAATCGCGTTGCTGCTGGTCATTTCGTTTGCCCTGATCAACAATACGGTGCGGCTCAACATCTACGCCCGCCGCTTCACCATCCACACGATGAGCCTGGTAGGTGCCAAACGCTCCTTTATCGCACGCCCCTTTGTGCGGCAGGCGGTCATCCAGGGTGCTGTGTCAGGCCTGATTGCGGCTGGCCTGCTATATGGCGGCATCCGCTGGCTGGGACGCGGCTCCGAATTGCTGGCCATGCTCTTCGATCCCCGGTTGATCTGGGTCGTGCTGGTCGGGACGGTGCTGGTGGGCATTGCGATCTGTGTGGTCTGTACCCTGCTGGTGGTGCGGCGTGTCGCTTACTTTACCAAAGACGATTTGTATTATTAATTGAACAGACTGTATGGCAAACTTTTCCATGCCTTCTAAAAACGTTAAGATCATCGGGATCGGCCTGCTGGTGATGGTCCTGGGCTTCGTGCTGATGCTCGGGGGCGGATCTTCCGACCCGAATGTGTTCAATCCGGCGATGTTCAATGCCCGCCGGCTGGTGGTCGCTCCGATTGTGATCGTCCTGGGCATTGCCGCCATTATTTTCGGAATCATGAAGACGCCGCGTGACGGCGGGGAGGTGTAAGCAATGAGTTCATTGGAAGCCATCATCCTGGGTCTGGTCCAGGGACTGACGGAGTTTCTGCCCGTCAGCAGCAGCGGCCATCTGGCCATCGGCAAGGCTTTGTTCGGCATTGAAACGGCCGACCTGAGTTTCGAAGTGGCAGTCCACGCCGCCACGGTGCTGGCCACGATTGTCGTTTTTTGGAAAGTTATCTGGAAACTGCTGGGCGGTCTCTTCAAGTGGAAGCTTAACAGCGAGACACGTTATATCCTGCTCATCCTGCTCTCGATGATTCCTGTCTTCATCGTCGGAATGTTCTTCAAGGATTCCGTGGAATCTCTTTTCGGCAATGGCCTGCTTGTGGTGGGTTGCGCCCTGCTGGTGACGGCGCTTCTGCTCTTCCTTTCCGAGACGCTGACCGCCCGTCGGGGTGCCGACGGCGGAAAGGTTACCTGGAAATCGGCGCTCTGGATGGGTCTGGCCCAGGCCATCGCCGTGGTGCCGGGTCTTTCCCGAAGCGGTTCGACCATCGCCGCCGGTCTGCTCTCCGGTGTCTCGAAGCAGGAAGTGACCCGCTTCTCGTTCCTGATGGTGCTGATTCCGATTCTGGGCGAAGCATTCCTCGATGTGGTCGGCGGAGATTTCGCTGCGAGCACAGTCGGAACACTTCCGTTGATCCTGGGCTTCCTGGCCGCCTTTGTTTCCGGCCTGTTTGCCTGCAAGTTCATGATCGCGATGGTCCGCAAGGCGCGCCTCAAGTGGTTCGCCCTCTACTGCGTCCTGGTCGGAGCAGCCTGCATCGTCTCCACGCTGGTATAGTATGGCCGGCGGCAGGTCATATTTCGTAGCGGATCTTCATCTGGGACCGGATTCTGATCCCGGCGGTGTCCGGGAGAAGGCTTTCGTGGATTTCCTGCGTTCGTTACCTGCCGATGCGGAAGCCCTTTACCTGTTGGGCGATATCTTCGATTTCTGGATTGATTACCGGGACGTGGTCCCGCGCGGCTGCGTCCGGGTGCTGGCTGCCTTGGCCGATACGGCACAGCGGATGGATGTCTGGTTCTTCCGGGGCAACCACGACTGGTGGGTGACCGACTACTTTGAAAAGGAATTGGGTGTCCACATCGTCCGGGAACCGGTCAAGGAGATTGAACTTGGCGGCCGCAGAATCTGCCTCGGCCACGGCGACACGCTTGGCGCCCACGACGCCAAGTCGAAGCTGATCTTCCACGTTTTCCGCAACAAGACCTGTCTGGCTCTGCTCAAGGCGCTGCCGCCGCACTGGGTCTTCCGTTTTGCCCGCGCCTGGTCGGCCCGCAGCCGCCGCAATCATCCCGTCCCCACACCTTTCGCGGGCCGCGAAGCGCCGCTCTACCATTTCGCCAACGAATACGGCCGCAATCACGATATCGACCTCTACATCTTCGGCCACTGGCACGCACCCACCCGTCTCCCCGTCGAATCCGGCGGTGAACTGATCATTCTTGGTGCCTGGACGGGGGCGGAGGATACGTTTGAATTGTAGCGGCTAGTCCATCAGTTTGATGCGGATGTTGCGGTACCACACATCATCGCCGTGGTCCTGCAGGCCGATGTAGCCTTCATGCTCGTCGCCGCCGCAGTTGTTCAGCAGCACGAAAGCGAGCGGCCAGGCGGTCTCGCTGAACTTGCTCGCCTGGAGCATGTCGGTCCACTGCGGGGTCCACAGATGGTATTCCAGGACTTTCACGTCGTTCTGGAAATGCACCACCGTGCCCTTGTACACCAGGATCTTGACTTTGTTCCACTCACCATAGGGGTTCTGGTTCTGGGGAACGGCCGGAATCATGTCGTAGAGGGAAGCCGACTGGCGGTTGCCGTCCACGCCCAGCAGGGCGTCGGGATGGTTGGCGTTGTCCAGTACCTGGTACTCGGGTGCTGAGATGTAGATGGGCTCGTAGCGCTCTTTGCCGTTTTCATCTTTCGTGGTCACTTCCTTAGCCAGATAGAAGATGCCGGAATTGCCGCCCTTGGAGATTTTCCATTCCATCTCCAGGGTGAAGTTCTTGAACTGTTTGGCGAAGATCACGTCGCCGCCCTCGCCCGTCTGGCCTTCGCCGGTTCCGGTACCGTTGAACTTGAGCGCGCCTTCATCGATTGTCCAGCGCGGGGGCAGTTCGGCCTTTCCGTAGCCGCGCCAGCCTTTGGTGGACGTGCCGTCGAAGAGGACGATGTAGCCGTCGGCATCCACCGGGAATTCGTCCAGGTTCACTTCGGGGGCTTTCACCACGGTATAGGCAGGCACGCCGCCCTTGTTTTCGTTCTTGTTGTTCTTGCAGGAAACTGCACCCAGCACGAGAGCCACCATCGCAGTAAAGAGAATCAGTTTTTTCATATCAATCGGGAGAATTAAAGGTTAATCTTTGGGCATGTCGGGCAGTTTCCAGCCTTCCCGGAATACCGGTTTGATGAGTTCCGCGGCGAACTTGTTGGCGTCCACCGGGTCGGTATACACATTCTCGAAGGTCGGGTGACCGTCGTGGATGGAGAAGCCGTCGTGAATCATGGTGCGGATGGTCGCGTCCTTGGGAATGTTGGTAAAGCGCATGTTCTCGCCGTCCCACTCCAGTTCCATGTTCAGGCTCTGCAGGCGCACGGCCACGACACCCATGGCCACCATCTCGTTGAACGGGCCGGCTTGGGCGAAGTCCGACACGCAGGGGACGCGGTAGTCGGGATGCTCCTTGCAGGCGCGCACCCAGTCCTGCTGGTGGGAGGTCTTCACCTCACGCAGCACGTGCGGCACTTCCGGATTGCGGCCCGAAAGGAGATACGGGCGGGCGCCATAACAACCGCAGATGAGCGTATCCTTGGTGCCGTAGAAAATGAGGCAGCCGCCGGCGTCGTTGAGGTTCTTGCCGGCCGGAAGGCCTTTCGGCCGGTCCGGGAGGATGCCGCCGTCGGTCCAATTCACCACCACTTCGGGCATGGCCACTTTGGGTAGGTTGTCACGGGCGGGGAACACAAAGCGGACCTTCTCGGCCTGCGGGCAGGATTCCGTGAGGAGCGCAGTAGAACTGCCCTGCACTTTGGTGGGATAACCCAGTTTGAGGGCGGCGAAGACGGGATGCAGGATGTGGCAGGCCATGTCGCCCAGGGCGCCGGTGCCGAAATCCCACCAGCCGCGGAAGTTCCACGGCGTATAGATGGAATGGTACGGACGGTAGGGGGCCGGGCCGAGGAAGCAGTCCCAGTTCATGGTCTTGGGCACTTTTTCCTCTTTGGCGGGGCGTTCCAGGCCCTGCGGCCAGATGGGACGGTCGGTGAAGGCATCCACCCGGGTCACCTCGCCGATTTCACCGTTCCAGATCCATTCGCAGATTTTGCGGACACCTTCATCCGAAGCGCCCTGGTTGCCCATCTGGGTGGCTACCCGGTACTTCTTGGCCAACTTGGTCAGCAGACGGGACTCATAAACGGTACGGGTCAGCGGTTTTTCGCAGTACACGTGCTTGCCGGCCTGGATGGCTTCGGCGGCGATAATGGCATGCGTGTGGTCGGCGGTCGCCACGATGACGGCGTCCGCTTCGGGCAGCAGTTCCTTGAACATGACCCGGTAGTCGCTGTACTTCTTGGCGTTGGGGTAGGTCTTGAACACGTGGTCGGCATATTTCCAATCCACGTCGCACAGGCCGATGATCTCTTCGGTCTTGGCCACTTCGGCAATCACGGCGGCGCCACGGCCGCCGATACCGACAGCCAGCACTTTCAGTTTGCGGTCCATCGGCGGCGGGGGAGCGTCCTTTGCCTTGGCAAGAACAGTGGAGGGAGCCACGGCAAGACCGATGGCGGCGGCGGTTCCTGCTTTCAGGAACGACCTTCTTGACATTTCATTTGACATAGTATCGTGTTTTATGTTAGTTCCTTATGCCTGTCCTGCCAGGTTGTCTATCCGGCGAGGAAACAAATCCGGTGACTCTCCAGCGAGTCCTTCAGGGTGACAGCGGGAGAACGGTCCGGGTCGGCAACCGCTCCGATGAAGTCCTCCACCAGAAGCAGATCGGCATTCGCATGGTATGGAAGAGAGGCCTCCTGCGAAAAATCCTGTACCTGGATCAGCGAGCCGGTACGGTCCCGTACCTCGATGACCTGCCCGGTGACGATCATCTCGCCCTTGGTTCCGGCAAAAACGGTCTCCCGGCCTTCCCGTCGCGTGAGGGCATTCATCTCAATGGTGATCAAGATGCCGTCGGTTGCGGTGAGCGTCACCAGCTGGCGGTCGGCCACGTCGTTGTCGCAGCGGAATGCGCATCGGCCGAACCGGCCCGTTCGCATCTGGTCCTCCAGCACTTCCTCCAGGGTCTTTCCTTCCGGAACCGTGAAATTGCGGGTCCAAACGCCCCGGCGAAGGTACATGTCCACGGCGGAATAGGAGCAATCTTGCTCCACGGGGCAGGTAATACAGCGATCGGTGCTGTCTTCCGGTGCGTTCTCCGGTCTGTACCAGGCCAGACTTCCGGCCGACTGGACGCGTTTGATCTTCGCCCCAGTTACCCACAGGAGCATGTCCACGTCGTGACAGCACTTGGATACGAACGATGGTGCCGTTGTCTCCGCCCTGTTCCAATAGCCTCGTACAAACGTATGCAGCATCCGGTCAATGCCCACGAATTCCTGGTGGGAAACGCCGGTAACCCGGCCGATGGCACCGCTTTCAAGCAGTTCCTTCACTTTGCGGTAGAGCGACATGAAGCGAAGCACATAGCAGACGCCGACCTTGACGCCGCGGCGGCGGGCTGCTTCGGCGATCTCTACGCATTGCTCGTACGACTGTGCCACCGGTTTCTCCAACAGGATATCCCAGCCCCGCTCAATGGCCTTCAATGCCTGTTCATGATGGCAGCGGTCCGGGGAACCGATGATCACGCCGTCGCACGCTTCCTGAAAGTGGTCGAAGAAGTCATCGGAGGAGGCAAAGCATCGGTCTTCGGGCAGAGAGAACTGCTTCCGGCAGGTTTCCCGGCGTACCGGGTCGGGTTCCACCACGGCGGCCAGTTCCACGACGTCAGGATGCAAGGAGAAGTAGTGCAGATACTTTCCCGTCCGGTTTCCGATCCCGATGGCCGCCAATTGTATGCTCACTGAATTACTTTTTTCAAAACTGTTTAAAGTTACGAAGTTTTGAAGAATAAAGAAAGATTATTGCATGTTTCTCGCTCGCGTCATGCCCGGTTCCTGTCCCTTTGTGTCATGCCCGGCGTGACCGGGCATCCCGCCATCGTCCGGGCTCCGCTTGCTCTGGTTTTTGTTCTGGCCGGCAGAAAAAATGCCGTCCAGCCCAAAAACCACCCGCCGCTGCGCCCTCATCGCCTTCGTTGGCTCGTGTCAGCGGTTATACTTTGCTCCGATTTCTATGTGTCATCTTCGGCTTCGCTCTCTTGTCTCATTATCTGTTCCCGCCCCTTTGTGTCATGCCCGGCCTGACCGGGCATCTCTTTTCGTGCGCCGTCAGGTCGGACGCGAGGCGGTTGGCGGCGCCGCTTGATCCGTCTCGCGAACGGAATCCCTGGCAAAACCCCACATTTCAAGGCGCGAAACGGACGAGATGGATGAACCATCCGTCTCGCGTCACAAGAATGGAATGAACCTTCCATCTGGGCAGATTTAGCCGACGTTTTTTTGGAATCGGACAGAATCTGTGCTATCTTCGAACCAGCATTTCGACTGTGACGCAAGAGGCGGCGGGAGAAACGTGAAACCGGAATCTGTGTATGAATGAATGGAATGCCATGAAAAAACTCTATCATCTTTGTCTGTCTTCTCACGACGAAGTCCTTTTTCGAAGCGAAGCTGATCTGGTCCGGGGTTTCAATGCCTTGGCTCTTGCTTGTTTGACGACAAACTCCTCTTTGTTGGCCGATGGCTTGTTAACGACACATTTGCATTATCTTGCGCAGACGGAGGCTCCCAAAGAAACGCTTTATCGTATGCGGTATTCCCATGTGCGGTATTTCAATGCCAAGTACAAACGAAGGGGAAAATTGGGAGAAAAAAAGCCGTTCTGCCTGGAGATAGAAGGATTTCACCATACCGTGGCTGCCTTGAACTATGTAAACCGTCAGGGGCTTCATCACGGACTATCTTCAACGCCTTTCGGATATAAGCATTGTTCGGCGAATGTGTTCTTCGGAAAACAACTGGGAAAAACACCCTCAACATCGTTAATGTCGAGTGACCAACGCTACAAGTTTTTGCCGGAAAAAGTCGTCGTTCCTGACAATTTCCGAATGGATGCTTCCGGGTTGCTGTTACGGGAAGACGTCATAGATACCGCTCAGGTGGAATCGTATTATGGGACGCCGCGGAACTATCTCTTTCAAATGAACAAGATCGGTGATGAGATATCTCGGAAAGAGCAACAAGAAGAAGGGTCATCCACGCCGGTCATCACGCTCGAGTTGATTGAGCAGGGTGTTCCCGGTCTGGATATCGACCAGTTGTTGCGCAACGAATCCGGTAAGCACAATCCGCAGATAATCAGTGACCTTGAATTATGTGAGCTAATCGATGCAACACTTCTTCCCAAATACTGCCGGAATGCGACCATCTACGAAACAACGCTTTCACAACGTCGGTACTTGTATGAAATGGTTTGGAACAATCTCTGGGCCTCCCGCCACAAACGAACCTCGGACGCGCAACTCCGGCGCTGTCTCTGCTTGAACACGCAAGAATAAGGTCTTTCTTTTATTACAGCATACCAGATACCCGTCTTTTGGTGTCATGCCCGGCCGACCGGGCATCTCTTTTCGTGCGCCGTCAGGTCGGACGCGAGGCGGTTGGCGGCGCCGCTTGATCCGTTTCGCGAACGAAATCCCTGGCAAAACCCCACATTTCGAGACGCGAAACGGACGAGATGGATGAACCATCCGTCTCGCGTCACAAGAATGGGATTCGCCGATGATATTATTTGCCGGCCGCCGCTTTTTCCACCGCGCGCATCACGCGGAGGAAATTGCCGCCCCAGAAGAGTTCGAGCTCGTGGTCGGTCCAGCCGCGGCGCATGAGCTCGACGGTGATCATCTTCATCTTCGAGGCATCTTCCAGTTCGTTCATGCCGCCGCCACCGTCGAAGTCGGTGCCGATGCCCACGTATTCTACGCCCACCAGGTTGCGGATATATTCCACGTGGTCGCAGAAGCAGCCGATGTTCACCTCAGCGTGGGGCTGCCACGACAGGGCCCAACGGCCGGTCGTGACCTGGATCACACCGCCTTTTGCGGCGATGGCCTTGATCTCCTCGTCGGTCAAGTTGCGGGGGTGATCCTTGATCGCATAGACGCAGGAATGCGAGCAGATGACCGGTGCCGTGCTGAGTTTCAGGCAGTCATAGAGCGTGGACGTGGAGGCGTGCGAGCAGTCTACGATGATGCCCAGGCGGTTCATCTCCCGGATGAGTTCCTTTCCGAAAGGCGAGAGGCCGCCCCAGGTGTTCTTCGGGAAGCGGGAGGCGTCGCAGATGTCGTTGTCGTAGTTGTGCGAGAGCGTGATGATGCGCGTACCCAGATCGTAGAAGGTCTGCAGTTTCTTCAGGTCTTTCCCGACGGGGTAGCCATTCTCAATGCCCATGACCAGACTCAGGCGGTGCCGTTTCTTGTTCTTGACGATGTCGTCGGCCGTCAAGGCAATGCGCGCCTCGCGCGGACGCGCTTCTATATAGGCGCGGATGGCCTTCATCTTTTCAACGGTCCATTCGAAGGCCGAGTCGCGCGAAGCGTCGGTCAGCGGTCCCTGATCTACGAAGATGGGATAGAAGCAGCAGTCCACCCGCCCGGCGCGCAGCTTGGCAAAATCGGCCTGTACCTTGTCCAGGTTTACATTCTCCGCAGTGAGAGCCAGAGCCGTGTCGGTATGTGTATCGACGGCGATGATCTTATTGTGCAACTTTTCGGCGCGTTTGAGCAGGGCCGCGTCTTCGTCCTGCTGGGCCGTGAAACCGAGCGCCAGGAAGATCATCAGCACCGGCAGAAAACTTAAAAACCGTTTCATTTCAGTTCATTTTTGGGGATCCACCACTTGAGCCGTTTGGCCAGCCAGAGAATCAACAGTGAAAGCGCGAGGCAGCCGAGCATGAGCCAGAGGCCCTGGCCGGCCGCGAACATGATGGGGACGAAAGTGATCAGCAGGATTTCGACCGGAGCGCAGGGCAGGTAAGCCAGCGCGTAATCGTCCATGGCCCGGCTGGCCTGCTTGGGATCGACGATGCGCAACAAAGCGATTCCCATGGCCATCGTTCCGGTCCACCAACCCCAGGCGAAAATCGATTTCTCGAACCAGTCCTTCCGGTTGAGGTGCCGGCCGAAATAAAAGACTGTGAAAACTGTTACGCAGATGCCCACCAACGCCAGTACGATCAGCGGCCATGCGTACTTGACCACGACGCTCAATTTGATGGAGGCCACGCCGCAGGCGACCAGCATGTCGGTGGCCGAGCTGCTGATGCTGCCCGTGGTTTTTGGGTCGATATAGGTTGCGGCACCGGCCTTGTTGAAGGCCGTCTTGATGAGCATGCCCACCACGAAGGCGCAGCTGAAGACAGGCAGTTCCAGCTTGGGCCAGGCCATCTTCACGCCTTTGCTCAGCATATAGCCGCCGAACGCGGCCAAAACTACGATTGCCAGATGGAAGATGTGCGAATCGATGGAGATGGGCGACGTCGTACCCACGGCCGTGGCTTCGCGCTTCTCTTTGGGCAGCAGGCCGCTGCGGTATTCATCGGGCAGATCGGCGAAATCGGTGAGGTAAGAGGTCTGTCCCTTCTTTGTGGCGATTTTGATGAACAGGAGGCCGCCGAGGATGGCGACAATCACACCGACCGTGGCCGTGGTCATGCCCAGACTCGTGGCTTCGTCCCAGCCGAGGCCTTCAAAGGCGGATCCGATAGCGGCAGCGGTGCCGTGGCCGCCGTAGAAGCCGGTCGGCAGCATTACGCCGAAGGCCGGATGAAGCTGCGGCCAGATGAGCCGCAGCACCAGCAGGCCGAACAGGCCCATGACTGCCCACTGGAAGACCATGCCGAACTGCGAGAAGGCCCACATCGGCCCGACGCGATGCGCCACTTCCTTGATTTTGAAGCTGGGCGATGACAACGGCAGGGCACCGAAGACTATGGCGATCAGGATTGCCGCGTAAGTGCTGATGTTGCCCGAGAGCGGAAGCCAGCCTAAGCCACCCGGTCCGAAGGCAAGCCCGAGGAGGCCGGCCAGCAGGCTGGGTGGTATGAAAAGTTTCTGGATCAGACGGATTTTCACCCGCAGGAACTTCCCGACGAGCAGCAAGCCGCAGATGATACCTATGTCGGAAAACAAGGTCCACGGCGTGAAATTTGCAAGGTCGAACATCGGCAAAAGTGGTTTTATCTGGTAAAATTAACTTTTTTTCAGAAAGAATCCTACCTTTGCCCCGCGAAAATGAAGATCAACGCCTTCTCTCTCCTCCTGGCCGTGCTCTTTGGCGCACTGCTGGCACCGACGGCTTCCGCGCAGACGAACCGGCGCGAGCTGAAGGTGATGGAGTACTATGTCTATCAAGGCGACACCATCTTCCTCGACGAGTTGCCGCCAGCCGTCATCCATCCGCGACAGACCATGAACCGCCGTGACTGGGTGAAATACTACAAGCGTGTCCACAACTTCAGCAAAGCTTACCCCTACGCCGTATTCGTCGCCCGCGTCATCAACGAAACCGACAGCCTCTTCGAGGCAGACCACTATACCAAACGGCAGCAGGACAAGTACCTCAACAAGATGAAGGATGACCTGCTTAAGGATTTCGACCCGATCTTCCGGAAACTGACGCTCAAACAGGGCCTGATGATGATCCGCCTCATCGACCGCGAATGCGGACAGACGCCCTATTACATTCTCAAGCGTTACCTGGGCGGCACGACCGCCGGCTTCTGGCAAGGCGTCGCCAAAGTCTTCAAGGGAAACCTCAAGCAGCCTTACGACAAGTTCGGCGAAGACAAAGACCTCGAAGAATTGGTGGGCTATTGGGAGCGCGGCCAATTCGACAGTCTCTACGAGATGATCTTCGGCAAACCCCGTCCTGAAATCTACATTCCGGAAAGATTCCGCTAAAGGGGCGGTCGAAAATGCACGGGAATGACGCATTTTAGTTTCTTGTAAACGCCTGAAAGTCCAGGAAGTTAAGTACCAAAAATTTTTGTCGAAAATTTCGCAAAAGTTTTTGGTATTTGATTTTTTTGTGTACCTTTGCAACCCTGTATCTTGCGCTCGGAGTGGGCTAAGATGCTGATAAATAGAAGTTTAAGATATTTTTAAGTAATAAAGGCTATGTTACAACCTAAGAAAACCAAGTTCAGGAGACAGCAGAAAGGCCGTATGAAAGGGATTGCCCAGCGTGGCAGCCAGTTGGCCTTCGGTTCCTTCGGCATCAAGACCATGGAGAGCTGCTGGCTCACCGGTCAGCAGATCGAAGCTGCCCGTCAGGCTGTCGTGCGTTACATGAAACGTGAAGGTAAGATCTGGATCCGCGTGTTCCCCGACAAGCCGTATACCAAGAAACCGGCCGAGGTCCGTATGGGTAAAGGTAAAGGTAATCCGGAAGGATTCGTGGCTCCCATCACCCCGGGTCGCATGATCATCGAAGCCGAAGGCGTTCCGATGGAAGTTGCCAAAGAGGCGCTCCGTCTCGGTGCCCAGAAGCTCCCTATCACCACCAAGTTCGTCGTCCGCCGGGACTACGCTGAATAATCCAGGAGAGAAAGACCATGAAAAGAAAAGAAATCGAAGAGATGGCAGTGAAAGACCTGCGCGAGCGCCTCGAAGTCGAGAAGCAGAATCTCAACAAAATGAAGATGAACCACGTGATTTCTCCGCTGGAAGACACTTCCGCCATCAAAAAGGCGAAAACCGATATCGCCCGGATGATGACCGTGCTGGCTGAAAAAGAGAAACAGAACTAAAATAGAAATGTCCCATGGAAAGAAATCTTCGTAAAGAAAGAATCGGCATCGTGGTCAGCAACAAGATGGACAAGTCTATCGTAGTTGCTGTGAAGACCAAGGAAATGCATCCGATCTACGGCAAGTTCGTGAACAAGACCACGAAGTTCGTCGCCCAGGATGACAAGAACGAGTGCAGCGAAGGCGACAAGGTCCGCATCATGGAAACGCGCCCGCTGAGCAAGACCAAACGCTGGAGATTAGTAGAAATCGTAGAAAAAGTCAAATAACATGATACAGCAAGAATCACGTTTGTTGGTGGCTGACAACTCGGGTGCGAAAGAGGTTCTCTGCATC
>JAEEGH010004989.1_pt1 | contig 33714 bp, 27 predicted proteins | sample 9134181 | NCBI WGS metagenome assembly JAEEGH01 (sample SAMN16246544, study PRJNA631951) | gut metagenome | biome: gut microbiome; feature: rumen; material: DP-attached | host: Bos | place: Iran: Karaj | collected 2018-10
TCCCGCGTCAGACAGGACTTCCACGGCTCGGTCAAAGTTTTCCTTTTTAACAAGGATATAATCCGTATTGTATGTGGAAACCGCAAAAATTCCAATCCTATTCTCCGCAAGGATACCTGACAGTTTTGAAAGAATACCGATCAGCGAAAAATCCAGCACCCCCTGAATGCGAAACCCACGCCAGCCGTCATCCCGTTCAACAGTATTTCCGGGAGTGTCCTCTGTTTTACAAACAAACGAGATTTCCTCATCTGTCCTGCCGATAAAGAAAAACTCCCTGCTTAGATCAATGTCTTTAATATCCGATAATTTGCAAACAGTCAGATCGTATTCCAGCTTCTTTAATTCCATCTTGCTTTTCCTTCTTCTATAACTTCATTCCGGATTGATATCATCTGTGGTATATCAATATCTCTGTCAGCTTTTAGCCTCTGTTAATTCCTTCAGTGTGTCTCCTGCGATCCGATAGACAGTCCAGTCACTCATTTGTTCTGCTCCAAGTGACAAGTAGAAGTCTATACTCGGTTTATTCCAGTCCAGGCACCACCATTCCAGTCTTCCGCATTTTCGCTCTACCGCTATCCTTGCCAGTTCTTTAAGTATAGCCTTTCCATATCCTTTTCCGCGATATTCGGGCAATACGAAGAGATCTTCAAGGTATATTCCTGCCCGTCCGAGGAAAGTGGAAAAATTATGAAAGAACAGGGCAAATCCTACCTCTTTGCCATTTTCACACGCAAAAATACATTCTGCTTTCTTTTTTTCAAATATCCATTCTTTCAGCAGCTCCTCTGTGGCTACTACTTCATCCAGCATTTTCTCATACGTAGCAAGTTCCCTGATAAATGTCAGTATCAGGGAACAATCCTTTTCTTCCGCGTATCTGAAGGTGATGTTGCTATCTTCTGTCATTATCCGTTTTCCTCCTATAACGATCCGTTTATATATTCATATGAAAACAACACGGCCTTGCCTGTCAGCTGCTCGCACATATGGGGCGGGTCATTCTTAGAAAATCCCGTCGGGCGTAATCTGCAGCATCTTAATGAGCCAAATTCTTCCTCAAACTGTTTTGCAAAATCATAACATGCTTCCACTATATCATTTTCTGTTTTTTCCATAGACTGGTAAAGTATCCCGATAAACATAAGAGAGCCTTCCACCAGACCGCACTGTGCTCCGTATTTCCCGGCGCCATGCAGTCCTATGGCAGAGGATAATACCTGCTCTTCCAACGGAACCTTGAATAATTCACTGAGACAGATCAAGGTTGTCCTTGCACAGTTCAGGTCCTCATCCCAATAAAGCTTATGTACACGCTTGTCTATATACTCTTTCATAAGTTCTGTATCTCTCCCGCTGCCTGTTGGCCCTGTTTGGACATCTGTAAATATTGATCTTTCGTAAAACAGAAAATCCGTCATTCCCGTGTTTTCTGCATACAGTCTCTGTTCTCCCTTATATGAAAACCCGGCTTTTTCGTACATCCTTCGCGCAGGAATATTGGTTTTCAATGCATCAAGCCGGAGAGCCTTTTTTCCGTTCCTGCCGGCTATTTCCTCAGCCTCTTCAAGGATCCTTATCCCCAAAGATCTTCCCTGATATCCGGGACATATCGCAAGCAGATGAACCGTTGCCACCTGATCATTTTCAAGATCATCCTGCCACTCTATAGCCTTATAATCGTCTCCCTGGCTCATCGAGATCACTACTGCCCCGGCAATTTTATCTCCATCCATCAGGAAGTACATCTCATCCCGTTCAATATATGTCTTTAACATTTCATCCGTCGGATGCTTCCCATATACCCAACGGGCATGTTTCTCTATCTGCGGGGTGTTCTCGATAACGCCCAAATATGCTTTTTTAGCTGTTTCAAAATCACTTGTACGAACCAGCTGCATCATTCATTCCTCCGCAGTAAGCTTAGCGAGTATTTCCTTCAGATCGGTCACATACCGGGTTTGCTGTTTTTTTAAATAGAACCTGACAAACGGCCTCATTATCAGTTTTTTCGCCGTCACATCTTCGGTAAACGATATCTCGGTCTTTTCGTTAATACCGGTAAATATGCCTTTCCAATGACCTGTCATATTTTCGTTTTCCATATCAAATTCCCAGCACTTGTATGGCTCAGTTTTGGTGATGGTAAACGTAGTGGCATATCCGTCCTTAGTATATTCAACGAACTCCTTCTCGCTTATGATCTTTAGATCACTCAGATCGCTGCGCCACCTGAAATCGTCAAGTGAGGTGACAACGTTCCAGACTTTCTGCAAATCGGCATCAATTATCTCAGTTATAGTTGATACAGCCATTATCTGCCTCCTCCAAAAGGCTTTAATCCTTCATATCGCTTCATTGAAGTATTCTTTCAAAAACCCTGCAAAAATCCAGCACTCCATCTGTTCCGATAATATAAATATTCGGGAGATGGGATATCCTCGCCCTGCTGTATTCTATCCTTTCAAGTCCGCAGTCAAAAACAGTATGATTTGTCAGGGCAGTATCGCATTTCTTTTCCCAAACAATCTCCATGAACTTCTTCAAAGACTTCCTTTGCAGCTCTCTGCCGTCTTCATCTCCCCAGGGAGGTGTGGCACCTCCGAAGAGACACGCCATATGCTTTTTCCCGTTCTCATGCACGGGAAAAATGAAACTGCAGCATCCTTTTGTGTGTCCCGGAGTTGATATTACATATATGCTCCTGTCTCCGCAGTCGATCAGATCTCCGTCGCATAGATACTCATCGATCTCAAACTCCTTCCAGTTATCACTCCGTCCGTCTTCATGCGGAGTGGAAAGCCTTAATCTATCGTCCTCTTCGGAAAGAAAGGTTTTCGCCCCGGAGTTTTCTTTAAGCCATTTTCCACATCCCACATGATCAATATGCCCATGTGTCATTAAAAACATACTGATCCCTTTTCCGTCCCAGCCTGCTTCATCAATGGAACAGAGTATCTCATCATAGACTCTTTCATCAGGCCAGATACCGTCTATCACCACAAGTCCTGCTGCGGTTTTCAGTATGTAACAGGCTGTTTCCTTCTGCGCTACAATGATCAGATCATCAAAGATCTGTGCATGTGTAAACCATGACATATCTTCCATTCTCTTTATTGTCTCTATAGTTAATTCCGGTATATCCTTCATTTTTTCTTTCCTGTCTTTAAGCGTCTGCCTTTATGCAAACTGCTGACTATACTCAGCTTCACCACGAGTTCGATCGTTTTTCCTTCCGCAAACTTCTCTATTTCGGAAATGATCTCTTTTTCAAATCTGCCTTCTTCAAAGGGAACCTCCGCATGTATGACTATCTGTATCCCGCTGCCTGAACGGTTGAAGGAAGTTTCATCTGCTATCTTCACTGAATATGGGAGTTTTGCAAGGTATTGTTCAAGTTCCCTTCGTATATTGCTTTCTGTCTGCTGATCAACAGGAACCATCGGCTGGATCGTGACAATATACCCGAATTCCCGGAATATCCCGCTTCTTAAACCCGTTATATCATCAAGTATCTGTTCATCCGTTCTGCCCTGTGCCGGTACAATATTAACCACTGCTCCGAAGCGTTCATATCCGTAATCCAGGATCTGAACATCACTGCATTTTTCTATCACACCGTCATTATATGACAGTATATATTCCTTCAGTCTCTTAACGGCATCTTCATCCGTATCCTCTCCCATAATGCGTCTTGAGGTGTCTGCAAAAGACTTGAATCCGTTATAAATAATGAAGAGGGAAACAAGTACTCCGCAGTACCCATCTAAATGAAGTCCCGTATTTGACTGAATGATGAAGGAAATGAGAACCACCGCCGTGGATACGGCATCAGAAATGCAATCCAATGCCGCAGCCTTGTAAGCTTGTGAATTATGTTCTTTCGATCTTGAGATATTATAAAAATAGAGGAATACCTTTGTGGCTGCCGAAATCACAAGGATTATCAATGCCACCATGCTGAATGTGGCCTCGGAAGGATGCCTTATCCCTTCCACAGACTGCATTAATAACTCCCATCCCACCACTACGATCGAGCAGGACATCGCAATAGCCACCAGCCATTCTATTCTGCCATGACCGTTCTTATGCTTCTTCCCACCCGGAATAGCGGACAGCTTTGCACCGAGCTCGGTGATCGCTGAAGTAACGGCATCCATGAGATTATTGGTGCCATCTGCCATTACAGACGTCAAGCCGCAGATACTCCCTGCAAAAAACTTTAGCCCGGCCAGACATATATTGATCAATATAGGTATCATGGAATTAAAATATCCTCCCGTCTCCCGACATTACTGTTTTCAATCTTTCTATACGGATCCGATCTTTTTGTGAGCCACCCATAGTTATGAGAATAAACAGATTTAATTCACAGACAGATGTTTACGTTTCCATATACTGCGAGCCGTATTATCCCGATAACGATCAAATGTGCGGGATAATATATATAAAAAAACCACTTCATCCATCTGGCCTTGCCCCGTTCACCGTTATAAAGCTTCAGTACAGGATAAACCCATGAGAACACCGATAAGTTCTATTGCGTATGTTTTGCTGACGAAAAAATACGACACTATACCGTATACGAATACCCATCCCGCCATTTTCAACATCTGTTTTTCAAGATTTCCTCTTTCGCTGTACATGCCAAGGAGCGCAAGAACGGCTATACAGCTCCAGTCTGCCGGAAAGGCGCTGAAAATAAGGATGGTCTGGATCGCAGTCTTCTGCCACTTCTTTAACATTTCTGAATGATCATCAATGTATAAAACGACAACCGCAATAAACAGCGGATATATGACACTGGTTCTGTTAAATATCCCGCCTTCGAATGGATTAAGGCTTATTCCAAAACCGAAGCAGTATGCAAAGTGAGAAATGATCGCAAAGATTCCCATACGGAGCATATACTTTTTAACATCCCTTGTATAATGATAACCTTCACATACAAAGAACCACATTATCGGAGCGGTAAGCCTTCCGATGAAATGAAGCGCAAGCGGTATTGCTTCCATTGGAAATCCCGGATACAGCAGATCCGTGGCATGATCTATCGTCATCGCTATAATAGCAATGAATTTTAAGTAGTTGGAGTTAAACTGTTTCCTGCAAATCTGCATCCATTATCTACTTCCTCTAAAAGCTTAAAGCCCTTTGATCGACTCTCCCAATATGAATGCCTTATTTAAATCTTCGTCCTTAACATCACCCTTTTCTTTTGCCCCTCTTATTAAAACCATACCGGCATCTTCCAGCTTGAAAAAACTGAGGATCAGCCGGTACTCTGTGATAATGGCATCAAATAACTCCGGCAGTTCCGCAGCTCCTACCAGAATAAGCCCCAGTTTCTTTATATGAAATCTGTTCCTCATCGGAGTATGAAGCCTGTCAATAACTGCCTTTAGCTGAGCGCTTATACCATAGAAATAAACAGGCGAAGCAATGATCAGGGTATCCGCCTCATTCAGCTTTTCATATATTTCTGTCATATCGTCATCCTGAAAGCACCTGTTTTCATCCCTCTCAAAACAGGAATTGCATCCAATACATGGTTTAACGTTATGATCGGAAACTGAGATGACCTCAACCGTATTATTCTTTTCTGCACCCTTTGCAAATGCTTCAACCAATCTGTCGGTATTGCCGTTTTTTCTCGGACTTCCAGCCAATACAACTATCTTTCCCATATTCAGCCCTCAACTTCTGCCAAACCCTCATACTTCATTGGTGTAAATCTGATCCCGTTAACTGTCTGTTCCTTATCACTATCCTCAAATCCCAGGGCGTGGTAAAAAGGAACTCCATAGGGGGATGAATTAACCGTGATCGTCTGTTCCGGGTAATCCTGCAAAACTGATCTGAACAGCCTTGTTCCTATCCCCTGACGATGGTATTTCCCGTCTACAAAGAAGAAGCATATGTGTTTTCTGTCCGGCCGGATCCCTATAGTACCTACAAGCTTTTCGGCATCAAAAGCCCCATAGTATTCGATCCCGGCCAGATACTCCTCATCATGCAGGCACTTCCGGAATTCCTCTATACCTTCTTCGGAATAATCCGGAGATTCATACTCCGAAAACACTCTCCATGCAAGATCAAGCGCAGCGGATATTTCATCTGAAGTAATCTTTCGTATTTCTTTCTGTTTTTTTAAATTCCTTTTCTCCATCGCAGCACCTAACAACAATCCAAAACATAGACCTATAGGCAGCCAAAATCCGATATTATGTGTAGCGATTCCTATGCTCATTCCGTAAATGAGTCCTAAACACATTCCGATAGATTGCGTAAATCCTTCTTTCATTTTTATCTTTCCTCCAGTGCAAGTTTTATCGACAATCCGGCGAAAGACAATGCAAATCCCCGTTCGATGTTCTTCATAATAGGTTTACGCCTTTGAACCAGCTCACGCAAAGCACCTGCGATCAGCCCGTATATAATGAAAACAATCAGAGTCATAAGCATGAAAACCAGACTTAACACAACCATGCAATCAATTTTGTCAACGGTATCTGAAGGAATGAACTGTGGCAGAAACGAAAAGAAAAATATAGTCAGTTTTGGATTCAGAAGATTCAAAACAACGCCCCGCGCAGCAGTTTTTAATGAAGTTGTCGCAAATCTATTTTCATCAAATTCAAGCTGTCCTGCGGATGTCCAAGTCTTCCATGCAAGATACATGAGGTAAACGGCTCCGGCATATTTTATTACCGAAAATATTTTCGCGCTCATATGCATGATTGCGGACAAACCCAAAATACATGCGACAATATGAGGAATTATTCCGAGCGTGCAACCAAAAGCCGCAGCCAGCATAATTCTCTTTTTTTGTGTAAGACCCGTGTTGATTGTATAAATCACACCAGTTCCCGGAATAAGTACGATAACAAGTGCTGTCAGTAAAAAACTAATAGAGATCAATTTGCTCTCCCCTCTTTATTATCTTAGTGTTTTTAATTCATTTTCCAGCCTATCTGCATTTAATATATAGCAAAAAACAGAACCGACTGAAATCTCACTGATTTCAGCCGGTTCTGCACAGATTTGTTTTGATTTTGCACTCCATCTATTTTTAATGTCAAGGACATAGGTTTGTTGTGGCCATGAACTGAATTTTCATATCTGTTTGCACGATTATCTTCAAAGCTAAAGAGTATACATAGTCTATAGTACCTAAAATATTGTAACAAAAATCTTGACGGAATATAACAAAAAATGTATAGTCAAAACGAGCCAGACATAGCAATTCTGCCATTGTCTGACTCGTCAATTATCTTAGGAAATCCTATTTACAGAAAAACTTTCACACGATTGATTTATCGGTTAAGACTGTCCTCGTCCAGAAGAAAATCGATCAGATTGATTCGGAGAATACCGTCCTCATCATTCCAGCTCTTTCCATAGGATTTTGATACGACAATTTTCCGGAAAGAGTCATTTACAGCTTTAAGCGGACGCAGTTCCGTTTTTTCTTTTGCCTTATCGTCCATGCTGAGCGCTGACTGGATGTAATACCGCTTGCTGCCTTTCGTGGCAATAAAATCAATCTCGCAGTTTTTCTGTATGCGATTCCCCGTGCTGCTTTTCTCCACAATCGGGATTACCCCGACATCCACCTGGTAGTCCCTTATTTTCAACTCATTATATATGCAGTTTTCCATGATATGAGCCTCTTCCTGCTGCCGCAAGCCGAGGCGGACATTCCGCAGCCCAACATCCGTGCAATAATACTTGGACGGGTATTCAAAGTACTTTTTTCCTTTGATGTCGTATCTTACCGATTCAGAAAACAAAAAGGAGCTCGTCAGATAGGAAAGATATGAGCTGATGGTCTCAACGTCAACCTTAAGACTTTTGGTGCTTTGAAGTGTCCGGGAAATCTTACTTGCGTTTGTTAAGGAACCCACTGAGGAACAGAGATTACTCGTTAATTCACGGAGCACCCCCGGAAGTCTGATCGTGTACCGCTCTTCGATATCCTTAAAATAGATCTCCTCAAAGAGATCTGATAAATAACGGAACTTGTCCTCGCCCGAATCAAGATGGATAAGATAGGGCATTCCGCCGTACATACTGTATTCGTTATATGCGTCTGTCTTGTCCATATCGACGGCAGAAAAGAATTCGGCGAACGAGAAAGGATGAACTTTTATTACATCTCCGCGACCTCTGAACTCCGTGGATATATCCGCTGACAGCATTTTGGAATTGCTTCCGGTCACATACACATCAATATTCTTCATGTGAAGAAAGCCGTTCAGGGTACTATACAGCCTGACCGGAGCGTCTTTCTGCATAAGCTCTTCTTTGGAAATGGCATACTGGATTTCGTCTATCAGGACATAGTATTTCTGCTCCGTGTCTTTGACCCGTTCTCTCACATAGGCTGATAATTCATTCGGATCCCTGTAGCGTTCGTTGATATCAATATCCAGCGCAAGAAGAATGATATTCTGCTCCGGCACGCCCGACGCAATTAGATGATCTTTGAACAGATCAAAGAGAAGCGTGCTTTTCCCGCATCCTCGAATGCCGGTTATGACCTTTATCCGGCCATTCCATTGTCGTTTTTTCAGGGCTTCCAGATAATTCTTCCGTTCTACCAAATTAAATCCGCCTTTCCGTTATTTGGTCGTATATACGAGCAAGTTTCGATTACAAGTATAGTATCTTATTATACAAATAGCAAGGGTGAAACGGTCAACAATCTTTGATTATACGCAAGATAAAACTGTGCTTTTACTGGTGACTATGGCGCGTTTTCACTGGTGACTTTGGCGCATTTTCACTGGTGACTTTGGCGCACTTTTACTGGTTAAACTCTATCTTTTATCATTGTAGTTCCGGATTGCAAAAGCTTAATCGCTTGTTCGACAGTAATCACCTTTGCATAACGCTTTCCCCACAAAAATTCGTTATAATACTTGTAGGCTGTTTCCTTATCAAAATAAGGATTATCATAGGTTGAGTTCGTGTATGCAGGAACAAATATGTTGAATCCTTTTTCAAATCCGCTTTTGATCGTTGCGTCCATGCAATAGTCTGTTGACACACCGATTGCTATTATATCCTTTTCACCCTTCGAGTTCAGGTATTCTGTTAATCCTGTCATAGGATGAAAAGAACTGTTTACATTTTTCTCGAAGCGCCTTTCACCATCTCCGTTACTAGCAAAGGTTAGTGCACACAATTAATTTTTCTTTGAAATGTAAAAGTAACCGCATAAAATCTGGCATTTTTCATCTTCGGAAAGCCTGATTTTATGCGGTTTTTCATGTTTTTGGATATGGCAAACAGAGAACTGGCCGATTTTTTGCAAGACTAAGCGGTCACTTCTCATAACTGTTTTATTATTATGCACTTAGTCCTGCAGATTGATTTCTGTTATAATCCTATTGAATCATTTTTTTATCAATGACGGCTTCAGTATCACTTCATCCGGTAGGATTTTGTGATAGCCTAGCATTTCCAGCAGCTTTTTATCAACAAGCATTTCTGCCAGGGCCAAAGGCGTGCAGTTGTTTAACGAAGCTCTGGGATAGTTGTTGATATGATTCATGACAAGCGTTATATCCGACTGGGACAGGCTCAAAAAGCTTGTCCCTTTGGGTATAACATACCTGATGAATTCATGGTTTTTCTCTATCATTCCCTTTTGCCAAGAGCAGTAGGAGTCGCAATAGAAAACTCTTGTTTTTATTTCTCCATATCGATCACATTCCAGTGCCAGCGGGTTAGAAAATTCCGTTCCTCGGTCAGTGATTATCACCCCGAAGATACGCCTGAAAGCCTCGACGCCTATCATATCGCTCAGATTATTCAACGTATCGATAACGCAGCTCTGTGTCTTATTTGGGAGCAGAAAAGCAATCATGAGATGGCAGTTTCGTAACATTAGTGTAAGCAGGACAGGCGCTTCATCAACCTTGCCAATAACCGTATCCATTTCACAGATAGAAATATCAGGGTTTTCTATCAGGAAGTTTTTAAAATCAGCGTATGTCCTGTCAAAGGTAAACACATCGTGGTTTCTTCCGGTGCCATGTTTGTAACGTGTCTTAAACTTGACCTTTCTGGGCATATCGATGTTTCTGGCTGTCAGATAACAGCCATCTACAAGATTATAGAGCGTTCTTTCGCAGCAGGGCAGTTCCTTTTGATGATTATAATAAACAGCGGAAATAGACTGGCCATTAAGCAGAAGAGGAGAGACAAGGTTATCTATCTCAGCAACCTCAGAAGGCGAAAAAGAAATCCCTGAACGGGATTCGGTAAGCTTTTCTTCATACAATAACTGGGCACGTTTTGCCTGATATCTGAATTTAAAATACCGGCATGCATTTTCCCCCATTGTGATGTCTATTCTTTCACAACCATTACAGACAAAAGGAGCATTCTCAATAAACCTGCATTGTTTTGGAACATAGTCCTTGCACTTACTGGTATTACAGACTTCAAAACAGGAATTGCAATGCTTTCTGCAGGATTCATCCCCACATAAATGCATCCTTTCGCAACTCTTTTTATAGATACATGGATGAAGCCGATAACTTGGTTCGGAAACTTTATAACGGTTTCTCTGAATTTCCCTTGCAATAGTGGATCTGGATTTCTTTAAGTCTTTAGCAATCATATTGATAGAGACTTTTTTCTCAAGAAGTTCTTCAATACGAATTCGTTCCTGGAACGTTAAATGTTTATATTGTGGCATTTTTGATTACCTCCCATATTTTAGAAGTAATCAATCTGCAGAACACCAACAATTATCGCCTAATGATCCTCATATTGCAACGGTAACTGCATGAACATGCACTAAGTCCTACAATAGTGCACTAAAGAATTCAAATAACACACTCCACAACATAACCCGTCTATTTTTTCGTTAAAGTATTCTTTTGCGAATAACAAATTAAATCGTGATTTAACTATGTGCTTTAATTGAAGAAGTTAAGTTGTCCTGCATGAATTCCTGTCTTTTCCCCTTTAATACGATCTCTCCCTTCGCACTCGAAAAGAGCTTATCCGTCAGCTTTTTTACTCCATCGTTATGACGGCGGATAATGATCCCGGTATCCTCCGGGCAATGTTTAACGACCATTCGTGCGGAATGCATCATCATCAACGCCAGATTCTTCCGGAAATCCGCTCCGATCGCCGTATAGAGCATAACCTGAAGCAGCCCGGACGGATTCCTTCTGATCAGCAAGGCGCCCTTTAATTCTTCATCATCCATCATGCAGGAGGACAGCTCCTGGTCAAACCAGCTTTGCGGAAGATGGGCCAGATCCTCTGCAAGTCCTCTGTTGTCCCGGAACAGGCACTCCTTTACAAAGGTTCTGTACTGAAATACGGATACTTCGGAAAGCGGCATGATGTAGGAAGGTATCACGTCAGTCTTAATGATATTGCATAGCTTTCTGACATCCCGTAAGGACAGGACAATATCCGGCGACTCCGCTTTTTCCAGTGAAAAGCCGCACTCGGAAAGCCCGCGGGCAAAACGCTCATCCGGCGATTCATAGAAGCTGTATGCCACCTCATTCTCCGCCACTGCCTCTTCGTATTCGGACATCAGTTCGTCGCTGATATCACCGCTTTTTGCATCAAAGGACAGGATGCGGCTTAAGGTATCTTTCTCGCTCTCGCTGTTTTGCAGCTCATAGACCAGGACGCCCGCAGGGGTCTCGCCCTCATCCATGGCACCGATCGCATTGTAAAAAACCCGATCCAGATTTTCCCGCATATCCTCATCTATGTACTCGGAAAAAAGCGGGGCATCTTCCTTATATATCTCTAATATCTTCATTTTTCCGTTCCCCGTTTGTCAGCTTCCAGAAACCGGTTTAAGAATTCCGCTCCGCTTTCCTTTTTCTTTCTCAGCTCGTATTTGACTGCGACCTTGATATCCTGCTGTGCCAGCGCCATCTCCACATCCTCTGCCGCCAGATGAAGGCCTCCTTTGTTCTTAATATGGGCAAGGGTCACTACCGTATCCTTCCCTGTTCGAATCGGGTCACAGGCCTTTGGCAGCTGCCTTGTCATAACGGAAGCATTCCGTTCAAGCTCCCCTTCCGGGAGCTTAAAGCTTATGATGCCGTTCAACTCGTAATCTCCCTTTTGGATAAGCTCCCGCAGATAATCAAGATAAAGTCTGTTGTAAAACCCCGTACCGGCATCCTGAAAAGTCAGCTCGTTGATCAGCTGCGCATACATGAGCATCATTCCGATGGCAAATCCCAGAGCAGGCGTCGGATAAGGCGTGAAATAGTAAAACAGGCTATAGATCAGTATCGGGATCAGCATGGGAAGTACGGAAAAAAAACGCGTTTTTTCATCCTTTTTCTTTTGAAAGGCAAGCCATATAAAGGATATCAGGAAAACGCTGTACCGGCACGCGTCAAGGATCGTATAGAGCACGTTCTCATGAAAAACGAGATTTTCATCATAGTAGGAAAGGATGCCGGTAAAAATGTCGATTACGAAAAAGCCGGATACCACGAAAAACGGGATTAAAAACAGAAGTCGGTTTCTCCTTAAATGAAGCCGGCTGTGAAACACCCTGTAATCCACATAGATCATCCAGATAAGCGCAAACAGATTGAGGATGATCTCCAGGATCGTCTCCACAACCTTGGCACCGGTCGCGCTGACTCCATATTCGTCAACCTCGACAAACTCACAAAGCATATAGAATACGGCCATCAGCGCGGTAACAGCCATAAGAGACAAAAAGATCCTCTTTTCCATCGCATCATGCATTTTAAGCCGAAGCGCCAGCGCAGAGACACCGATGCATATGATGATCGCCACCAGATTGGCGTATATGGAGAAATGTGTGATCTCAGTCATAATTCTTCACCGTATTCCCTGTTATCATTCACAGCCTCCGCGGCACTTCCGAGATGCGTAAAGGCGATGGCTACCACGATACAGATGCTTGTAATGGATATCCCTCCAAAGACAAAGGGAACCCACACACCCGCCAGAATCGGGAGCATATAGATCCAGACCGGGATCAGCGACTTCCCCGTTTCTCCATGCCGGTATCTCGCCATATGGGCAAATGCGGCTGCCAGATACACCCCCATTACCACAAACAGCATAATGAACAGCCTGCCGTAATGATACGCATTCTTTTCATCCACATAATAAAAGATTCCGGTAAACAGATTCACAAGAAGCAGAGCCTCTGTAATAAGTCCGGGGATAAAAAACACCTTATGACTGTGTCCGCTCTCTCCCGGCTTCTTAAATCGTGCAAGGGAGTACCGATAAAAGATCATGGTCAGAAGCACAAGGGCGATGTAGAAAACAGTCGTACCGCCCAGATTAAAATACCGGGCGCCCCAGAAGTCCTTTCCGTCGGCAATGTAGGTCACTATGTCGGCAACGGCAGCGATCACGTCAAAGAACAGCATCAGGAAGAAAAGCCTGTCATCCTTCCGGCCTCTCCTTCTCATAATATTTGTCTGTGTAAACAAGCCGCATGCAAGGATGATCGTTGACCCGTCCATGATCAGAGTGGCAATATTTTCACCTGTAAGCTTTAATCCCAATTTACACCTCCTTCAGGAAAATAAGCCGTAATATCACGCGGCCTTCATTGCGTCGAAGATGCCTTTGATCGTTTGAGCATCGGTCTTTCCGATCTGATCCTTCATTCCGAGCACCGCCATGGCTGTCGTCGCCTGAATCCTGGTTTCCAGAACCGGATTGTATTTGCTGGCGCAGAAGGCGATGGACGTCGCCATACGCATACCGGTATCGGTCACCAGCTCTTCCACCTTATCATAGCCTTCTCCCTTGCAGATGATCTGCAGGAAGTCCTCCTTTGCCAATGCGCTGTTCTTTTCGCCAAGCTCCCTGCCAAATGCCTCATCAACGCCGTTTACTATGTTGAACAGGTGCCGTTGTCCCTGCTGCGTGGTCGTATAGTAATCCTTCAGCATCGCCCTGTCCTTCACGACACGGATACAATACAGTATCATATCCACCCCCGCCTTGACAGCAGCAGCGACTGCCTTGACAGCAGGACCTGCCGCCCCAAGGGAAGTGGCGACTATGATACCTGTCTCCATCACCATATCCATTACATCCTTGCCGATGTAAAGATTCTGTATGTTATTCGAAATGTCATTCGCCATCTTCTGCATATCCAGATGATGCTTTACTGTTTCAGCTGTAAGCTCCTCCTGTTCTTCGGTCTGGAACTCACTTCCCTTTTTCAGTGTTTCCTCATCCTTCTTTTTCACATCCTCTTCCTGTGAACGCTGTTTTGCACCCTTCAGTTCATTCTTATTCTGACTGCGCTTCACAATATCGGTAATGCTCTCAGCGTAAAGCCTGACGGCACCGGTGATTTCAGACACCCAGGTCATGGCTTTTTGAATCTTTGTGGTGAATTCCTGGATCGTCTGAGCCACCTCCAGGATCCCGTCGGCGGCTCCCTTTCCGAAGATGCCGTCCAGTATCCCTGAAATGAAATCCTTTCCCGACTTTTCGACAACCGTCCTCTTTTCCGCGTTTGTCAGTTCTTCCTCCTCTGCCTTCCAGAATTTATGCGACTTTATATCCTTGTCCGAGAACTGGTAATTCTCCGGCACCTTCTTATTCGCGATCAGTTCCTTCAGCCTGCTTTCCTTCAAAGCATCAAGCTTTGCCTTTTTGGCTTTTTCCAGACTCACCTTTAAGGTGTCGGCAATGGGTCCCTTCTCCTCTCCCGCGAATGCTTTGGTGAAACGGTCTACCACGGTTTTTGTGACTGCATCCAGCAATACTCTCGTTGTCCCGTCGTCCATCTCAATCCGAAACCCCGGAATGGATTCTTTCGCTTTATCATAGATGCCCTTTGCTTTCTTGCCGAGATGAACGACCTTCATAATCCCGTCCCGGATATCGCCGTAACGCTTCTGAACCTTAAACTTACCGACCTGCTTCTCCAGGATATCTTCTTTTTCTTTCTTTTTACCGTTCTCCTTCTTCCGGACTTTGGAAACTCCCACCGCATCTCCGATCAGGGCGCCGACACTTTCAATCCCCTTTTCGAACACCGCCTCATCGGCTATAATATTATCGATGGTGTTCTTAATATACTGGAACTGGCCGGTGGCTTCCTTCTCCTTGCTTTTCCTCTTGTTTTCAGTCTTTTTAATCGTTTTCGCGGGGTTAAAATAGCGGGTTTTCGTCTTAATGCCGCCTAAGGTATCCTTACCGCCCCGCATCACCTCTTCATTGAATTCCGTGATCACAGCCTTTAACTTACCCTCCGGCATAAGCTTGCCGGCAAGTTCAAACATCTTGGAAAGCGATTCAAGATTCATCGTGACAGATCCGATCTGAAACTCCAGAACGGCATCCATGATCTCGAAGCCCGCCTTCTTTGCGCGCTGCACTCCGAAACGAAAAAACTGATTTCCGGTGTTGTGAATGTTCTTCCTTAAGATGCTGTAGTCCATGGAAAGCCTGCCGTATTTCGACAGCTCTCCCGAGGAACGATAGAGCTCGGCATTGCCCTCACGGATCTTCCTTTCATATCTCGCACGGTTTACAAACTGAAGCGCCCGGTTAAAAAGCTTCCAGTCAACAGCCGTTTTCCGCTGCATGAAAAGATTACGTTCCGTGGCAAGCAAGTCCCTTACATGCTCCGCGGACTTGAAATCCGCAGTGTCATCCACCTGAGTGGACAGAAGAGACCTGAGCGCTTCGTAATGCGCCGTCTTATCCAGCGGTATGCCCGTATTGCCGGATCTGGTCTTTTCTATATATTCATCGATCAGCCGGAATCGTCCCGTTTCATTTGCGAAGCTCCTTTCGGCCCCGGCATTATAGATGTTGCGGTAAAGATTCTTCTTGGACATGTCCAGAAGATCGCGGCTGCCTAAAACTTTGAAAAACAGCCGCTTTTCGGCTTCGTCCAGCTTCATGAAGCCGCCGACGGCGAGGATCGCATCCTCGTTGTCACCGCTTTCGGCATCCATTTTTGCCTGTTTTTTCAGGAACTCGATGGTATCCTTCTCATTGATCGTCGTCTTGCTCTTTATGGATCTGTATTCCCTGATCGCTTTGGTATTGCCGCTGGATTCAATGAAATCCTTGGAATTTCGCATGGCATAACGTGCAAGTCTTGCATGCTTTTGTTCATCAAGGAACTGAAATGCGCGCTCCACAAGCTCCCAGTCCACATTGGCAGTACGATGAAAGGATACATTGTCAAAATGCTCCTGCCTCAGCGTGTCATCTCCGATTTTTTTGTCATCCCTCAGCTTAAAGCCGAGTATGCTGGACAATGCGTTGAAGCACATGCTGTTGGTGGTAAACTGTCTGAGGGCGGCAGCTTCGTTTTCTTCCGAGAACATAAGCGCAAGCTCCTCGCGTTTGTCCGCATCCATCACATTGCTCTTGTCAACCAAACTTTGATCAAGCACCGTGCGGTTCTGGAGCACTGCGATCAGACGTCTGATCTCCAGTTCATCCATTCCCGCGATCCGCTTAAGAACCCTTTCTATGTGTGCCTTCTCTTTCTTCATGCTGTTCCTTGCGAGAGGAACGATTGACGCATTGCCGATACTCTTGTTCAGTTTACCGGCGTCCTCTTCGGCGTATGAAAGGAGCTGTGTTTTGAACATTTCCGTATCAAAGACATGACGCTTCAGCTTTTCCAACTCCTTTGCCTGCTGTGTTTTGCCAAGGAGGGCTGCCTCGCCGATCACGGATTCCGCATCCGAGGCGCGTTCAATATCCTCCTTAGTGGCGGAATTCATCTTGAGCCAGATGCCCTCCGCAAAAGCAAATGCCTTGTCAAATGCCGTATCGGAAAGCGCGGTTGTCCCGCTACTGAATATGGTTGCTCCGAAATTCGTAAGCTTTGCCGCAGCCTGCACATAGTCAATCCGAAAATCATAGGAGGCGCCCTGCATACATTTTGACAGCTCTATCAGTCTGACGGAAGTCTCCTTCTTGCGCAGTTCGGGATTACTTAAAACCTCGTTGGAGCCGCCGCCCGCGCCCAGTGCTCCCTTGTCCAGAAGCATAAGGCCCAGCGCAAAAAGCTCCTTTTGCTGAGGTGTAAGCGATTCGTATTTTTTTCTCTGGGAATGCCACCCATATTTGCTGATCGTCTCATCGATGGCCTCCATTCCCACTGTTTCGGCGAAATTCGTGTTTCGCTTATGATAGGACTCCGAACCCACGGACAATTTCGCTCCGGTGATATAATGCATCCTCGTGGCATCACCGATCACCTCGTCCAGCTTCCCTGCCCACTTCTCTTTATCAAAGGCGGCTTCTCTGTCCGCCTGCGCAGTGAGCTGTTCCATCAGTTCCCCGTGATAATAGGAGCGCAGACCCAGCACAAAAGAAGCCTGATCCGAAGGCGCCAGTCCCCTGTATTTTTCATTTGCTTCAAGACGTTCGGCGATCAGAGTGCACAACTTATTTGTCTGGTCTAAATAGGTAAACGCCCGCTTGCAGCGGGTCTCAAAGCTGCGATCCTCACCCGGGCTCTGTTCTTCTCCTGATTTCATGCCGGCCGTAACCAAAAGACCTCTCAGATCCCTGCTTATGTTGATACGTTCCTGTTCCAGAAGCGGGTCTGCGATCTCCATCTTCTCCATCTTCTTCAGAGATTTATATTTCCTTCTGAAGTCCTTATACCACTGCCCCTTGATCACCCGGCGGTCATCCGTATGCTCTTTTGTTTCTGATGAGAAGAAGGATTCTTCGTTTCTGTAAATATGGACGATCATCAGATTCTTTTCATCCTCGCTTAAGGGATCCTCACCCTTGTCCGGCCTGGATAGGATATCATGAACCCTGGCGAGCCACTTCGCATGCTCATCAAATGTCTGAAATGCTAAATTCCGGGTCCATTTCTTTTTTACCTGCTCTCCGCCAAATAAGGCTTTATCGGCAGTGACATTGATACCGGCCCCGATCAGAATGTCAGACAATGTTATGGTATTCTTCTCGATCAGGCAGTTGACGATGAGGGGCGAAAGATTATTTCCCAAATAGGGAGCAAGCAGCTCGCGTACACGCTCTCTTGCCATCTCCCAATTCCCATGGGAGAGCGCCGTGTTCTTCTCCGACCCAAAAGTGACCAACGCCTTTTTCTCACGGATATCCTTAAGGATGGCCTTTGTCTCCTCATCCTCCATGAGCAGATATCCGGCCTTGGAAAGAGCTGCCTTTTCGGTGTTCAGGCGCTCTTCTGTCTCCTTACGGATCGTTTCATTTTCCGGGGGAGCCGCCTTTTTTAAGATTCTTTTCCCCTCTTCCATGGCTTTTTCTTCAAATACCTTAATACTGTCAGACAGCTTTTTCTTAAAAGCCTCAGTATCTGTTTCGTCGGCGGCGGCTTCACCGATATATACGGCAAATCTTCCGATCAGTTTCTTTTTCTTTTGATCCGTTTCATTGAAAAACGGAGAATTTTTATCCTTCAGTCTTTCCCCGAATGCCTGAAACGCTGCTCTTCGGTTCTCTTCCATGGCCTTATAGGCAAGATAAAGGTCTTCCTTCAATTCACTCTTTGACTGAAGCTTGTCAAAGCCATCCTTATCCTGATAAAGCTTACGGAGCCTGTACTGAATAAACCCGTCTATTGCCGACGCGCGATCTTTCTTTGAGAGGTCGGACTTTTCTTCTCTGAGGATCTCCTTTATGACCTCTTTTGTCGCATTCTTTACGTTTGAATTGATCGTGGAACCATCCTGCTGCTTTTCTTCATGAATCAGCTTATCCTCAAGACGGATCTCTCTCTTCCAGAAGATGACCTCTCCCTTCAGAACGCCGGATTTGATATCGTCGAATTTTTTGTCCAGATACATCTGCTTTACGACAGGACTCACATCCGCTGTTCGTAACGCATCTGCCAGAGCGCCGTACTTCTCCTCTGTCTCCTTCAGGAAACTAACGGCTTCCTCATCCGTGCAGTTCATCATCTCACGATAGAATTCCGGGTCATTCATCAGATAATCTGAAAGTACGGCAAAACGACCCTGCTCATAATCCGCGAGCAGCTTCCTGCGTTTTTTGTAGGTTTCGTATTTCCTCTCACAGTCAAAGCCGCCGCTGACATCGCCCTTTGCCACCGCCTTTACAGCCTTCATCTCCTGTGCCAGTGCTTCCCTGTCGGTAAAGGCCTTCTTTTCTTCTTCAAGGATCCGTTCGAAGTCGCCTTCTCCTATGTTTTCGGAAGCGATGCGCAAAAGAACCTGACGGCAGACCGACTTATCCAGCTTATCATCTGCATGCATGACGGCAATCCGATCCTTCAGCTCGCGAAACACCTTCCGCATGGTGCCGGCAATCTTCATGATGTCGATCGTCTGTGCATGCTCGAGTGCGGCAAAAGTCTCCTCGTCCGGCGCCAGCGCGCGGATGAGATTCTCCCGAAACCACTCAACCTCATCCTCCTTCAAAATACCCTGCATGTCCTTGTGCGAAAGGAACTGATCTCCCAAGATCCTCGCCGAGAAACCGATCCCCCTTCGTCCGGAAGCGGCAAGTCCTTTTTTATATTCCTCTCTAGTGATCTTTTCTCCTGTTTTATCAGCCAGAATCTTTTTCAATTCCCGTGAAAAACTCTCCCGTTCAAAGACACCGGCATAGCGGCGCAGCTTATCGATTGCCTTCCACTGATTCCTTGAAAGCGCCCTGCGGTATATCCCGGTCTTTTCAAGGGTTTTTATCCCGAACTGAAGATTTTCGGCAAACCCCTGAGCAGCTTCATTCTGCAGCATAACATCGCCCTGGGCGATGGTTTTGACCATATTATCACCCTTTGCGCCGCGTGAAAGCTTCAATATAAGGGCATCCCGATACTCTTCGGGGATCTGGTATGTCATCATGATCATACTCACGCGGCGCTCCGCGCCAACCTCGTCCGCACAGAAAATATGGGCGACCTCCAGATATTTTTCGGTCTGCTCCGCGATCTCGGTTTCTGAGCCGAAGATCACGACGGACGCCAGCTTTTCCCTGATCTTTTTGACAATGGCTTTATTTGTCATGGATGAGTAGCCTGCATCCCTGACGATCTGTTCGATCAGCTTTTCATTCTCTTCTTTCTGAATCGCATACTCATTGAGGCGATTGGCAAACTCCGCATCCTCTGCTTCCAGCATGAGATACTTCAAATCTTAACGCCCCCAGAGGCTCCGATCCCCCGCATCCGCCGAAAGTCCGGCCAGCATGGACTCCCATCTTTTTCCGACCTTCTTCAGCAGACTGCTGTTTTCGGAGGAAAAATCCCTGATACAGCCGTTGATAAAGCTCCTGAACTCCTTAACCTCCGTGTATATCTTCTCCTGGGTCTCGGGGCTCTCATTCAGCTTCTTCTCCATATATTCGGAGAGGAGCTTCTTAAGTCCGGGAAGTCCGTAGGTGAGCTCCATATGTTCATCACACACCATGGACATTGCGGTCTTGTTGGCGATTAAAAGACGGTTCTTGTCGGCAAGGAACTTCAGCAGCGTCTCTCTATCCCCCTTGACCTGCTTATCCCCTTTTATCAGGCGCATTAAGGTTTCCCTGTATTTTTTCCCGTTCACCTGCCAGTCCTTCAGTTCCTTACCCGCCTCTTCCGAAGTAAATTTCCCCGAATCGATGATGTGTGCAACATCCTCTTCCGTCTGTTCTCCGGTGCGTGCCTCTTCCTGTTCGGTGGCAGTCGTCTGAGCCTTAACCAGCTGGTCGATCTTCATCCTGAGGGGAGCGATCAAGGTAGCGATCCGGCAGCTCATCCGATAGCGGTTCTTTCCGGATTTGGAAAGGAAAATACTTTTCGTATGGGTGGAGGCATAAAAATGGGCTGCATTTTCCACAAAATACAGTGCGTCGCGATAATCAATACTCACTCGGCCCTTCTTTTCAGCCTCCTCATTCAACTCCTTCATCTCAAGCAGCATTTTCAATGTCATTTGCATGGACATCATCTGCGTGGATTTTGATTCGGAATCCTCCTCCATCATCTGCAGAATCTCCCGGAGACTGCTGGTTTCGATACTCTTTTTCTGACCGTTTTTTTCTGCTTCCTGCTCTGTCTCCCTGTCAAAAAATTCGATAGCATCATACGCGATATCCTGGGCGGAAAGCTGCTTATGCTTTTTAGACTGCCCTGTTATCTCATCCTCCGATACGGGGGAGGCGAAAGCAGCCGCATCAAGATCCTTCTGCTCCGAGTCCTCCATAGAAACCTGCTGTTCAACAAGCTCAAGCCCCATATCAAGCCTTTGATTCATTTTTTCGGAAATACTACCATAGCCAGGCATGTCACACGTCCTCCTTTAAGATGATCAACAGCATAATCATAATTATACCATCTCTCCGGCAAAAATTAACCTTTTTTTACTTTTTCGACGCCAAAGCACGAACTCAGTGTATAATTTTCGTTGGCAAAGATAAAACCGTAGAAAAAGGGAAGGAAGAATAATCTCCTTTCTCATCATACAGAAAAATCTTTATAATTTAAGTTTTTCGTTCTGATGGTGGCATGGAGCAACGGTTCTGTGCTAAGATAGGAGCATACAATTTTAAAGGAGGACTTTTTTTATGAAACGTATTTTATGATTTGAGGGTCAAAAGCCCTCGTTAATATTTCCGTTTTTTGCTCTTTTACAACTTCATATAATTCAGAAAATGGATTTTGGGAGAAATCCGGATGCTTTTTCGTGTAAGCGCAGGAATCCCCTTCCGTTTTTTTTAAGCAAATACCATATTTGAGGCATATTTCTCCGAGCCGTCCAGGTATTTGAACAGCTTTTTGAGGTTCAATGCACCGATCTTAAATCCAAACCGGTGTTTCATCCGTATCTTTCCGCGAACCGGCATGTGGTCTATATCATATCGTCGGCGGAGGATGGAAGGAATAGTTTCTACCCCGTTGCGGATTTTTGCTGCTATCTTAAAGTACGGTGTCTTCATTGATCGTTGTATCCTTGCCCGCTCTGCCGACTTTTGTGATACGTATACAACAGATTTCCTGTTTCCGAGTTTCGGATTGCACTGATCCCGATGCGGGCAGTTCTCGCATTTTCGCTTATCAAACGATGCCCTGCATTGGCCGGTACTTTTAACAAAGGAACTGCTTTGCGGCTGGTTCCCTGCCGGACAGCGTACTATGGAATGCCCATCTTCAGAAAAAACAAAATCTGCGTGGATGTCATTTGCTTCGCGGCCAATAAGATCTGTGGTTATGAGACTAATGTTTTTTGCATCGGCTTCCTTTCGAAGTTCTTCGCTGTCATAAGCTCCATCCGTGATTAGAGTTCTTCGCTCAGGAGTTTTTCCTTCCTGTTCAAGATGTTCTTTGAGGAACTCTGTGTCACTGTGTGTGTTCTGTTCGAATTGGTAACTGGTAACAATGGAACCATTCTCGCCAACAGCTTCGGTGACATTGGCGACGTATCCACGATTTTGCCTGCCTGCTTTTTCACGATATGTTGCCTCCGGATCTGCAGGATTTTGCATGATAGAGGAATTCATACTTCCATCTTCTTTTGTCTTTAGCCGCAAACTGCCATTTTCAGAAACAGTCTGCTCGCGGATGACGCGCACAAGAAGCTGATATGGCTCAACATCATCGTATCCACCGTTGCAGGTTTCCAGCAAACGTTCAGCGTCATTCAGTACGGTTTGAATCCTGCCGTCTTCGGATTCCAGCCGCTTATGATAGATGACAGCATTCATATCGTTTGGATCATAGTAATGCTCCAACCCGGAAAGCTTTCCGTTTCCCTCTGTCTTATGAAGATACGCCACGAAGTTGGATATACAAGTATAAAGCAATTCCAAACGGCTTAAACGCTTGATGTTGGAGGCGACCATCATGGAATCCATTCGCTGTATCTGACCGCTGATATTCATGAGCTTTGCCATTTCGCCAGACAGTTCCTTGATGCATTCTTGGATCAGATCAACGCCGTGAGCGGTCTCATAGGTTAGACAGCGTTTCCGAAACCGCTTAAATGTCGTATCCGAAACAGGCTGTTCCTTAAAGTTTTCCGTATGAAGAGCTCGCTTATATCTGGCATCAAAAAGAATGGAATCAAGGAGTTCTTCGTCGGTTTGTTGACGCAGCTCTTTCAGAATCAAAGCACCAACTATCACATTTACAGGATTGTTTGGCCGAGAAGCTTTATCGCTGTATAATACAGAGAACTTTTCTTCGTCGATCAGCGGAAAAATCTTATCAGCAAACTGGGTCGCCCATGAACGATCAAGGAATCGTTTTTCTCGATCGGTCAACCCGAAAAGCTGATTATTGAAGGACAACTGCTCCACATCATTTTTAACAAACGACATATGACACCTCGCAAAAACTTGATACTTCTATTATATCTGTTTCTGCTCCGTATGTCTGAATTATATGAAATTTACAAGGATCAATTTACAAATCATGAGGGGTACCTTTTGACCCTCGAATCATAATATGGGTGTCAAAGATGTGGGAGATGTCTGCGTGTACAATATTGGCGAAGAAAACGAGCAAATTGAATTCAAGAAAAGCACCGGAGAACTGAAAGAGGGTGTGATCTCCATTGCCTCCATTCTGAACAAGCATGGGTCGGGTGAGCTTTATTTTGATGTGAAGAATAACGGAGACGTGATCGGACAGGATGTATCTGATATGACTTTGCGGGACATCAGTCGTGCTATTTCGGAGCATATAATGATGTTCAGATGGCGAAGTTTGCCACGGATGTGAAAGCGACGTTTACGGATATCCGCAGGGAGGACAGAGGTTCGATCATCGGTCTTGACTGTGCATTCTGCTCGCTGTAGCCGGACAGCTTGATCCTGTCTATTTCTTCATACAGATTCATTAGAGTACCTCCATCTGTATCATATTCATAAGCTTCGAGCCGCTTTTGAACATAGCGGCGTAATCCTCGACGACTCCGAAATCAAGCTCGTAGGAGAGCTTGCGGTAGTTACCTATGATTTCCTTATAATAATCCATCGGTATTTTGGATTTGAACCTCATAAGTTCGATTAACATACGCTCCTTGTCGTATATGCGGATACTGGAATTGTTGTATTGTAACTTCGTGATGCCGGCATCAAATATTTCATCCTTCAGGAAGGACTGTATGACGCGGGGGTCTCGTATTCTTGTATCCGTTCGCCTGGTTGCAAGGTAATAATGATCTGGGATCACGTCGGTCAGGGAATGATAGTAAAAAGCGCTTTTTCCGGTATCGAAGAGAGGGCGATTATTTGAAAACCGGATGTGGAGAATAAAGAGATGGTGTATAATGCAAGGGATATGAGCAATACAGAGCATTTACGATGTGTGGTGGAGATCATCACCTATCAGAATACAGAAAACGGATACACGGTGCTGAAATGCCGGGCAAAGAATTTCCAGGATCTTGTCACGGTGGTCGGGACAATGCCGGAGACTCATGTGGGAAGCGTGCTTTCTCTTGGAGGCTCGTGGAAGGTGAACCCGAAATTCGGCCGCCAGTTCGAGGTGGAGACCTTTGAAGAAACTCTGCCCGCGACGGTCTACGGGATTGAGAAGTATCTCGGCAGCGGGCTCATCAAGGGGATCGGTCCGATCTATGCAAAACGGATCGTGCAGAAATTCGGGAAGGACACACTGGAGATCATCGACGAAAATCCGGATTCCCTGATCGAGGTTCCCGGGATCGGAAAGATTCTGGTGGAACGGATCAAAAAGAGCTGGCTGGAACAACGGGAGATCAAGAACATCATGCTTTTTCTCCAGAGCCACGAGGTCAGCACGAGCCACGCCACGAAGATTTACAAAGCCTATGGAGCCGACAGCATCAAGGTGGTGCAGGAAAATCCGTATCGCTTGGCGGATGATATCTGGGGCATGGGCTTCCGGACAGCGGACACTATCGCGTCAAAACTCGGCTTCGGTCATGAAAAGTATGAACGTCTCCGGAGCGGTATCATCTATACTCTGAATCAGCTGTCGAACGAAGGACACTGTTTTGCGACCAGAGAGATGCTGACCGAAAAGGGAACGGAGCTTCTGGAGGTGGAGGAGCATCTTCTTGTCATGACACTGGATGAGATGATCCGGGCAGAGGACGTGGTGAGAGAAGAGGAAGCAATCTATCTCCCGCCGTTTTTCTTCGCAGAACGTGGAACCGCAAAACGCCTCACTGCCATCAAGGATAATTCCGAAGGGATCAAAGTGGATCCGGAAGGTCTGGAAGAACGAATCTCCATTAAAACAGGAATGACCTATGATGAGATCCAGATGCAGGCGATCCTCACCGCAGTGCAGAGCAAAGTCCTGATCCTGACCGGCGGTCCCGGAACCGGAAAGACCACAACGACTCTCGGGATCATCACCGCTTTCCGGGAAGCCGGAGCGAAACTCCTTCTGGCGGCTCCGACCGGAAGAGCTGCAAAGCGATTGTCGGAAGCGACCGGGATGGAAGCGAAAACGATTCATCGCCTTCTTGAATTCAAACCGCCGGGAGGGTATCAGAAAACGGAAGAGGATCCTCTGACCGGAGATGTGCTGATCGTGGATGAATGTTCCATGATCGATCAGATTCTGATGTATAATCTGTTGAAGGCCGTGCCTGACACGATGACTGTGATCCTGGTCGGGGACATCGATCAGCTTCCCAGCGTTGGAGCGGGAAACGTTCTCCGGGACATCATCGATTCGGAGACGGTGCCGGTTGTCCGGCTGACGAAGATCTTCCGACAGGCGCAGACTTCCCGGATCGTCATGAACGCCCACCGGATCAATGCCGGACAGAGGCCGGATCTCCGCGGCGGGAAGGAAGCGGATTTCTTCTTTCAGGAGATGGAAGAGCCGGAAGAGATCGCAAAGCGGATCGTGGATCTGGTGAAGACGAAGCTCCCGAATTACTACAAGGTCGCCCGGAGCGATATCCAGGTATTGACTCCCATGCAGCGCGGCGTGATCGGAGCGGCGAACCTCAACGTGGAGTTGCAGAAGGCTCTGAATCCGGAAGGCTTTTCCCTGCAGCGGGGCGGCGTCCATTACCGGGTCCGGGATAAGGTCATGCAGATCCGGAACGATTATGACAAGGATGTCTTTAACGGCGATATCGGAACCGTCGTCTATGTGGACACCCAGGATAAAGAGCTGACCGTGAATTTCGACGGGCGTGAAGTGAAGTACGATGTGACGGAACTGGATGAACTGGTCCTTGCCTACGCCACGACGATCCATAAATCCCAGGGATCCGAATATCCGATCGTCGTTATGCCGATCTCCATGAGCCATTACATCATGCTGCAGAGGAACCTGATCTATACCGGCATCACCCGCGCCAAGAAGATCCTCGTTATGGTCGGCACGAAGAAGGCGCTGTTCTATTCTATTCGAAATGTGACGGTGAGTGAGAGGAACACAAGATTGAAGGAACGGCTGCAGGAACATACAGCGCCGTTTTCCGAAGTGAAGACAGAAACAAAAACCGAAACAAAGCCTCCGATGAGGCAGAAACCGAGATTTGTCGCATTCGATGTGGAAACACCAAACCACAGGAACGATCGAATGAGTGCGATCGGTATCACTGTGATAGAGGATGGAAGGATTACGGAGGAATTCTATACGCTGATCAATCCCGGGCAGGAATTTGATTATTTCAACGTGCAGCTTACCGGAATCGATGAAGCAGCGGTGAAAGACGCGCCCACATTTGCAGAAGCCTGGCCGTGTATCGAAGCCCTCATGAACAGCGGAATGCTGGTGGCGCATAACGCAATATTTGATCTGGGGGTTCTAAAGAAGTGCCTTAAGGATTACGGAATTGAGTGGAAACCTTATGTGAGATACCTGTGCACCGTGCAGATGGGGAAAAAGCTACTCCCGGATATGAGCCACAAGCTGAATGTGATGTGTGATCATTACGGGATCGAGCTGGATCATCATCAGGCAGACAGCGACAGCCACGCCTGCGCAGAGATCCTGCTTAAGTTTCTGCAGGATGGAGCAGAGCTTCGGAATCACATCAGAACATATTCGTTTGACAAGAACAAGGAATAGTAGAGAAAGGGGATAAAAGAAATGAGAAAGAGTTTTAGATTTGCCATAGTATTCCTGCTGCCTTGCTTGATGCTGACAGGATGCGGTCATCGGATCACAACCGAAACGACTGAAGAACCACACACTTCGGCAGAACGAGAACAGATCACGAAGGATTTCATAAATATGATCGAGGAAGATCCGGAATTAAAGCACCTGATGGAAGAATCCATTGATCTGGCAGCTATGAATAATCCGGATCAGAAAACAAATCCTGTCCGTTCTCTGCAGGAGTATTACGATTTTTTGGATTGGTCGGCTACCTGTATGCCTTGGAATATCCTCGACGGGCAGGATTTATCTGACTTATATGGCAGCATAGACCAGAGTCTGGATTATTTTTATTATCTTTTGGATCAGCCACTGCCTGAACTTGCCGGGAAGGGATATTATTATCCCTGTCTTGAATATCACGAGCCGGTTGCTTCCTGGTGTAAACAGTATGCGAAAAGCTGGGGAGCGTTTCTGTCGACAGGGGAAAGCTGGAATGACGATTACTATAAATTGGCCTGTACAGATGAATCGTTCGGAATGAACAGAGGATGGTATGCGGATTCGAATATTTGGGGAAGTTTCAATGACTGGTTCTCCAGAAAACTTAAAAGTGCAGATCAAAGACCGATCTCGGATTCGGATATCGTTTCGCCTGCCGATTCCACGCCGCAGGGAATTTGGACAATTGATGAGAACTCACAGATTGATATGGGTGTGCAGCTGAAATCAACACATTTTTATGATGTGGAGCATATCATCGGCGAGGACAGTGAATACGAGGAGTGCTTCGCGAACGGTATTCTGACGCATACCTTTTTGGACGTGAATGATTATCACAGATATCATTTCCCGGTAGGCGGGAAGATCCTTGAGCTCAGAAAGATTGATGCACTAGACGCAGTAGGGGGTCTGGTTGCCTGGGATAAAAACGAAAAACGATATGTCCTTTATGACGAGAATCCGGGCTGGCAATCCATTGAGACAAGAGATTGCCTGATCATGGATACGGAGTACGGACTTGTCGCCATTCTTCCGATCGCGATGTCACAGGTTAGTTCCTGCAATTGGGAAGAAACGGTGACGGTAGGAGCAACCGTTGAAAAAGGCGATCCGATGGGATACTTCCTGTTTGGAGGAAGTGATATCGTAATGATCTTCCAGGATGGCATTGAGCTTGAGCTTGCTTCAAAAGAACATATTTTCATGGGAGAACCTTATGCTGACATCATTGAACGGAAGGGAGAAAGCTGATGGAACCGGAAGAGATCCGGCTGTCGCCGATGCCAAAAACCTGGATTCTGGATCTGGATGGAACGCTGGTTGTGCATAATGGGCCTTATATTCTGGGGAGAGATGAATTCCTGCCGGGAGCAAAGGAATTCCTGGATTCAATCCCGAGGCATGACATGACCCTCCGTCAGCGAAAGAGCGAGCGGGGACGTTGAAAATCGACAGGGCGACAGAGAATCGGAAAGACAAAGAGTAAACCTAAGAAGAAAAGAGAGACATTAGATGAGATGTTTAGCAATTTGAAGTTATTTTAATCAAAAGAGAGGTCCCTGGGGACTTCGCGATAGATCAGAATAGGATATGGGCTTTTGGTACAACAAAAGTACAACAAAATTGGACGGAATGGAGGAAGTGGGCGACATCGCGGCGTGCGGGGCCGGGACGGTGAGTAAGAGAGTCTTCCCGGACGGGCGCATCGAACGCTGCGACACCGTCAAAGATTTAGACCAATATATCAGCAGGATCGGGGAAATGATCGAGAGAAAGAGGAAGCTTTTTGGACAGGAAAACGCTTAAAGCTTGTGCTGTGATGGCGGAGATCTTTGAGGATAACCTTACGCTCTCTGCCCGCTTCGGATTACTGTTTAACTTGTTTTATTGCAGGAAAGCATCTTTCATGATAAGGTAGAATTCGATGAAGAAGCGGGTTTGCAAATAAGGAACGGAAAGAGTATGTGTCTGTTCATAAAGTTGTTTTGAAGTTCAGGGAGCAGGGAAATGAACATAAAAAGCGTTTTTGAGTACAACATAGGGGACTATGCCGATCTTGTGGATCCGGATCTCGCGGAAAATATGGCGCGTATGTATTTCCACGGGCTCGCCGGACATGATCCGGAGAATGACGACCCGCTGGCGGTGCTGATCTGGGAATTAAAGTCGGTGGAAGATGAATTAAATACCGAATCGGAGATCAAGCTGATCTACGCCGCGGATAATGAACTGCTTAAGGACCTTTTTGCCGAATATGAGAAAGATATGGGGGATGAAGAGGTGGCGAGGTCGTTCTTTGAAATCGCCGGGCTTGACGAAGAAAAGAAGGACGCCGTGAGCGGCTTGGGATTTTCTCTGTCTAATGTGGAGAGCAGGGAACTCCGGGTCACCATGAAGGAGATCAAGTCACTCTCCATCGCAAAAAAGAAGGCGCCTTCGTATATCAAAAACATCGATTCTCTGAGTACGAAGGAGTATAATCAGGGCATGATGAATCTTTTGTTCCGCTACCGGCCGGGAGCTTTGGAGGATATCACTTACCTGCCCATAGAATGGTTTGAAAACAAAATCTCCTGTTGCGTGCGGACGGACGGAAAGGTGAACGGTTTTCTGCTGATTCATGCCTGCCCGTCGGGGATTCTGACACCGGTGCTGTTTTGTGCTGTGGGCGGGGACTACAGGAGAAATCTTCTCGAGATGATGGAGTATTCCATCAATCAAGCCGCAAAGGTTTATCCGGACGATACCGTCGTTATGATCCGAAGAAGGACGAAGGAAATCTCCGCTCTGACGGAAAAGCTGTTTCCCGGGAAAAAGGGGGAACGGGTTACAGTGGGGGAACGGATGGAGAGGGGATGCTGACAGCAGGCAGACGCCGGAAGAGGGTCCGAAACAGTTTTAGATGCGCGAACAGTTGGATAATATGGAAAAGGTACTTGCATGGCAAAAAATTTAGATCTGAAGTTTACAACGGATATTGTGATAAACCTGCTGTCATTACTGATACTTGTTCTGCTGATGATCCAGCTTCTTCACAGGAAGAAAAAGACACCGGAAATAAAGTATCTTTTTTTGATGTGTATTTTTTCTTCGCTTTTGAGTTTTACAGGCACATATTTGTCGTTTTATCTGATGTTCCTCAAAGTGCTGTCCAATCCGGTCGGCGACGTGATCGCGTATGCGATCGATTCTCTGCAGGATATAACCTTCCTGCTTCTGATCGTGTTCTGGCTTCATTTCGTGGAGTATACCCTGCATCAGAGTAAGGATCTCATTATGCGGAGATATCGCTTTGCGATGGTTCCGTTTTATATTGCCGCAGGGATCAAGGGCTTAAGAATTCTTGTTCCGCTCCTGCCGCTGCCGGGTGAGTTGTATATCGATGGTTATTATGTCATCGACATATTGAATAAAGCGGCATCTCTGATCTGGATCTTCTATATTCTGACAGCGCATGTTATCGCTTACAGGGAGCGGAAACGTATGGCCATTCCGCGGTATATCCGACTGGTGCCCACGGAAGTCTGTATCATTCTGGGTGTGGTTTTGAATATCCTGCTGGGATACCGGACGGTATCACTGGGCTGTGCGGCCGGATTGATGTTTGCAGATTATTTTTTGTTCCGTCGGCTCAGCTGGATAGATAAAGAGACCGGATTCTACAATGAGAGTTATCTGCCTGTATTGAAACGGGAGGCGGAAAAGAAGAATCTTAAGGAAATCACGATTATCCGATTCAAGGCATTGGATGATCGTGATGGATTTGCAGGGATCCTTCGTTATTGGGAACCGGAGCACAGCAAGATCGTTGCGAAGGACAACGGAGAGTTTCTGGTGCTCTCTTATGCCCTGGGAAATACCGTTATAAAACGTTTTATTTCTCTGGTTCTGGAAGAAGCGCAGAATGAAGGAATTCATGCCGAGGTGGACTATGAAACCAGAAGATAGCATACCATGATCATTTTTTCTTCTTCCGCTCATTGATTACGATCTGAGGCATTGCAAGCGTGATCTTATTACGTTCACACATCAGCAGAAGCTCCTTATTCAAAAGCCTCCTTACCCATCCGTAATACATGCCCTGGCAATACGCAGCAAATGACAGCCTGATCGCGCTTTCTTCTATGTCCTGCACCCCGAGATACTTTACCCCGATATCCTCCTGCACAATTTCACTGAGATTGTCGTGGATCAGAGCCAGCTCTTGATCGATTATGCTTTCTACCCGGGTTATGGATTCCTTCAGGTCAATACGGAGATCCACCTTGACACGGTTTTCCTCTTCCGCAGGCATATTGATAAAATTCTTGAGATCATTGTTCCTGACGATCGTTATCTCACCGTACCACTTTATTTTCGTTGTCCGAACGCCAATACTCTGTATCATGCCGCACTGGTTGTTATAGGAAACAAAATCGCCGGCACACGCAACCCCTTCAAATGCCATGATGATCCCGGCCAGAATATCCGCAACAATATTTTGACACCCGATACCAAATATGATCCCTGCGACACCGGCGGTCAGGCTCATGGCAGCGACATTTACCCCCAGGGTCCCCAGAATGATAAAGATGCCCGCAAAGAACATAATATAACCGGTAAAGCTGTTCAAAAGATGGCAGATGGTTTCTCCCCTGCTTTTCGCAGCCCTGGCGATCAGATAAAGAATTTTATGGATGATCTCCTTCAGCAAAAGGAGCACGATAACAGTGATAATGCAGGATGTAATGGAATAAAGATTGATCCCGCTTCTCCACTCACCATTGAAACAGTAATACAATATTGAGTTTTTTCCTGCGACAGCAACGTGCACAGCGATAAGCGCAAGCACTGTAATACAGATCAGTTTTACAGCAGTAGAGAACTTTTCCATAGGAGTTTTGTCGCTCCATTTTTTCCCGTCAGAAGGCCATCGCTTCTCAAACCCATATTTTTCGTTGTTCGCAAGCTTTCCCAGCAGTATAAATACATCGTCTTCAGAGCTGTCTTTAGTGATATCCGGCGAAGAGGCCTCTGCTTCCTTCTCTTCCGGCGCCTGATCATCAATTTCCTCAGCGCCTTCTTCAGAAACCTTTTTGAAATGGCCTGTCAAAATGATCAGCAGGATAAAGAAAACCAATGCAGAGCATGTCACAAAGATAACGGACAGAACATTACCGGTATCTAAGAAAACAAGGGGCCGCAGCACTATCAGAAAAGCATTGTCATTTCTCCTGATAGAAGCAAAATACTGATTATCTATGGCAAACATTTCGCCGTTGAAATGATCCTTGATCAGTGTTTCATCCAGACCCAAAGCGGCTGCCTCGACCTGTGAATAATCATAGGCAACCTGATCGCTCACAAGAAAAGAACCGTCCACCTGAGCGAAATACTGGACCGTCATATTCTCACTGTCAATGGCCATGACAACGGTGTTATCCTCCAGAAAGACCCTCTGAAAAACAGCTTCATAGCTCAGATTATCCGGGATCTTGGTATAGGCGTCGGTTTCGATCACAACAGCTCCCGCGACCAGATTATCATCATCGATCATTGTCACTCCTGTTCCCTGCCGCTTTTCCCCGGATGTATCTTCCTGATCCGGCCGCACGACCACCTGCTCCTCACCTTCCAGAAGCGCATGGAAAGGAGACTCCCTGTCGATAAAATATCCATCATAAGGGGCATTCGTTAAGGTCACATTTCCCCACTTGTCAAACACGTAAAGAGCACTGATATCAAGGCAGTCTGCAAGATCAGTAACATACTGCCGATCCAGTTTTCCCTCGGGCGCATGCTGAACACCGCATCTGGCGATCTTACATTTTTCCAAATTCCCGTTCTGCAGCCATGCTTGCACTTCTGCCAGCATCTCATCCGAGTCCGTCTTTTTTTTCATTACATCATCCGCGGTGGTGCTGGTATACTGAAACATCTTGGCATACACGAGCTGCGTTTCCACATACAGAGAAATAACAAGCACCAGACTCACAGACAGCAGGGCACAGACCTTCACTTTTCCGAGCGGTACGATCAGGTCTTTTTTTGACTTGTTTGAGAAGCTTCCGGCAAGGCAGAACACATAGAGTATGCCGATACCGGTGATAAGGGCCAGCGGCAGCATCAGTATCGCCGCCTCGGAATAGACTACATCTTCAACGACCTTCGCAGGGAACATGATCAGAATCAGATCCTCATCAATGCCCATTCTGGTTGCATAATAACGAACGGAATCAAGCTCGATCTTCGACACCTTGCCCTTTTGTGAAAACTCTTCCTCAAGCCGGCCGACATCAGCAGGCGTTTTGTCCCCGCCGATCTTTATATTCAGAGTTTCAACCGGTTTCCCTTTGGCAGAAGGATCAGAATAAGAAAGTACGGAACCGTCAGACTCGGAAACAGCCAGTACAACCCCGTCTCTGCCAATGGAAATGTCCTGAAGCACATGATCCCAATCAGAGAACTGTATTACGTTTTTTGCTGCGTCCGATATTACGTCTTCAACATAAATATACCACCGGTCATTTACGCTCCATAAAAGATCGTTGCTGCCCTCCTTCAGATAATAGGTTACGGTTCGATACCGGTCCGATTCATCATAGTCGATTTCCAGATCTTCGTAAGTTTTTGCGTCCAGCAAATGGGAGGAAATATAATCCGGGTCCAGCTTGTTTTTCGATGCGGCA
>JAEEGH010004991.1_pt1 | contig 33710 bp, 33 predicted proteins | sample 9134181 | NCBI WGS metagenome assembly JAEEGH01 (sample SAMN16246544, study PRJNA631951) | gut metagenome | biome: gut microbiome; feature: rumen; material: DP-attached | host: Bos | place: Iran: Karaj | collected 2018-10
TCGTCTTATCTTCTCTCGCGCAAGCATTCTATCTTGCAGGAAACACAAACCAATATAATAATGACGAAGAAGAAACGGAGGACTAATGAACGACGGCTATCAACTCGCAGAACTCAGGGGAAGAAACAAATACTCAAAACGATTTGGAAAGAGACAGGTTATCGTTTTCACGGTGCAAAAATACGATGGTATTGACTTTTTTAGCACAGGGAATACATTAAGTAATAGTGGGATAACCTATGTTGGAGAGATTAAGAACTACGATGACCCCAATAACCCACGACCCTTCAAGAAGTATAAGAACTATATGATAGATTGGTCAAAACTCGCAAACCTAAGGGCAGAAGCATTAAGAAGAAATTCAATACCTCTCTTGGTAGTTTTCTTTGAGGATTACACGATAGTTTGGGATATAACAAACATAGACATAGATAGTAGAAGGAAGTGGGAATGGGTAAATAAAGACGGTCAAAACTACGGAAAAAAAGAATACCAACTAATGACCTATTTATATGAAAAGGAAATACTATGGAAGGAGGACAAACAAGCCACAGAACAAAAAATGAAATTGTTGAGTTGATAGCAAAAGAACGAATGATAGAAGACATTATCCTGAATATAAAGGGAGAAATATCCTCTAATGAACAAGACCTTGCTCAGGACTTATACCTAAGTTTATTGGACAAAGAAGAAGAGAAGATAGTTCAACTTTACGAAAGGGGAGAACTAAGGTGGTTTGTAACGAGAATGGTCGTAAATAATTTGAAGTCCGTGAATAGCAGGTTTTATTACAACTATCTAAAGAATACGGACTACATAAACATAGATGATATAAGGGACAAGGTATGATAGAACCACAAGTAAATCCTAAGGAAGTAAGGGCCATATGCAAGGAGTATGAGTTCAACGAGGAAGAGGCAATCTTTGAAGAGGACAATAGAGTGTATGCAATAAAGAAAGCACTCTCAAAGTTAGAAAAGGGGGATTATATAATCTTCTGTCTGTATATGGAACTACAGTCTAAGCGTAAGGTAGCAAAACAGTTGGGAGTGTCTTACAGCACTATGAAGAAAACCATAAGAAGAATAAAGAATGATATAACAAGACTAATGCTTGAAGATGATGGGTACGATAATATTTGATGTGTTTTTGCTCTCCGTAATACTTGTGTTCATAGTGGATATCAGCGGAGTTGTTGGAGAACTTGAGAAAGGATTGGCTAAGTGGTTGAATGTCAAGGCTGTACATATACCTAAACCGTTCAGTTGTAGTCTTTGCCTGAGTTTTTGGGGAGGGCTTATCTACCTTCTCTGCACTTCAAGTTTTACTTTAAGTGGAATATGTATAGTGTCTATAATCAGTATGCTAACCCCTGTGACAAATAATCTCCTGCTTTTGTTGAGAGACTGCCTTAATAAGGTGTTGGATTGGATGTCAAAGACCTGTGGATTATGATAATATATTTAAATAAAAGAACTTACAGATTGTAAGTTATGCACAAGGAGAAAAATAATAAATTGTAAGCAAAAATAAAAAAATAGTTATAAATTGTAAGTTATGACAAGAGAATTGTACGAAAAATTAATTCCATATGAGGAAAAACTTCACACCGCTTTTTATAGTGACTTCGTGAGACTAACTGACCCTCGTATGAAAGAAGAGTTGGCAAAACTTCATAATGAGGCTTTTGGGCACAACGGAAATATTCTTGGTGGATGCAATAGGTGCGTTATCAACTCACTCAAAAATTTAGGCCGTGAGTATTTCAAGGCCAAGAAGGTTTATGAGGCCGAGGAAGTCCGTAAAGAACCCGAACCCATTAACGAAGTTGTTGATAATCAAACAGTTGAACAGCCTAAGGAAAAGAAGGCCGCAAATAAGACTAAAAAGGTTACAAAGAAATGACAATTGAAGAAAGGGACGCTATGATTGCCGATAGCATTAAACGCAGAAGCAACAGAGGTAATTCTTCAAACAAGAAATGGACTGAGGAAGAACTTAACCTTCGTCACGAAGCAATCTTCCAAGAAATGGGTAAGGGTAAATCACAAATGCAAATTGCGTTTGAACTTTCCCAAAGGTGGGGTTGCAATCAGGGTACTGTTGAGCGTTATATTGCCGAGGCTAAAAAGTCTTTACAGGAAAAGGCGGTAGAAAACATAGAAGAGTACCGTAGTAAAATGATTGAGAAGTTGGAGAGACTTGCGGCAGACGCTGAGGCTCACAACGACAGGAAGAGTATGATTGCCGCTTACGAACAGATTAGCAAACTAAAGGGTGCTTATACAACGAAGGTAGAGGCAGACATTAACGGAGAGTTAAGATTCAGGTTTGGAGACGAGTGATGAACTATGTAGGGTTTAAACCATATTCCCACCAAAGGGCCGTCATAGACGAGATAAAGGACGCTAAAGGAACAGGAAAGGTGGTATGTTGCAAGAGTTCCCGACAGAAGGGTAAGTCCCTGATGTTGGCGAACTTGTTGTTATACTTTGCCATTAATTACAGACAGACCAAGAACTACTGTGTATCCCCTACCCTCAAACAAGCGAAGAATATCTATCAAACCATAATGGACGCAATAGAGGGAACGGGTATAATCAAACTCTCTAACTCTACAGACCTCTACATTAAACTAATCAACAACTCACAGATTAACTTCAAGAGTGCTGAGCAACGAGCGGGCTTGCGTGGCTACACCGCCGATTTTTTGTGTGTTGATGAGGCCTGTTTCATAGAGGACGATATTTTTTATGGCTTGGTTCTTCCTTGGGCAGACGCAAAGAAAGCACCCATAGTTATGACCTCAACGCCCTTTATCAAAGAGGGTTTCTTTTGGAAGTACTACAACTTTGGTCTTGAGAAAAGCCATAATACAGTAACGGTTGATTGGTGTGACGAAAGGTTTAAGGAAGACATAGAGAAGATTCTTCCCCCTGAGAAACTTGAAGAGTATCGCTCCTTCCTTCCCCTCAAGACCTTCCAAAGCGAGTACCTTGGGTTATGGTTGGATGATGATGGTGTTGTATTCACGAACTACAAGAACTGTATTTATGACGGTCTTATTTCTCCTACTGACAAACTATGGGTAGGAATAGACTGGTCTAATCAAACTGACAACGACGATACAGTAATCTCAGTCCTCAACCAAGACGGACACCAAGTGCTTTTGAAGTATTGGAACAACCTTACACCCCTTGGACAGATTGATATGATTTACGAAGTCCTTAAGCCCCTTGAAAAGCAAATAGTAGTGATACAACCCGAACTCAACAGCGTAGGAACGCCCTACACCGACCTTTTGAAAAATAGGCTACAAGTAAGTACAAGAAGTAAGGTGAAAGGCTTCAACACTTCAAACAGTTCCAAGGCTCAACTTGTAAGTAATCTTCAGGTCGCTTTTGAGAGTTGTGGTATCGGTATCCTCAACGACGAGAGACAACTGAGACAACTTGGAACATACTCCGCTGAGTTCAACCCCAAGACGAAGAATGTTTCCTACAACGCACCCCAAGGTCTCCACGATGATATTTGTATTGCGTTAATGCTTTCCTATGACGCATGGAAAAATAATAAGAGTAGCGGTGTCTATTCTATGAGTTTTAATAGATAGTATGATTAACAACTATAAAGACCTAACACTTGAAAAATACCTTGAGTTGAGGGCCATTCCCCTTGACCAAGAAGAGATTGACATTCAGTCCCAAATGCTTGCGGTGCTGAATGACTGTACTGTGGATGAAATTCTTGACCTTAAACTTGACGAGTATCACAAACTCGTGGGGCAAATGAGTTTCCTAACAGAAGAGCCTCAACCCGTCAAAAAAGTTCCCCGTGAGGTGACAATCGGTAAGAACAAGTACGAGGTAATCAAGGACGCTCGTAGTATGACCGCAGGGCAGTTTATTGACTACCAAAATTACATAAAAGACATTAACACCACAGAGAAGAACCTTCCTCTCCTTATGACCTGTTTCTGTATTCCAAAGGGTAAGAAGTACGGGGACTATGACTTTGTTGAGGTGGCAGATGATATGAAGAAACTTCCTATAGAAATGGTTCTTGGTCTTGCAGGCTTTTTTTTTCGCAAATCGCAGAGATTAATAGACAATACGCTAACCTATTTGGATTGGACGGTGAAGAGGATGCAGAAGAGGGAGAAGAACAAGGAGATAGTGGAGAAAATGACGGAGGCCCGACAGAAGTTACATATTCTCAAAAGTTTAGTGAAAGATGGGGATGGATTGCTCTCATAGACAAGGCAAGCGAGATTGAACGAGTGTCGTGGGACGAAATGATAAACAAGAATGTCATAGAGTTCCTGAATGTATGCAGTTACGCTCACGACAAGGCCGAACTTGAAAGACAGCAACAAAAGGAATGGGAATTAAAACACAACATAAAACGATATGATTGATTATAATGATTTTCCGCATTTGTTAAAATGCTTAGAAAGATACGCAATAGACGCAAGAAACCTCTATAAGGAAAGCCTCAAAAAGAATGACAGGTTTGCCTCAGGAAGACTGTTGAACTCTGTGAATTACATAACCGAGATTAACGGCAATATGTACGAGATATTCCTTTCCCTTGAGGATTATTGGAAGTATGTTGAAGAGGACACAGTACCACACAGGCCTCCATTTGCTCCAATCTATGAGTGGGTAAAGATTAAGCCCCTCCTTCCAACCCCTTACGAACAGAAGTACAAATGGACAACGAAGGACGGTAAGGAACACGAGGGAAGCCGTACCATTCTCCCCACACCAAAACAGATTGCGTATATGGTTATGCACAAAATTGAGGAAGAGGGAACTGAAGGTTCTCACGACCTTGAAGAGACTATGGAAATAATCAACCAAAGGTATGAGTTGAAGATTGCAGAAGCCCTTGACCAAGACCTTGCTTATATGGTTGATATTGAACTCCAAATGTTAGTCAAGCCTTTTTCCAACCCGAACCCTTACATTTAATTGTCTAATAATAAAGCACTTAAAAGTTTTTGTTTTAGGTATGGCTGCATATAGCGTACTCACTTATAATATCGGTGGTTATGAAATCCTTCACGAAGTAAGAAAACCTTCTCCTAACGCTGAGTACATTTATGTTACTGACGATAGGAGTTTGACTTCTTCAACTTGGACTATGGTTTATGTGGATAACCCTTACCCACAAGACCCCTTTTGGCTTTGTTATCAAATACGCTTTAATCCCTTTAACTATGTGAATACCGACATAGTTCTACGCATAGACGGGAGTATGAGCATAGGTGGAGACACAGATTGGCTTATAGACGAGTTTGTGAAGGGCGGGTACGACATAGCCTTACTTCCACACCCTCACCGACAAACTGCGAGTGACGAGTATGACGCTTGGGTTAGGACAAGGGGAACGAAAAGGGAACAGGCAAATAGGGTGTTGGGAGAACTTTCAAAGATATGGGATGTGAGGAATGATAAGGGCCTCTACGCTTTTGGTTTTATGATACAGCGTAACAACGGCATTAACAACGCCCTCAACAAGGAAATACTCAATATGCTCTTATCTCTCGCACCAACAGACAAAATGATAGAACGCTGTGACCAAGTTGTTGGGAGTGTGGTGATTAATCTTTTTGAACTTAAGCCTATGATGCTTAGGTACAACACCGTTTATGGAAGGATTATCGCACTTCACCCACACCATTCAACAGCGACTATTGGGGTGTCAAGAAACGCTTTTCCTCCGTATTTCCACAAGGTTCAATATCCTTGGGCTTTCTAACACCTCCACGCTTAATAAATTATATTTTTTTAAAAAAACTATGGCTACTATTACTTCCATTTGGAAAGACACATACTACACAGTTAATGGGGACGCAAGCCCCTTTGTTTATAGCATTTCTGTTGGGAACGAGACAATCTTCAACGGCAAGGCTTATGTTGCCCCCGACGAGCAGGAGATAAAGATTAAGGTTAATGACATTTGCAAGGACTACCTTGAAATGACTATGCCCGCACTTGTGGCAGGGTATGGCCAAACCGAACACACTAATTCTTGTAGGCAGTTCCTAATCAAGAACGAGGGTGGTACTGTGTTGGATTCTTTTGACTTCACTATGGATTGGAGTTATGAGATTGGAGAAAGAGACAGCAATAACCGAGAGTATCTAAGCAAGCCTATCAACTACCACGGGACGAGTGGTATGTTCTATCTCCGTACAATCGCACAAAACGGAAAGAATGTCACAGCGTCTTCCACTTCTGCGGCTTCAATTCTCTTTGACCACCTTAAGTACTACAACAGTCACTACTGTGGAAACTATGCACTCTATTATCTTAATTCTTACGGTGGTTGGGACAGTTTCCTTATTGAGGGTAATGTAAAAAGGACGGATGAATACAACCGTCTTGCTATCAGTACCCCTTTCAACAACAACACATATGATTGGGGTAAGCGTAACTACAATAACCAAATCACCCCCAAGTTTGAGATAACAACGGGATACCTTACGGACACCGAGAGTGAGATTCTTGCTAAGAACCTCCTACGCTCTAATCAGGTCTATCTACACGATATTGTAAGAGGAAAGATTTGGCCCGTAACGCTCACAGACGCTGAAGGACAGTTCAAGACCTTCAAGACCAACGGTAGGAAGTTTATTACTTACACATTTAACGCAAACGCAAGTCAAACAGAACAAAACATTAGTTAAGAATGGATACAAGATTATACATAGGAAGTTATAAGGTTGAACTTGACACCGAGCCTTCAATCCTCTATAACTATGCCGTAACGGACTACAGTAACCCTACTGCGGTTCGTAATGGTTTTTCTAAGACTGTCACTATCAAGGGCTCTCCAAACAACAACAAAATTTTTGGAATGTATTGGAATGTTGAGCGTAGAGTGGGTAGTGGCGGTCAAAACGGTGGTGTGGATTACAACGCCTCAAAGAAAGCCCCTTTCAAACTCTATGTGGGAGCAGAACTCTACGAAGAGGGTTATGTACGCCTTGACAAGATTAATCGTATCAATAATGAGATTACATATGATTGCACCCTCTTCTCAGGCCTTGGTGACTATTTTTACAACCTTGCATACAACCCTAACAACGGTGAGAAACGCAAACTCAGCGACTTCAACTATTGGAGTGGTGGTACTGACGAGTTTGACTTCACCGAGACTGCAACGACAATCAACGAGGCTTGGGAGGCCCTTGCTAACGGTACTGAAGGAAAGTGGCAACACATTAACTTTATGCCCGCTTACAACGGTATTCCACAGGACTTTAATGCAGACAAGGTAATCATTAACCTTGAGGGCACTTCTCTCCCACAGAGCGACGAGACGGGACTGTTTAGACCCAAAGCAGGTAGTTGCGTTATTGCTGACCTTCCTGAGGAAATGACTGAGTGGGAAATGCGTGATTTGCGTTCTTACCTTCAGCGTCCCTGCGTAAGAATGAAGTCCATTATTGACGCTTGCTGTGACCCTGACCAAAACGGCGGTTATACTGTGGATTTAGACCCTGACTTCTTCAACAACGATAATCCTTACTACTCAAAGACTTGGCTATCCCTTCCTCTTCCTCAAAACCTTGAATACGCAAGCGAGGAACAGGTATTGGACGGTGTAAGGCTTGTTGGTCTTACCACAACGGGAGATGCCGCAACATATATGTATCAAGACCTTAGGTTTGAGATTGGAGAGTTTGGTAGTAGTACCCCTTCTTCTATTGACATTAACGCAAGGATTTACTGTAACAACATTTTCAACAATATTATTCCTGGTCAAAGTGATGACATCTTTGGCACTATGGAAGGACTTAGGGACATTACAACACCATACACAAGTTATATGTGGTTTTGGAGAACAAACGGAGACAGTTACCATACCAATTGGGCTTGTCTTGGTTCTTTGTTCTGTCAGGTTATTGCACTAAACGGTGAGGCGGTTGTAGCGGCGAGTGAGGTGTATAACCTAACCTCCCCTATCCGTCACAACGGAAAACTCTATTATGGTCATAACGGACGCTATCCTGCGGCCAACCAATACAAACCATATATGGACAAGAATATCTATGATGTTCTTGGTGAGTTCCGTACAGACGGTTGGCATAAGGAGGGTTCAAGTTCTCCCGCAACTTTAACATTCCATATTAACGGTATCAACTCCCCTATTTCAGCGCTCAAGATGGTGTATTTTTGGGGAGCAACCGAGGATAAGGAAAAGCACGGCTATAAGAAATGCACTCTCTTCGCTTACGAGCAACAGAGTGTATGGATTGACTTTGACCCTGACCCAAGTGCTACCTACTCCCCTAACGACCCTACAACCTATTCCATTCGTACAGCAACGACTGACTTCAAGGCCGTACTTGGAGAAAGTCTTGGTAGGAGTGGTACGAAGATTACTAAGGCCCTTCTTCTCAACACTAAGGATAGCCCTATGGACTATTTGCTTTCATATGGTAAGACATTTGGGCTTTATTTTACGAAAGTGTTAGGAGAAAACAGGATTAAGATTGAAACCCGTAAGTCATTCTATCACAGGGACGAGGTGGTAAATCTTAATGACTACATAGACCGTAGCAAGGATATTAAGATAAATCCTATTGCCTTCAACACCAAGTGGTATGAGCTCTCTCACGAAATGGACGAGACGGACTACAGCAAGAAGTACGAGAGTGCAAGAGGTGTGCAGTACGGTTGTAAAATCCTCAACACGGGTTATGAGTTTGATGTGAAGAAAGAAAAACTCCTTGAGAGTTCTGTTATCCGTAGTGGTATTGAGGGACTTGAAAGAAGCAAGTTCTTTAGTGCCTTCAACAACGATAATGTTCAGCGTTCTTGGATGGGTATGGGATTACACTACAACCTCTACCTTGCAGACAACGCTATGGATGTGGATGTGCCTGTTAGGGATAATAATGACCTTCGTGGAATAAACGAGAATGAGGGAATGAAGTACTATGATGTTTTCCCTAAACTTCAATTCCATAAGGCCGATAACGAACCGAGCGACGGTAATAATGTTCTCGTATTCTTTAGTGGTTTCAAGGACTTGGTAAATGGAAGGACTAACCCTATTTCCTACTACCTCAGCGACGATAACGCTTATCAAACTATCTACAACGACGGTACTCCTTGTTGGCTCTTCACCCCAAGCGAGGAAATTGACGGGCAACACCTCACCTATAAGGTTAATACCATTCCTGTGTTTGAAAGGTATCTAACCAACAACGGGAGCGGAACTGTTGATAAGAGTTTGGATTTCGGTACAGCCCAAGAACTCTACATTCCTGACTACAACCTCCCTGAAGAGGCAAACATTTACACGAACTTTTGGAAGGAATACCTTGAAGACCTCTTTGACGCTGACACTAAGGTGTTGGAGTGTTATGTTCGTGTTGTGGGAAGGATTGGTGACGAGTGGCTTAGGAGATTTTATTGGTTTGATAATGCCATTTGGAGGCTTAATAAGGTGACTGATTGGCAGGTAGGAAGCGATGGTCTTACTCAAATGGAGTTTATCCGTGTTCAAAATATCACAAATTACAACTCAACAACACAGACACAGAGTACTATTATCTCTCTTATGAGTAATAACTACTATGTGGATTTCACAGGAGAGACCATTACCCTTACTGTAAGCATTAATACGGGTGGTTCTTGGAGGATTACTTCTACGGACGGTGCTATCCTTTCTCGTTCAAACGGTACGGGAAACGGTACGCTAACGGCCACAATCCCTGCAAACAACACAGACGGTCTTAAGTATTGGTACTTTACCGTAAGTAGCGATGATGGTGCTACAGCGAGAATTACAATCGCACAGTCTTACGACGGAGAGACTGATTTCATCTGTCAGCCAACAGACCTGATTATCCCTGCAAGTGGTGGAGACGCTACTGTGGATTTCATTTGGACTAATCAGGGTGAGGACTACATAGACGCTGTGGATTTCAACGAGGGCGAGGATTACCTTCAGTTTAGTGCTGATACAAGTACTTACCAAACACAGAACAAGGCTGTCCTTAGTTTCTCAGCGAACACGGGAAGCACGGTATTGCATAACTACTGTCAGTTCCAAAGCAGAAGCGGATTGGCTCGTAGTATTGGTATTGACCAAGTTCCAAGTGGTTTTACTTTTGACGCAAGCGGTGGTAGTGCTACAATTAGTTTTGACTACAATAGTGCGGTAACGATTACAGGCCCTGAATGGGTAACCATAGAAAAGAGTGGAAACACCTTTACTATTACTGCCCGCCCTAACTACTACGACAGCCCTAATACCGCACAACTAACCATAACTGACGGATATTCAACTGTTAATATGGGTGTTAATCAGGCAGGTGGTTCAGGCGGTGGTGTCACAAGTGATTTTGAGGTATCACCTGCAAACCTTTACTTTAGTAATAGTGGTGGAACGCAGTTTATCACAATCACAAGTAGATACCCTTGGTACTACAAGCCATTTGTTGGAGAATGGTGGTCTTTGTCTAACAGTAATGGAAGTGGTTCTCAAACTATCTCAATTGTTGTTCCTGAAAACACGGGTGCAACGAGAAGCAACTACGCCGAGTTTGGTGCTATGATTGACGGCGTTGAGGTTGTTAAGAAGGTCTATGTTTCACAGGCCGCTCCTGACGCAAGTGGTATAACCATTACGGTTTCACCAAGTTCTACTACTGTTGCTCAAAGCGGTGAGACAATCACCTACACGGTTACGGTGAGTGATATGAATGGTCTTGAGTTGGTGGTAACTCCTTCCCGTAATGACGGTGCGATTGGTACTGTTGGCACTATCGCAACTGCGGGTAATGTTTCTACTGTTCCTATCACTTATCAATCAAACGACGCTTACAACACCTCAAAGAATTGGACTGTATCATTTGACCTAAGAAGAAACGGAACTTATGTGACGGGTGCGACAATTACACCCACACAGAGTGGTTCTAATAGTGAGTATTGGAACGGTGGTGGTTCTACAAGCGGTGGAAGTGGTGGTGGAAGTACGGGGATTACTCCTACAACAAACACTTGTTGGACAGCCTCTGCATTCACTTCAACTGCGGCAACTGTGGAGTCCATAGGTTTTGAAACACCAAGTTGGGATATTAACAACCTTATAGACACAGGTATTCACCCTACTCAAACCTCAACGATTAGATACAAGTACAGAGGAAGAGGAACAAGAAGTGATAGGTTGTTTGGTACGATTGACGGTTATCAGGGTTGTGACGATAGTCACGATTACCGTATTTTTGATATTCAGGGTTGGACTACCTTGGATGTTGAAGGACAGAGGTGGGATAATTTTGATGTAAGTAGAGTAACCTCAAACAATACGGACTACGACCTAACTATGGGTAACGCTTTTGCCTACAATAACATAAGCGGAAGTTATTTTGAACAACACAACGCAGAGACTGTCTCAACGGCTTTCACTTATACTGTGGATGTTGGAAGCGTATGGTGCAAGGAAGTGATTATTGAGGACAACGGTGTTACGCTCTTCCACGGAGTGCCTTACTCACAAAACGGTGTTGTAGGACTTTATGACAGCGTTAGCAACACAGTCAAGACGCTTTATAGTGGTAGTACAGGAACTCTTATAGCGAATGGTGGTGGAATGACACCCGCAGATTGGATAACTCCTACTGCAAGTGGTTGTGGGAGTGATACCCTCTTCATTACAACAACTCCTAACACAGGAACTACTTCAAGGACGGGTTATGTGATTGTTTATTCTCAGGCAACGGGGAACATTCTCAAAATCATTACCGTAACGCAAGACGGATTTGCTGAAACACTCTTGGTAAGCCCTTCTTCACTCGTCTTTGACTCAAACGGTGGAACGGCAACATTTACAATAACTTCTAATACAAATTGGACAATAGAATAGTATGGTAGATTGGATTAATATTTCACAGAATAGTGGTAGCGGTAATGCAACAATTACCGTTACCGCTACTTCTTATTCTCAACTCTTGGAAAGGAGTACAGCCCTCACAGTTCGTACAGCAACGAAGAGTGCTGTTGTTGGTATAACACAGAGATACAACAGTAGTTTTACCGTATCACCCGCAACAATTAGTGCTATTCCTTACAGCGGTGCGAGTTATAGTATTACGATAACGGCAAACGGTAATTGGAGCGCAACAACAATCCCCGCTTGGTGTAGCCTTAGTGCAAATGGTGGGGCAAGTGGTACTTCAATAATCACCCTTACTGTTAGTAGTAATAGTGGAAGTGCGAGGAACGATACCCTTGTTTTCACTTGTAATGGTTTGAGTAGGAGTGTTGAGGTTAGTCAGGCGGCTGACGAAAGCGAAATTACCCCTATTACACTTTATCCACGAATTATTAATATCCCTTCAAGTGGTGGAAGTCAGGAAATATCAATTATTTACGATGGTTGGTGGAGTTTGTCTTTTGACGGTGGTGTGTGGGGAGAATTATCACCATACTCAGATGACCCTCAACACGCAAGCGGTCACGGCAACACAACTTTAACACTAACGGCAGGGCCTAATACGGGCGATGCAAGGACGGCAGAGATATGGGCTTGCGATGATGATTGTATGTCAGGTAGTGTCGTTCAGGCGGGTTATTATGTTCAGGAAAGCGGAAGCATTTCACCTTCGTCATTAAGCCTTCCTTTCTACGAGAACTCTACTACTGTTTATGTTACGAGTAATGTTGCTTGGGCACTAAGTACTAATATGAACTATGTTTCTCTTTCACCGAGTAGTGGAATGAGTGGTACGAGTATCCCCGTTACAGTTACTGTTGGTGTGAATAGTAGTTCAAGTAGTAGGAACGGAGAAATCTTCTTACAAAACTCAAACAACCTATCTCTTTTGGATACAGCAAGTCTTACACAGGCTTCAAACGAACAACTACAATTCTCTGTATCAAACAACCACATTTGGGCAGATTCTTCAGGAGGTACTTATTACATTCCATACAGTTCTAATGTTCCTATTTTTATAGACACAGAAACTGACAACTATGGTGGCAATTGGACTTTCACTATTGAGAGCAACAGAATTGTAGCAACTTGCCCTGCAAGGGGGCAAGGTTTCGGCCCGTGTGCAGAAAGCGTGTGCGAAGTGATTTTTAATATCGCGCCAATTTGTACAAGAGCGTTTGGTGTTTATCAAAGGCTTGGTAATGTTTATCTTTCACAAGACCCGTCTTGTATTGCAAGGTGTTCAGGCACAAATGTTTATAACATTACAACAACCTCTTCGCCTACAGAACTTATGCAGATTGACCCCGCATTTTTGAGGTGGGTTAAGATTGATGGTACTAATGTTCCTATTTCAAGTTTGATTTGTGACGAAGGCCCTTATAGCATTAACGATGCGGCAACTTGCCCAGGCAGTCCTTCAATTAGTTCTACGGCTGTTTATCCTAAAGTAAAATACACTTTCGGTAGTACAGGAAACCACACGGTTTCATTTGCTTGTGTTAAAGCACCTCAGTATCAGCCGAGATTGGATAATGGTGTGTATGTGAATGATATTCCTTTGGTAAGTATGGAATACACAACAGGCTCTGTTCAGGTATTACCAAGTTTGTATAACGATTTACTGTATGGGCCAAGCAACCCAAGACAGAGTATTGGTATTCAAAGCCTTTCTTCTGTAACCGTTACTACCTTGGACAACAGTTCCAACTGTGGAGATTGTAGGATTTACCTCTATACACACTTTGATGGGGCAAACTACAATTACACCTACAATATGCACATTCCTTGGGATACGGGTAATGTTTATTACGACACTTTTGAAAATACTAATGCGACAGACCTATGGTTTGACGGTTATGGAGCACCTACTTGGCGTGGGGAAGACCAAGACCATCAAAAGTTTATTGGATTAGCGCCAATAGGAACGGCTCACGCTATTTCGGGTAGTGACTACCGCGGAATTGCGTCCCACCTTCCTTCAGGTTGGACTTTAGTGTATGACGCATAACGCCTAAATAATATATTTCTATGAAAAGTTTAACCTAAATGACGGAAAATGTACGCATATTTAGTCTTGAAACTCGTGGTGTTGAGACAGTTAAGGAACTGAAGGAACAGATTAGGGAACTTCGCAAGGGACTTGTTCAACTTGACGAGACAAGCGAAGAATACGAAAAGCAAGTAAAAGACCTTACTAACGCTGAGGAAACCCTTGAAAGGGTAATGAAGAGCAACAGTAAGCAAACTGTTGCGGCCACAGGCTCTTATAACGCACTTGTTGAAGAAATGAGTGCGTTAAAAAGGGTGTGGAGAGAGGTCAATAGTGAGGCAGAAAGGGCTAAAATCGGTAAGAGAATAGCCGAGATTAACACCCAACTCAAGGAAATGGACGCTTCTTTGGGCAATTTCCAAAGAAATGTCGGTAATTATGAGGGCGCACTAAGGGCTGTTTTCAAGACCCCACAACAGGAAATTAAGGCCCTAAGGGTACAACTTGCACAATTAGAAGAAGGTACTAAGGAATACAACGACACATTTATGAGAATGGCTGACCTTACCACAAAGGTACAGAAACAGCAGGAACTCTTAAAGTACAGTAGTGCAGACCTTGGTAATATTCTTGGCAACCTTGCAGGTGTTGCAGGTGGTGTTGTCGGTGGTCTTAGTGCTATCAACGCCGCTATGGGCCTAATGGGAGACGAGAGTGAGGATGTACAGAGGGCTATGCTCAAGGTACAGCGTATGATGGCTCTTGTTCAAGGTCTTTCCGCTATGGAAGGTCTTGGTGATAAAATCAACGGACTGTTTAATGGTATCAAACGCTTTATTGAAGGTTTCCGTGGTGGTACAGCGGCTGTCGCTGACTTTGACAAGGCAACCAAGGAAGCGGCGGGTACTACTGAACAGGTTACTACTGAATTGACCGCTGAGGCTCACGCTACACAATCTGCGGGTGCGGCGGCAGCTGAAGCAAATCCTAAAATTATGGAACTTCGTGCTAATTTGGAGTCCCTTAAACTTGAAGCCCACTCACTTAATGACGCTTGGGTGGAAGAAGTAAGGGCTATTCAAGCAAGTACGATGAGTGACGAGGAAAAGGCCCTTGCAATTGAAAAGGTTAATGACAAGTATAGAGAACAAAATCTTTTACTGAAACAAAGGTTTAGACAACAAAACCAAGGACTTAGTGTTGAAGAAGCCGCCGTTGAAGCTGGATATAAAGTAAATAGGGAACTCGTCAAGACCAACAACATTTTCAAGTTATACAAACAGAATGTTAAGGGTGCGGGTGACGCTACTATTTTCTACTCAGCCGCAAGTAAAGCGGCGGCGGTGGGTACTAAGATTCTTACGGGTGCTGTTAATGCGTTAGGTGTTGCTCTCAAGGCTATTGGTATCGGTCTCCTTATCGCAGGTCTTACCGCACTTATTAGTCTTCTTGGAAAGGCTCTCAAACCTCTATGGGATTGGGTTACAGGAACGAAGGCGGCTAAGGAAGCAACAGACCAACTCAAGGAAAGCACAGAAGCCCTCAATAGGGTTCTTGAAGACCGTGAGGAAGAACTTGACTTTGAGACCCGTCTTATGGAGGCTCAGGGCAAGAGTTACGATGAAATTTATACCAAAAAGAAGCAAGCACTTGAAGCCTCTCGCAGACTTGCTCAAATGGAACTTGCTGAGGCTGAGGCTACCGCAATTGCGATTGGTCAAAAGAAACTTGGTAAGAAGAAATATGACGAGTTCAGGGAAAGCCTTGAAAAACTTAGGGAGACTGTTAAGAACCTTTCAAAGGAACTTGACAAACTTGACCAAGAGAAGATTATCCACGATGCCCAAGAGGAAACCAACAAGCGTAACAACAAGGGCGGTGGAGGCGGTGGCGGTGTTGATACCCGTCTTAAGGAAGCCGAGCGTCTTTACAAAACCCTTATGGATTGGTACAAGACTGATAGGCAGAAACTCAAGGAAACCTACGAGGAAAACAAGAAAACCCTCCAAAAGTACATTAAGGACAAGGCCAAACTCAATAAGGCCCTTATCGCTCTTGACCAACAGTATTATGCTGACCTCAAGAAGTTAATGAGGGATAATTGGCAAGCGATTTACACTACCTATCTTTCACAGCAACAGAGAAGGCTTGCCCTTATGGATGTATGGGGTGACAAGTACCTTGAAAGAGCCTTGCAAATGCTTGAGGAAGAATACAATATTAACAAGGAGTACGCCGCTAAGAAGGTCGGTTTTGAGGAAAAGAGCGAGGCACAGATTGCCAATATGGATGCCGCAACCAAGAGAGAGTACTTACAGCGTGAGAAACTTTATCACAACGAACTCTTCTTGCTTGAAAAGGAGTACCAAAAGAATTACGACAAACTTGTTGCCGAGCATAACACAAGGCAGATTGAGGAAGGAAGAAGGCTTATTGAGATTAAGAAGGAGAACGCAAAGACCGATGAGGAAGTTCTTCAGGCCGAAATTGAACTTGCAGAATACGACCTTGCTACTGTATTCAAGAAAGAGGGAGAAAGTGCTAACGAGTATCAACTTAGGGTGATTGCTCTTGTAAAGGCCCTTGAAGAATTGCAGAAAAAGCAAAAAGAGGTCGGTGGAGAAAAGGATTGGACACAACTTCGTCTTGACAACGACGCTGAGGCGGCTCGTATCAACAACGGAGACCAATCTATGCAGTATCTACAGGCGAGACTCAAGGCCGCTCAGTACTTCTACGACAACCTCAAGCAGTTAGAGGGTGAAAGTATGGAGGAATACCGTCAGCGTACCCTTGAAGCCCTCAGCGACCTAAAGGATGCGGAACAGGCAATACTCCAACAGAGGTTTAACAACTACAGCGACCTTGCAAACGGTATCGGTGATATCTTCGGTAGTATTGCAGACTTCTATCAAACCGAGATTGAGGCACAGAAGGAAGCCGATGGTGAATACAACGCTGAAAGCCGTAAGAAGTTTGAGTGGGTTAAGAGATTACAGATTGCTCAGGCCACAATTCAAACAATTAGTGGTGCTATTGCGGCCTTTATGTCGTGCCAAAGCCTTGGCCAACCTTGGGGTGCAATACTTGGCGCTGTCCAAGCAGCAGCCGTAACTGCCGCAGGTGTAGCAGAGATTGCCAAAATAAAATCTACGAAACTTGATGGAAGCACGGGTGGTTCAAATAGCGGGACAAGGTATGCCGTAGCAACGCCTTCAATCACAGACTATGTTCCACAAGGCACTACAAATTTGACTTCGGGTCAAGAAACTCAGGATTTGGCTAATGCCCTTGCAAAGAATCCAATACAAGCATTTGTTGTGGAATCACAGGTGACGGCTAAACAAGAGTTAGCCAATAAGAGAGTTAGTGAAACGACTTTTTAGCAACTAATTGATTATCAACATTAAACAGCGTATCGCCATTCAAAGCCATACGCTGTTTTTCTTTCTCCACGGCAACATTTGCTTATGCAACTGTAGTCATATCCTGTTTGACGGGTTATTTCAACTGTTGAGGGCCATTCCTTCAAAAGATTTCCGTTGGTGTCATATTGGGCAACGGGTTTTGATGTTTTTCCATTTGTGTTTGACTCGCTAATCCTTTGATTTATAGTTCCATATCTGTGATTATAGGTATTGTCGCACCATTCAAGATTCTCAACGCAATTGTTTTCGGGCCTCTCGTCCTTATGATTAACCTGTGGAAGGTTATCAGGGTTAGGGATAAATGCCTCTGCAACAAGGCGATGAACCTTGTATGTTTTTGTAGAACCGTCCATACTTAGGTTGATAATCATATATCCACGCTTATCTTTTCTTGCAGATAATATTTTCTCATATCCTCGTCTCCAATAGTTCAAACTCTTAACCCTACCTAAATTACTAACCCGATACAATCCTTCGTACCCTTCAATATCTCTCCATTCTTCCATATCAATAATATACAAAAAAATAGGCGGGATTCCAACTGTGATGTGTTTTTATATTTATTGAAAAATGTAAATAATGGCATTATTCAACGGATTACCTGTTTATCAGGCAACTATAACAGACGATGAGTGCGGAGTGTTTTGTGTGAGTTTGGTCACAGACCCTGCGACAGAGGTTGATTTCGTGACCTTTGACGCTGATAAACCTATACAGAAATTCGCCGTTAATGATAAAAAAGAACACCTTGTTTCGGGTGTTATCATGCTTTGCGACACGCCGATTTACCGTCGCACAGCATCCAATTATGAATATTACATTACCTATTCAAGAGAGACACTTAAGGTAATGGCTGAAAAAATGATTAAAGACGGTGTTGGAAGTAGCATAAACATTCAACACCAAGACGGAACTGAGGTTAGTGGCGTAAATCTTATGGAACTGTTCCTTATCAACAAGGAAAACGGAGTGTGTCCTTCTTATTTCAAAGATGTGCCTGACGGTTCTCTTATTGGCACTTACAAAGTAAATAATCCTGATGTTTGGGCTATGATTGAAAACGGTGAAGTTCTTTCATTTTCGCTTGAAGGGATTTTTGCGTTAGAACAGACATTTAATAAACAAGAAAACAAAAAGAATAACATTACTATGAAGATTGAAAAGATTAAAGAAGTCCTTCGTAAGATTTTGGCTTCTTTCGGTAGTATTGCTACTGACAAAGGAACTGTCGTGTGGCAAGGTGACGATGATTTAAAAGAGGGAGACTCAGTTAATGGTGTTGATGCCGAAGGTGGCGAGACCGAACTTGAAGACGGGGAATATCGCACCGAGGATAAGAAGATTATCACTATTGAGAACGGTATTGTAGTCTCAATTGTTGATAGCGAGGCCGAGGTTGCTCCTGAAAATGAGCCTGAGGAAGCACCTGAGGAAAAGCCTGAAGAGACCCCTGAGGAAGAACCAAAGGAAGAGCCTAAGGAAGAGGAAGAGCCCGCCGAAGAGCCTGCACAGGAGGAAAAACCCGCTGAGGAAGAAGCCCCTGCAACCGATGAAAAGGACGAAAAGATTGCAAGCCTTGAAGGAGAAGTTGCAAGCCTTAAGGAAGAGAACGAGGCTTTGAAGGCAAGAATTAAGGAACTTGAGGGCGAGAGTGCCGCAGAACCTGCAAATGAGCAGTTCAAAAAGGCCGAGGAAAAGAACTCAAAGGTCTCCGCTATGGAGAGAAGGGGCTACAAATTCTAAAAAATACCCCCTTTTAGGTGTTCCTTATATATAATCGTAAATGAATATAATAATTAAGTAAAAAATATTAAGTAAGATGGCTTTTAATGTTTCAGGTTTAACTACCTATGTACAGGAAAATAAGGATGTTATCCTAAGAGATATTGTCCTTGGTGGCGAAGGTGGCTTCACCGTTGAGAAGCTTGCAAAGCAGCTCGGTGTTAAGACCAAAGAAAGACTTCACCCTATGAATGTTTCTACTACTCTTCAGGAGGCCACAGGTTGTGGTTTCTCTGCCGATGGTTCTACTGTTATTAGCGAAAGAGAGGTTGAGACCGCTCAGGCTAAGGTAAATGATGAGTGGTGTGAAGAGGATATGCTTGGCAAATTTGCCGAGTATCAGGTTGAGATTCAGGCAGGTAAGGAAAAACTTCCATTTGAGGCTGAGATTATGGGACAGATTGTCCGTAATATCAACAAGGAAGTTGAGAAGCAGATTTGGATTGGTGACAAGAGCAATTCAGGCCGTACCGACCTTATCAACGGTTTTGTAACTATCGCTCAGGGTGCTGACTCTGCTTCTACTATCACAGGTGCAACTGCAAGTGGTGCTTCTGCTTATCAGGCAATTAAGGTCACTCTTGCTCTTATCCCTGAAGAGATTCTTGACGATGCTGTTATCTTTGTTAGCCCTGCTCTCTTTAGAGAGTACATTCAGGATTTGGTAGCCGCTAACCTCTATCACTACGACCCCGCTAACGGTGCTTGGGAAGAAATGTTCATTCCTGGCTCAGGTGTTAAGGTTCGTAAGACCTATGGTTTGAAGGGTACTAACTATCTCTATGCTTCTACCTACGAGAATATGATTTACGCTTGCGACCTTCTCAACGCTAAGGAAGAACTCAAGGTTTGGTTCAGCGATGATAATGATGTAACTCGTATGAAGGTTCGCTTCAACTTTGGCGTACAGACACTATTCCCTGATGCTGTGGTTCTCGTAACCAAGGCCTAATTAACGACGATTGGGGCGAGGATAGGCTTCGCCCCTTTTAAAGAATAACTGATTTAACACGATATACAAAAATGGCTATGAATTGTAATACTTTGGTCGGCTTCACTTACGACAGGTGCGAACCTAACCTTGGTGGCGTACAGAAAGTATGGCTTGCTAATTGGGAGGAAGGCGCAGCAACAGTTGGTACAAGCGGTGACAGCAAGGATATGATTACCGCAATCACCCTTTCAAGCGGAAACACTTGGATTGAGTTCCCTATGAGAAAGAATGTTGCTTCTATGACCTCAAACCTACAGGTTGGTGACGAAGGTGGTAACTATGTGCAGACTGACCTTTCTATGGTTTTCTCAAAGATGGAGACCTCAAAGAGACTTTCTATGGTTTCTCTCGCCTCAGGTGAGATTATGGCAATCGTAAAGGACGCTAACGGCCTCTATTGGTTCTTGGGTAAGGACAACCCTCTTCTTGCTTCAGCGGGTGCAGGTGAGACAGGTACTGCTAAGTCAGACCCTAACCACTACACCGTAACTCTTACTGACGAAAGTCGTGAGTATCCTTTCCAAATTGACGGTGCTATTGCTCCTGACCACTCTGCCTAATTTTAGGTAACACATTTATAACGCCCTATCACCCCCCGATAGGGCGTTTTTATATTTAGAACAAAATAACATTTTAGGAAACTTATAGTTTAGTTATGAAAAAGATTATCAACGGAGAACAGCCGTTCCAAATTGCGGCTCACAGTTTCAGCGTGTATAGCGAAGACGCATACACACTCAATTTCTCAGCAGACGGAGAGAATTATACAGCCTACGAGGAAGAAACACCTGCGGGTGAAACACTCATCGTTAATGGTATTGCGAAAAATATGTACTTCTATCTTGAGGGCAACACCACGAACGCTACAATAACATTCTAAAAAACTCTAACAGATATGGTTATTGATTTTTACAATAGAAACGGCGGTGGTGGAACTGCCGATTACGCAACCCTTGCAGGAGAGTCTAACAAGTCTAAACTCCTTGAGGGTGGTTCAGCCCTTCCTCAAAGTGCAAACACGGGTGATGTAGTTGCTGTTGCACCAAGCTCACCAAAGGGGACAAAGGGTTTAAGAAGTGCTAACACGGCCCTTGGTATTTATCAGTATGATGGTAGTGATTGGAACAAGATTGAAGGTGGAGAGGGTTCTTCTGCTTACAAGATTGAAATGGAAGAGGTAGACCCTGAAAATTACACACAGGGTGATATTGACAACCTTAATGCTTTCTACACAGCATATATTGCAGACCCTTCAATTGCAGATAGTGCTTACATTTCTGCACTTGGTGGAATTTATCGCTGTGTAAAAGCACAATCATCTACCTTTGCCTTTGAGGGCACATATAATGACAACATAGTGGATATATGGCTTCATTTCGCAAACAATAGTTATTCATATGGTGGAGTCCAAAATGCTGTGCCAACCCCTGATTTCAGTATTCTCAAATCAGTAGGGACAGAGCCAAGAGACCTTGAAAATGGTGATGTTTTCGCAATTCACACACCTTCCGCTGACACTCAATATGAGGTAAGTGCTTGGACTGAAACAGGAGAATACACTATCAATTTTGACCACCCTGTACAGGCAATTAAGGTTCATATTAAGACAAATGGTCATTTTGACTTTGGCTTTAATAACCCCGATTGGCACGATGGTTTCGGTTTTGATTTAGTGGCCGACGGTAATTACGGTTATGTTTTCTCTGCAACAGGTTACGATAGCAGTAGGTGGGAAGTAAGTGAGCAAACTGTGAAGTTTATCACCCCTGAATGGATGGCAAAGACAGACGGAAAGACGCTCTACCTTGATATCCGTGAAGATAATGGTGACTACTACCTCTACATTTACACCGAGGATGTTTCAAAGATTTGGATTACCGATGTTGCTCAAAACACTATTGACGGAGAGATACAGGAGGGCACAGTTATTCCCGCTCACGGAGATATTGATAAGGTGTTCCAAGCAAATATCAAATTAGAACCAAATGTGAAGATTGAGTTGGAAGGAAATGCAAGGGTTGATGGAACACTTGATAATCCTACGCAGATTGTCACGATGAGTGATGGTAAAATGAAGATATCCTTCTATGACGCTTCCAATTGGGTTGGAAATGTTTGCGACCTTGAAAGTTATGGCACTTATTTCCACCTTTACTACGATGTCTCAACAGATGGTTGGACACTCTATGATAGCGATGGAGAAAACGCACTTATCAAAATTCAAGATGGTGAAAGTGGTAATGCTAACTTCGGTGACGGAAATGCCTATCTCTCATACAGCGATGGTGTTCTTGAAGCATATACCGACTATGAAAAGGGTTGGAAGAATTGGGATATGGGCGATAGCCACGATGTTGTAGTCCCTAATGAACTTGCAAAGGTTACTGACCTTCCTGATGAAAACAGATTGCTCCCATCTGAACCGTCTAATGCAGATATGACTATCTACGATAGTGGTTCTTGGAGGCTCACACAGAGAGGGTCTGTAGTTTTGGATGGTCTCCGCGACCTCCAAGATGGGTGGCAGGACGATGGTGGAGAATACACAATCACAAGAAATGGCTATTGGGATGTCAATTGGAAGAAAATAGAACAGAATAAGTTAGAGGCAATTGAGGAACTTCCTGTTGAGAGCGAAGATGGTGTTGTCTATGCTCTTTCTTCAAGTGGCTATGGCATTTATCAGGCACAATCTGCACACACGGGATATGATTGGTTCAACCTTGAAGGCAAGACATTCCCACAGGGTTCTGTCACGAAAGTAAGAGTTCCTTATACTGACACAGCGGAAAGCAACATCGTCCATATCAAGACCGACCCTAATGGTAGTGGAGAAATGAACCTTTATTGGCATCCCGAAGACCCTAATAACAAATATTGGGATATTGTTGATTCTAATGGACTGAACCAATATACTGATGAGTTCTCGCTTACTGACAATTGGGGCAATAGTCTTGTTGCCGTGAAGGTCGGTAACTATATTGAAGTCACCTTTGGTGCTCCAATTTATCAAGGAGATGACACAATCGGCACTTATAGAAATACAGAAACTTATACAGAGGGAAGTATTACTGACTACAAGAGTGTTGTTATGAGTAATTCTATCAATAGTATTGTCAAACTCACACAGTCTCAATATGATGCTCTTGTAAGTGGTGGAACTGTTGATGCAAATACTTTCTATGTAATAATCTCCCCTAATTCTTAATGGCTATGACTGTACAAGATATGATTGGAGGTTATGTTGGAAACGACAAAGTTGTCGCAATCTACTTGGGTACTCAACAGATTTGGGTTGAAGTACAGGAATAAGAAAGAGCCCTCTTCGTGAGGGCTTTTTTATGCACAGCCCTGAACACAGCCAATATATATTTATTGTAAAATACTGCAAATTGCTATGAAATTAGTGCTAAAATCAAACATAACTAAGAAAACTTGGGAGTTTAATGTGACAGACCGCTGTGATAGCCGTATGTTCTACCACTTCCCCAATTTTCAACTAACAGAACAAATGGACGATGGGGAGTATGACTACGAACTCTATGACAACGAAGAGTTGGTGGCCCAAGGTCTTCTACAGATTGGCGATTACGAAAATAGTGTAAAAACTTATACTACAACACAAAACGGATATCGTCAGTACAATCCTGAAACCTAAAAACATATCCTCTATAACAATCTGTTACTCCACGACAACATTTACTAACGCCAGCAAAATTAAGTCCTAACACTTTAGCGGCAATTATTTGTTCGTCAAAAATGCCTATAAGTTCTCCATCACGGTATGCGAGAACTTTTTTTGGTTTGCGACTTCCGTATGTAATGTTTTGGTGGTAAGAACACCACTCAAGATTTGATTTTTCAGGGTTAATAGAACCGTCTTCATTCACCCATATAAAGTTGTTTTCCTTGTTTTCGTCTTTATGATTAACACAAGGATAATTGTTAGGATTAGGCAAAAACGCTTTCGCTTGAACACCGTGAGTTAAAACAGATTTTCTTTCCCCGTTTTTACAAACGGTGAAACTCTTGTACCCATTTCTATTTGTTTTTTGTTTAATGATTGTCTCATTTCGCCTCCTTGTTGTATTACCAAAATGCTCGTATCGCTCAAGGCTTTTTATTCTTCCAAGGTTACTCACTTGATACAAACCCTCGTATCCTTCAATATTTTTCCATACTTCTTCCATATTGAGAATATACAAAAATTAAGTGAGATTGACAAGCGAATACCACGAAGGCTACGATTTATATTTATCATAAATTACTAAAAGTTTATGGAAAATACTAATAAAATTGCCGTAGCTTTCGCAGCAATTGATAAAGAATTTGTTTCAAGTATCCCGAAACCCGTAGAAAAGGATTTATACGGTAAGGGTTATATGGGTTGGGGAGAAGACAACGCTTACCCTGAATATATTTACGGTTTATATTTGTCAGTCTCAACTCTTCGTACTGTGATTGACGGTACGGCTGATTATGTTGCGGGTAATGATGTGGTGTGTAATGCACCTCAGTTTGACAAAGAGGTTAATAAGAAGGGAGACACAGCCTTTGAACTCGTAAAACTCTTGGCGAGAGACTACCTTCTTTACGGCGGGGCAAGTTTTGAGGTTATACGAAATAAGGCGGGAGAGGTAGGAGAACTTTACTACATAGACTTCCGCTATCTCCGTAGCGACAAGGACAACAACCTCTTTTGGTACAGCGAGGAATACGACAAGAAGTACGCAAGGAGTTCTAAGACTATTGTTTTCCCTAAGTTCGTTCCTGAGGCTAAGGAAATACCCGCAAGTATTGTCTATATTAAGAACGAGAGAAGCCACACCTATCCAATCCCTCAGTACAGCGGTGCTTTGAAGGCTTGTGAAATGGAGAGACATATTGACGAGTTCCAACTTGCAAGTATTGAGAATGGTTTCGGTGCTTCTTATATTATCAACTTCCTAAACGGTATCCCTACTGACGAACAGAAGGCTGAGATTGAGAAAAATATGACCGAGAAGTTTGCGGGAGCAAGTAATGCGGGCCGTATGATGCTGAATTTTGCTGACACGAAGGATAATGCCGCAACTGTGGAAAAACTTGACATTACGGACTTCGGCGATAAGTATAAGGCGGCGGCAACAAGAGCAAGGGAACAGATATTCGTAGCGTTTAGGGCCGTCCCTGCAATCTTTGGCCTTATGACAGAGAGTACGGGCTTCAACGAACAAGAGTTTGAACAATCTTTCCGTTTGTACAATAGAACCGCAGTAAAACCTATTCAAAGGGTAATTTGCGACACTTTTGACAAGGTTCTTGGATTCAAGAACTCTATGAGTATTGACGCATTCACAATTGACGAAGACAAGAATAATAACGACGCACAAATTGCAGAGTAATAATGATTTATATTGAAAATAACCTTGAAAAACAAGACCTATTCATTCCTCGTAATGACGGAAGTGGTTGCTATGTGTCCCCTTACGACAAGGGGTATCAGGACGGCTATGAGGACGGATTAGATGATTGCGGGGCGGGTTGCACCCTTCAGGAGAAGGAAGTAACGGTTACCGCAACTACTCAAACTGTTCGTCCTGACGATGGTTATGTTGGTATGGATGTGGTCAATATCAACGCCTCACAGTTCGTACTTGAAAAATACACCGAGGGTTATCACGACGGAGAGGAAAACGGGACTGAGGAACAGAAAAGCAAACTCGCAAGCACAGCCTTTACTCAAAATGGTATTTATAGAAGGGAAGACGGTTGGAACGAGGTTGAAGTTGAAGTAGAGCAAACGGGAACTACTTGCAATCTTCAAAGCAAACCAATTGTAGTTACAGCAGACACCGAAACTATCGTCCCCGACCAAGGCTACGATGGTTTTGATAGTGTTGATATTGACGCAACTTCCTACGGCCAAGACAAATATGACGAGGGTTATCAGGACGGATACGATAAGGGCCAAGAAGATTGCCCTGATTGCCCTGAACCTAATATTGAGAGTGGGGTAACTTTCCCCCTCAATAGCGGTTTTACCCAAACAACCGTAACACCAAGTTCAGGCTATGACGGTATCGGCGATATCACAATTTACGATAACGGGTACGGTCAGGAGAGATACGACAACGGCTTTACTCAGGGTTATGCTCAGGGGCAGGCTGATTGCCCTTCTTGCCCCGAAATTGAGAGTGCAGTAACTTACGGTATTGGTAGTGGTTTCACGGGTGCAACTATCACTCCTTCAAGCGGATATGACGGAATGGCAGAAGTCACTATTACTGACAACGGATATGGTCAGGAAAAGTACGATGAAGGCCACGGGGACGGCTATAACGAGGGATTTACTGACGGACAAACTGACATTTTGTCAGGTATGACTGCCACGGCTTTTACACAGAATGACACCTACACAAACGCAAACGGTTGGAGTGCGGTTACAGTTAATGTACCACAGACGGGTTCTTCTTGTAATCTCCAAGACAAGGCTTTCACTATAAACAGCGGAGACACAAGCCCTTGGAGCATTTCACCTGACTCAGGCTATGACGGTATGAGCGGAGTTACTATAACAGATAACGGTTATGGACAGGAGAAATATGACGAGGGCTATAACGACGGTCAGGCCTCTTGCCCTCAACCAACCCTTGAACAGAAGAGCGTAGTTCTTACCGCAACAAGTGAAACAATAGTCGCAAGTCAAGGTTATGACGGAATGTCTTCAGTAGAAGTTGATGCCTCTAATATGGTGGCTGACTTATACAACGAAGGATATGAGGACGGTTACGACGATGGAAGAACACTTAACCTTCAACACAAGAACGCCACACAAACAGCAACAACACAAACATATTACCCTGACAATACTAATGGAAGCCTTACGATTATTGGCGAGGCCAACATACCTACCAACTTCATCCCATATACCGCCTACACGGGTAACTCAAACTACCTTCGTATTGAGATAGATAATGTTTGGAACGGACGAAAGGGAAGTAACCAATACCTCTATACGGTTCTTAGTGGTGATACTCGTTTTTCTTGTGAAAGATTTAGGATTGATAACTATCCTTACCTTAATGTTGGTAATACAACGGGTTTGGGTACAGGCCCTGAGAATGGTACTGAGTTTCACACTTGGGCCGTAGTATTGGACAACGGGACCGCAACAAGTTATATAGACGGTGTGGTGTCAAGAACGGGAAGTTTTGCGGGTGCTCCGTCAAATACCGCTTTGGTATTCGCTCCACCAACAGACGCAAGAAACCTTAATGTCACTTTCTACTCAGTCAAGTTTAAGGATGCTAACGGCAACCTTATAGCAGAGTTTGTCCCAAATAGCCATAACGGTGGTGCTATTAAAGACACGGTTTCCAACACGATTTATGACAAGACGGGAAGCGGAACTGTGACATTTAACGCTGGTTATGACGGAATGTCTGCAATTACCGTTGATGCGAGTGGCCTTTGCCAAAACTACTATAATAGCGGCTACACAGACGGTCAATCTTCTGTGAGTTGTAATCTTGAAACCGCCTCTTATAGTATTCCAAGTGGCTTCACAGGGACTACCCTCACACCAAGTAGTGGCTATGACGGAATGAGTGCAGTCGCTATCACAGATGGTGGATATGGTCAGGAAAAATACGACGATGGCTATCAGGACGGTTACGACGATGGTTATGCTCAGGGCCATTCTACTGCTTGTAATCTTGAAAGCGGTCAAGCCTCACTTGGTAGTGGTTGGACAAGTCCTTCAACTGTTCTACCTTCAAGTGGATATGACGGACTAAGTGGTGTGGTAGTTACAGATGATGGCTACGGACAAGCAAAATACGACCAAGGCTATTCGGCGGGCCACACAAGCGGCTACGGCGAAGGCTACGCTGACGGAACATCTGCCAACTGCAACACCTACTCCCTCTTGTATATAACTACTGATGTTGATACGGGCACTATAAATCTTTACCCCGACCCTACTGAAGGTACAGGTTTCTCTTCTGTTGCCGTAAATTTGGACGGATATGGTGAAAGAAGATTCCAAGACGGTTACAGAGAAGGAGAAAGTAGTGTAATGAAGTCCCTGTTTAACGAAAACGACACCACTTATGTTGTTGGATACTACTACACCCCTACAACTCAGGTGTGCCTCATAACAGGAGAATATACAACCCAACAGTACGATGGCAATTTATGTTTCTCAGCGATGTCTGTGAATGGTGGTGCGTGGGAAACTGTTCAAAAGTATCTTCAACTTCCTGCGGGTTGGACAGAGATAAGATTTCAGGTTGCTGACGCCAACCTTTATGGTGCTTTCGCCCACAGATTTACACCTTCACAAACCTGTTATATGGATGCACTTAAGGCTGTGTCAATACCTTCAAACATTACTGACTTGCACAGCAAATACACATTCGCATACAACGAAGGGATAAAGATACTTTCTATGTCATCAAATAGTGCCTACGGTATGACATTCTACAACGCACCAAACATTAATGTGGTATTCTCGCATTACGCAGGTAACTCAATTTATATTTCGGGTCTTCCTTCAAACGGCGTGTTGTTTATACCTACGGGCCAAACAAGTAATTACTCAAATGTCCTTACCGATTGGACACACTTGGAGTTGTTCTAAGGGTTAATAATTTATATTTAAGAATAAAGAAAACTATGACAAAGATTCTACTCGTAAGCGATTAAGCAGACTTTTCAAAAGCCCGTTTTCTTGATTGCGATAGATGTAGGCGATGTAGTTCAGTTTTAGGCTTTCCTTTCAAAGCGTCACTTTTGTGTTTGACTGAAAGTGGGTTATTGCAATTCTCTTTTGTGGTAACCCACTTCAAATTAGTCCAAATATTGTTTTTACGATTTGTGTCTATGTGGTCAATAACGGTGTAACCATTTGGATTTGGCACGAAAGCGGCGGCAACGAGTTTATGAACTAAAACAGTTTTTCTCATACCACCACCCGAAAGATTGACACGATAATACCCGTGGGAGTCAAGTCTTTGTTTAAGAATACGCCCACGCTTAGTTATGAAAACATTCGGCCTTATCTCTTGGACACTATCAAGGCTTTTAACACGCCCACAGTTTGATATTTGGTACTTTTCACCAAATCCGTCAATACCTACCCACTCTTCAATCATATTCATAATATACAAAAATTATATTTAGTAAAAAAGAAATTATATGACGAACATACTTTTAGTGTCGGCTGACTATATAAAAAGAAATAGTAATCTCAACGATAATGTGTTTGAGGACTACCTTCTCCCCGCCATTCGTGAGGCTGAGGATATCGGGCTTCAAAGTATTCTTGGCTCTTGCTTGTATAAGCAAATCTTATACTTGGTTGATGAGAACCTAATTGGTGAGACTGAGTACGCCCCATACAAGGAACTTCTTGACGAATACATTCAGGAGTACCTTATGTATCAGGTGATTACTGACCTTACACCAATAATCGGTGTTAAGTTGGCCAACCTTGGAACTGTTATTAGTAACGACGAGCATGTGCTTAACCTTGGGGAAGCCGAAAGAAACAGATTGGCAGCATATTATTCTTACCGTGCAGGGTTTTATGCGAAAAGATTGCAAGAATACCTATTGAACAACCGCACAGCGTTTCCTGAACTAAAAGAGTGTGATTGTGAAAGACTGAAGGCTAACCTCCATTCTTCCGCAAATATTGGTGTATGGTTAGGTGGGTATCGTGGCCGTAAATTATAAATACCTCCACTTGAACCCACCTGCCGTAAGATAATTTGGTTTGTTGTTGCAGACATTCGTAATTGATATTCTACAAACACCTGTTACCCTTGATGCTTCGCCAACGGATTTGTATTCAGCGACGGTAAGCCCGTCTAACGACAATTGTTGAACGGGCTTTTCTAATTTTCCGTTTTTAACTATCCTGTTTGTCCTTGTGCCCCAATTTGAGTTTTCAATTGGTGTCATTAGATTGAGATTATCAAGGCGGTTGTTTTTGGTGTTTTCGTCAATATGATTGACTTGCATACCTTCGGGTATAGGGCCATTAAAAGCCTCCCAAACCAACCTATGGACTCTTTTAGTTGTTTTAACACCGTTTTTATAAAGTTTAACGGAATAGTATTTTTTACCACTTCCATAACTGATATGTTCTTCGCGTTTTTGAGTTTTACCCTTGGTGCTATTTCTTATAACTATCCTCGGTAGGCTTTTAATCCTTCCAAGATTACTTGCTTGATACAAACCTTCGTATCCTTTAATGTCTTTCCATTCTTCCATACGCAATAAGTACAAAATTTATATTTATAATAAAAATGACAGTATTAGAACTCATAAAAGAACTTAATAGAATTGCCCTCAAACAACCTAATATCAGGACTGCGGGAGAGGGCAATATCTACGATTTTCTTAATGCCAACCCCTCAGTAAAATACGGTGTGCATTTTATTACACAGGGCATTCACACCGACGATGAAGAGTGGGATAGGTATTCTCTTACCCTCTTCTACATAGACCGCCTACAGAGCGACCTTGAAGACAATAGACTACAAATACAGAGTGTAGGAAAAGAAGTTCTTCACAACATAATCCTCACATTCTGCAATTATTACGACATAGAATACCCTACAGTCTCATATACAACCTTTACTCAAAGATTCGCTGACGAGACAGCAGGTTGCTACGCACAACTTATCCTTGAACTACCTAAGGACTTGATATGTAATGAGGAATTTTAAAAGATATGTGTGATATGCGAGAAATTGTAAAAGAAGCAGTTCATCATAATTGGGCATTTTGGGTATGCCTATTGGTCTCAGTTTTTCTAATTGTGACATCTTTTTTCATCCCGCCGAAAGCGGTGGTGGATGGGTCAATTTTAGCTTGCGTAGGTGAGCTTTTCGCTTTCGCCGCACTTGGAAACATAAGTGCCGCTATTGCGAAGGGTATGGACGCAAAAATAGAACACAACGGAACGAGCATCACCGTTGGAGACCTAAATAAGGAGAAAGATGTAGAAGAAAGTGGGGAGCAAACCTATTAAAATACGAAGTGATACAAAATCTAAACAAAAGGCAAAACAAAGGAGCGAAGAGTATTTGAAGTATCAGCGATACATTCGTAGTAAGGCCTTTAAGGAAGTAAAAAAACTCGTTTGGGAAAGAGATAACGGTGAATGCCAATTTTGCGGGAGAAAACCGTCCGATGGTGTGACGCTCAGCGTCCATCATAAATGTTATCGTCACCTTTACGAGGGCGGTGAGAAAGAGGCCGCTGACTGTATTCTCATTTGTTCAAGAGAGCATAAGCGTTTGCACGATATGAAATGCAACTACAAGTGGTTCAGTCGTAACAACGAGAGGAATAAAAACGAGGGTGGCGATACTAACCAAGATATCGCCACTTAAATCCACAACAAGATTGATTTCTACCCTTAAGGCAGTTGCCAATCGCACTTGGGCCAACACCATAGTGTTCAGCGGCTTCTGTTACGCTATTGAAAACAAGTTCTCCGTTCGTGATTTTTTTACCTATTTTTTCCCTCATATTTTCCTTCGCTGTTGGTGTTTTTTCAATAAACATAGTTGGTTCGGGTGAATGCACCCAACGATAACCAAACGCTGTGTTTGATATACCGCACAGGCAGTTTCGTATAGCAGACATAGATTTTCCTATGTATCTTGCCGCCTCCATAGAAGAGGAGAATGTTTGAACATATTCGCCGTCAAGTGTATATTGATGGACAGGTATGGCGTTTTTAAACGCAACAAGTTCAACAAATTCCCCCTTATGTTCTTTCTTGTGGGCTTCTTTACTAACTACTTCAAGGTTGTCTGCCCTATTGTTTGAAGGGTTTCTGTCTTTGTGATGCACTTGGCAACCGTCAAACCATTCTCCGCAGATTTCAGGGAACGCTTTGGCCACAATACGATTTGTGTAACACATTTTGTTTTTAATGTTAATACATTCCCTATTTCTTCTATGTTTATTTTTGAATATAGTATAAACCCTACCAGTTTCAGCATTTTCAAAATAATTTCCTTCGTCACTAACGATTAAAACAGTATCGTCTATTGTCACATTTCTTTTCATAAGCAATAAATACAAAAAAATATATTTACTAACAAAAAAGATGGAACTAACACTTGACAGAAAATACAGAAAAGAGAAATACAGTATTGGAAAACTGTACATAAACGGACAGTACTTCTGTGACACTTGTGAGGATAAGGATAGAGACCTTTACCAAGGAATGGAAGCGGAGTGGATTAAGGAGAAAAAGGTCTATGGAGAGACAGCAATTCCTTTTGGAAGATACAGAATATCTATGAGGCGTAAGAGCCCTAAATACTCTCAAAAGAAACAGTACGAGAAGTGTGAAGGGTATGTTCCTTATTTGAGGGATGTGCCTGGCTTCTCAGGCATTCTTATCCATATAGGCAACTACGCTAAAGACAGTTGCGGTTGCATTCTCGTTGGAGAAAACAAGGTCAAGGGTGGTGTCGTAAATTCAACGCTGTGGTTTTGGAGGCTGTACGACATACTGAAGGCCGCTGACGAGCAAGGCGAAGAGATTTGGATAACGATTAAGAAGTAAAACAAGAGCCCCCGCAATAATACTGCGAGGGCTTTTGCAATAATAAGAAATAAACCAATATGAAACAATAACGAATTGAAATTCTCAGTATAAATATACATTAATTTTCTAAAAAAACAAAGACCTATGAAAAAAAAATTGATAAAAGTTGTAATGACACTCTGTCTGTTACTACCAAGTTGTAAAACTGTATATTTACCAAGTTCTACAAGCACTACCGTGAATGTAAAAGACAGTACTGTATTTCATATCAAAGACTCAGTTCGTGTAACCGAAAGGTCAAGGTACAAGGACTATGCGGGGTTATTGGATACCTTGAGGGTAAAGGGAAACCGAAGCAGTAGTAAATCTTGGGTGGATACCACTCGTAATGTGTTAAACACCGAGCTAGTTGAAGAACCGATTGAAGAGAAAACCCGAATTGTATATAGAGATAGATGGAAAACGAGAGATAGTCTTGTATATGTTGAAAAACCCGTACCTGTTGAAGTTCAGGTTGAGAAGCGAGTTTATCCAAGGTTTTTAGTAATACTTTCAATTCTTGGTGTTTTGAGTACCTGCGTTTTAGGAATACTTGGTTTTTTGAAGATAAGGGGTTCTAATTTGTTTTCAAAATTCAAAAATTGGTTTTCTAAAAACCATATGGTTTAATACACTTATATATGTATTTCTAAATAAATTCTTAATCCATATATGTAATATAACTTATTAGAATAAGACTTGTTAGAAAAAGACTTGTTATTAAGTAGTACGATTTCGTACAAAGTAGATTATACGATTTCGTACAAACTGAAAGAACTAATCCGTTCAGTATAAAATCCATTTGTTTCTTCTCAATTTTTTTCGTATATTTGAACAGAATGATTGAGGGGACTAAAAAAAATGTGAAGAAATTTTTCAAAAAGACTTCACTTTTCACTTCCAACTGATTATTTATTTATAGGTACTTGAAAATGTAAGTGGTTTTCGGGATAACAG
>JAEEGH010004993.1_pt1 | contig 33690 bp, 30 predicted proteins | sample 9134181 | NCBI WGS metagenome assembly JAEEGH01 (sample SAMN16246544, study PRJNA631951) | gut metagenome | biome: gut microbiome; feature: rumen; material: DP-attached | host: Bos | place: Iran: Karaj | collected 2018-10
TTTAACGGCATCAATATAGCTTTTTAAATCAATACTTTTATCTATATTGGTATTTCTGCAACTATCGACATTAGCATCTTTTATTGATAACTCTTTTGCCTCCATACTGATAGTGACAGTGTCTCTATCATATTTCTTCTCCTTGGAATTCACATTATTTTTCTCATTTTTCCCATTTCCAAAAAGATAATCAATCAGCAATGATTTTTGATGAACCTTTTCATTTAAGAATACTCTCATATGTTTTCGCCTCAAAATGCATGATACCCATTATTTGCAATATCATATCTCCAATCAATTGTAATTCTAACATTTCGCATTGTCGATTTTGCTGTTGCCATTGCATTGTACTTAAATGTCCACATTTGTTTAACAAAAACCCCATCACCTGCTCCAACATTATACCTTCCGCTTGAATTGCTAGCATTAAGTGAAGTAAACCATACACCTACATTGGAAGGCATAATCATATGATGAACGCTTCCTTGGCTTGGTGATTGTGATCCGCTTGTACTCACGCTTGTTACGATAGCTCCTGTTGGAATACTATTATTATTGGTTAAATCCAACGTTAGTTCCGATGAATCTCTTCCAATGTTAACGTATGGGCTATTTCCAGAATTATTTGCAGTTCCATTAAAGTTATAAACTCCGCGTCCCGTCTTGAATCTTTCGCCCATAGAAATAGTAATATACATTATTCCCGAATAATTAGTACCGCGATTAATATGAATATAATTTGTGCTAGTAGCGGAACCATTATTATCAATAGCTACTGCCAGAAAAGGTAAAACAGTATTTGAATCATATACAGAATCTCTACTATCATGCGATTCTATTATTGAATTTACTGTCCATGATTCAAGTGACATGCCCGCATAATCATTTTCATAAGAACACCTTGCATACACGTGGCTATCTGAAGGTATATTGACATTGACCCAAAAATCATTCTCATTCTCTGGCAAAACAACTAATATAGAATTAGTTTGACTATACATTCCCCAATTATATGCATTTCCTCTAGATGTATATCCTCCATTAATCGTTACAGAGGCAGCTTCAACTTTCATTGCAGGAATAATCATTATAATACACACAAATGCCAACATTACCGCAAATACATGTTTCATTTTAGACTTGATTTTCATACACTACAACCTCCTTTATTATGCATATTCATTGTTCTACAAACTATTATGCCTATACAATACACACTATTGTTTAAGTTTCCCCATAACTCATTGTATTTAAAAATCGCCATGTCACAAATATCCCCATTCTTTATGTAACAAAAGCTCTTATCATGTAGTAATTGTACTGTATATGCACCTACATCATTAATATTTTATCACTTTAATGATAAGCTCTCAACGCATTAATGTTTACACTTTTCTCATTAAAGTCCATGTTCCTCTAACAGCTTTTCGTCTCCGAGAACATCTTCCGTTCTTCCGTCGGCAACTATTGTTCCCTCGTCCAAAAGAATCGTTCTCTCACAGGTATTTCTCACAAAATCAAGGTCGTGCGAAGCTATGATCTTAAGCCCGCCGATTCCCGTGAGCACCTTGATAAGATTTTTTCTGTTCCTCGGATCCAAGGCTATCGAAGGTTCATCCATAATTATTATATCGGGTTTCATCGAAAGAATCGTTGCTATCGCCGCAAGTTTTTTTTCACCGCCCGACAATTTGTAAGTCTTGTTATTTCTAAGCCGCTCTATTCCTACAAGCCTAAGAGCCTCTGTAACCCTTTCTTCAACTTCTTTCTCAGAAAGACCATAGTTTCTAGGACCGAATGCCACATCGTCTTCGACGGTTGATAAAAAGAGCTGGCTGTCCGAATCCTGAAAAACATAGCCGATGTGCTCCCTTATGTGGTCGAGATTTTTTTTGCACATCTTATGTCCCGCAACGGTGATGTCACCCGTGTAGTTCATATACAAGCCAACCATCAGCTTCATAAGCGTCGATTTGCCGATTCCGTTCGCACCTACAAGCGCGATACTCTCACCGTAGTTTGCCTTAAAAGATATGTCTTTTAATACCACATTGTCTTTTTCATATGAAAAACTAAGGCCATCAATATTCAGAAGTTCACCGTTTACGCCGGTTTTCATAACGCACCTCACTCAAAACATTTTTATCCGTTACATTCACAAGGCTTACATGCCAAACACGTGCAGTCTTATGAGCAAAAGAACTATTGCCCAGACAAACGGATATATCACATCAATCTTTTTTATCCCCTTTTTCTTAGGGATGAAATCGCCCCTAAATCCGCGAAGGAGCATACTCTCATATACGATCTGCGCCTTGTCCATGCTGCGAAGAAGCCACTGCCCGACAAGCGTTCCCCAGGATCTGTATTCGATGCCTTTTTGCCCCGGCGCCCTTAACCTGTACGCAGTATAAATTCTGTCCGCTTCGCCCGCCATGACGTCGATATATCTGTAGATCAGCATAATAACTATGACGATTATCTTGGGAACTCTTATGCTCCTAAGCGCATAGCAGATATCATCTATAGATGTCGTCGCAATAAGCGCATAGACTGCAAAGACCGTGTAGAGCCCTTTGATAACAAGCGTGATCATCGACACTATCCCGCCGCGCACCGCAAATCCCGCGACCGGCACACTGCTTTTGTCAAAAAATGGATTGAACACTCCCACAAACATTACAAGCGGAAGGATCAGTCTCATTCGGTATATTCCCTCTTTCACCGAAAGTTCGCCGATTATAAAAGTAAATATGACATATACCGACATAAGTATCAATGTAACGATGTCATACTTGTCGATAGATGTCACCAAAAGGATGTATATAACGCTAATAAGCAGCTTTCCCAAAGGATGAAGGTTATTCATCCAATGAGAACGCTGCTGAATGTCTTGTAGTCTGTTCAGTTCTAAGATTTTTTTCTCAATACTGTCCATTAAGCTGTCTGAGTCTCAGTCTTTCTTCTAAAGAATCTGAATGCATAGCAGCAAGCTGCTGAAAGTCCGGCAACGATAAGCGCTCCGACAATTCCCGAAAAGCTTGTTCCCGCTGCCGCTTCGCTGTCTGGGAATGCATAATCGGGCAAAAGAGATGTCGTCTCCTGAATTGCTTCGGCTGTCTCGTAAGCCTGTCCCTGTGCTTCAAGTTCTGTTGTTCCCGCAACCTGCTCCATAGACCACTCAAGTCCGTCAGGGAATGCAGATGCAAAAAGTGAAACAACGCCGCCGCAAAGTGCTGCTGCTACTGCTATCGTAATGATTGTTTTCTTAAATGAAAGCTTAGCATCCTTTTTCTCTGTGCTCTCGCCGATTCCCCAGAGAAGTTCAGGTCTTGCTTCATGTATAAATATAAGAACCGCTGATGTGATAAGTCCCTCAACAAATCCTATTGCAAGGTGGATAGGCTGCATTGTTGCAACAAAGGTTGAAAAAGGAAGCTCCGTAATTCCCGATATCAATGTCTCTATAGTAACCGAGAATGCTCCAAGCTGCAACGTCAGAACGCATCCAAGTATCGATGCAAGTGCAATTTTTATTTTCGCAGCGCCTTTCTTCATGATGGGACGCCATATCAAAAGAGATCCGATAAAGCACCCGTAGAATGCCATATTCCAGACATTACATCCAAGCGCCATAAGTCCGCCATCCGCAAATAGCAGGCACTGAACAAGAAGCACTCCTATCATTGTAAGAAATCCGGCGAATGGTCCGAGCATCGCTGAGAGCATCATTCCTCCGCAAAGATGTCCCGATGAACCTGTACCGGGGATTGTGAAATTGAGCATCTGTGTAGCAAATACGAATGCTCCCATAACTCCCATTACAGGGATCTTGGATTCATCACTTTCCTCTCTTACTTTCTTTACAGAAACTCCGGCTGCTCCTGTAGATAATACATACATTGTTCCGGCAACTGCCGGAGCAACCAATGCGTCCGCCATGTGCATAGCCATATCCTCCAACACTGTTATTTTTTTAACACCATAAAAGAGTATACGGCAGAATAAAAAAGCTCCACAAGCCCCCTAGGGGGTTCGTGGAGCACCTTTTTTACTTATTTGCAAGAGCTTCCTTAATCTTCTTTGTAAGTACAGGAAGGATCTTGTTAAGATCTCCTACTACACCGTAATCAGCTACGTCAAAGATAGGAGCATTCTCATCTTTGTTGATAGCGATGATGATGTCTGACTCTTCCATACCTGCAACGTGCTGGATAGCACCTGAGATACCGATTGCGAAGTAAAGAGCGGGACGAACAGTCTTACCTGTCTGTCCTACCTGAAGATCCTTGGGCTTCCAGCCTGAATCTACAACAGCACGTGAGCATGATACTGTTCCGTTAAGAACTTCTGCAAGATCATCAAGAAGCTTGAAGTTCTCTGCAGAACCAACTCCACGACCACCTGATACGAGAATCTTAGCAGCCTGGATGTCAGCTACGCTTGTAGCTTCCTTTACGATCTTAACGATCTCTGTGTAGCAGTTGTTCTCTTCGAATCCGGGATTGAATTCAACAACTTCTGCCTTAGCACCCTTGATAGGATCAATCTTCTGCATAACACCGGGACGTACAGTAGCCATCTGAGGACGGAAGTCAGGGCATGCGATTGTAGCGATTGTGTTTCCGCCGAATGCAGGACGTGTCATAAGAAGCTGTTTATGCTTCTGCTCCTGATTCGGAACAGGGTTGATCGGGAAATCACCGATCTCAAGACTTGTACAGTCAGCTGTAAGTCCTGTATGTACTCTTGATGATACTCTGGGGCCAAGATCTCTACCGATTGCTGTAGCACCAACAAGGAGGATCTCAGGCTTGAACTCATCGATAACAGATGCAAGAGCGTGTGTGTAAGGCTCTGTTCTGTAATCCTTAAGTGCAGGATCATCAACTACGATTACTCTGTCTGCACCATACTGTGCGAGCTCGTCAACAAGACCTTTAACCTCGCTTCCAAGTAATACTGCAGTAACTTTCTTCTCATCAAGATCTTCTGCAAGATTCTTTGCTTTGCCCAGAAGCTCGAGTGCAATGCTTGAAATTTCATTGTCAACCTGCTGAGCAAAGATAAATACACCTTTATATTCTTCTAAAGACATGACGCTTCTCCTTTTCCTATGTTAATTAAACGATATGCTTCTCTACAAGCTTACCCATCAGATATTCAACTGCTTCATCAGCAGAGTCAAGAACAACCTTCTCTCCCTGACCCTTCTTAACCTTGTCAGAAGCCTTTGCAATCTGTGTAGGTGATCCCTTAAGTCCAAGGTTAGAATCATCAACGTCCTTAAGATCTGCTCTGCCCCAAACTGTAACTTCCTTCTCGAAAGCATCGAAAATTCCGCCGGGAGTCATATATCTGGGCTCGTTGAGCTCTGAAAGAGCAGTTACAAGGCAAGGCATCTTAGCCTTTACGATGTGATATCTGTCTTCGAACTGTCTCTTAACTTCTACAGTCTTAGCCTTCTCATCAACTTTGATCTCTTCTGCGTAAGAGATAACAGGAAGGTTAAGGTGCTCAGAGATCTGAGGTCCAACCTGAGCTGTATCTCCGTCGATAGCCTGACGGCCTGTGATGATGAGATCATACTCAAGGTTTCTGATAGCACCTGCGATAGTTGAAGATGTTGCCCATGTGTCAGCACCGCCGAGTACTCTGTCTGTTACAAGGATTCCCTTGTCAGCGCCCATAGCAAATGCTTCTCTAAGTACAGCCTCAGCCTTAGGAAGTCCCATTGTAAGAACTGTAACCTCTGCGCCGTACTGATCTTTTAATCTAAGTGCTGCTTCAAGTCCTGCCTTATCATCAGGGTTCATGATTGCAAGCATAGCACCTCTATCCAATGTTCCATCGGGTTTGAATTTAACGCCGCCCTTTGTATCGGGAACCTGCTTAACGCAAACTACAATTTTCATTATTTTTTCTCCTTTATAGTCTTCTGTTCATAAGGAAGTTCGACTCTCACACTTCGTGTTCGATCGAACTAAGTAGTACACTAGGCTCGCCAAGACCGAGCCAAGTGATTACTTATGATTACTTAAGTAAATCACCGGAAATTACCATTCTCTGAACTTCTGATGTTCCTTCGTAAATCTCAGTGATCTTAGCATCACGCATCATGCGCTCAACTTCGTACTCTCTGATGTATCCGTAACCACCGTGAAGCTGTACAGCCTTTGTTGTAACATCCATAGCAACTTCTGCAGCATAAAGCTTAGCCTTAGCAGCTTCTACGCCGTAGTAAGACTTGTTCTTCTTTGCATCAGCAGCCTGATATACAAGGAGTCTTGCAGCCTCGCACTGTGTAGCCATGTTTGCAAGCTGGAACTGTGTATTCTGGAAAGCACCGATTGATCTGCCAAACTGCTTTCTCTCCTTAACGTACTCAACAGTTCTGTCAAGTGCGCCCTCAGCAATACCAAGAGCCTGAGCAGCGATACCGATACGTCCGCCGTCAAGTGTGTGCATTGCGATAGGGAATCCTTTTCCTCTCTGTCCAAGAAGGTTCTCTGCAGGAATATGGCAATCCTGGAAGATAAGCTCGTATGTAGAAGAACCACGGATACCCATCTTGTTCTCCTTTGTTCCGAATGTGAATCCGGGAGTTCCCTTCTCAACGATGAATGCTGAGAACTTCTTCTGCTTTCTTCCCTTCTTATCTTCTACGATATCTGTGTAAGCGATGATGATGTAAACATCAGCAACCTCACCGTTTGTGATAAAGCACTTAGAACCGTTAAGGATCCACTCTTTACCATCTTCTGTAAGAACAGCCTTAGTCTGAACACCCTGAGCATCTGTTCCTGCCATGGGCTCTGTAAGACCGAAAGCACCAAGTTTCTCACCCTTTGCAAGGGGAACAAGGTACTTCTGCTTCTGCTCTTCTGTACCATATGTCATGATAGGGTCACAGCAAAGTGATGTGTGAGCTGATACGATAACTGCTGTAGTACCGCATACTTTAGCAAGCTCCTCTACACACATAGCGTATGTAAGGGGATCACATCCCTGTCCGCCATACTCCTTGGGAATCGGAATACCCATGAAACCGAATTTCTGCATTTTCTTTACAGTTTCGATAGGGAATTCCTCTGTCTCATCAACGTCTATTGCATGTGGCTTAACTTCTTTTTCTGCGAATTCTTTGAAAAGAGCTCTCGCCATTTCATGTTGCTGATCAAGCTGAAAATCCATTATAATTTCCTCCAAATTTTTTCTTTAAATAATAATTATTTTTCATAAGGAAGTTCCGCTCTCGTGCGTACAAAAGCAGAGGTTCTGCTCTCGTGCTAAAGCACTCGCCGGAACAATAATACTCACTAGCTTCGAAAAAACCTCAGCAAGTGATTATTATTTATCAGTAGGAACCTTGTTTCCGTCTGCATAGTTGTAGAAGCCGATTCCTGTCTTAACACCGAGCTGCTTACCACGAACCATCTTACGAAGAAGAGGGCAAGCACGATACTTAGAATCGCCTGTCTCTGAGTAAAGAACATCCATGATAGCAAGAACGATATCAAGTCCGATGTAGTCACCGAGCTCAAGGGGTCCCATAGGATGGTTACATCCAAGCTTCATAGCTGTGTCGATACCCTGAATATCTGAAACGCCTTCTGAATATACGAAGATACCTTCGTTGATCATAGGAACAAGGATTCTGTTAACAACGAATCCTGCTGCCTCATTAACCTGTACAGGAGTCTTTCCGAGATCCTCAGAAATCTTCTTGATCTTGTCAACCATATCTGCAGGTGTGTTTGCACCCTGGATAACTTCAACAAGCTTCATAACAGGAGCGGGATTGAAGAAGTGCATACCGATGATAGGCTTTGCAAGTCCCGATCCGATCTCTGTGATTGAAAGAGATGATGTGTTTGATGCAAAGATGCAATCAGGATTCTTAACGATGTTATCCTGAAGCTCTTTGAAGAGGTTCTTCTTGATATCCATAACCTCAAGAGCAGCCTCTACTACAAGATCAGCGTCAGCACAGATGTCATTAAGACCTGTCTGTATCTTTCCTGTGATCTTGTCAGCCTCTTCCTGAGTCTTCTTTCCCTTAGCAACCTGCTTATCAAGGCCTTTCTTGATCTTAGCAAATCCGCCTTCTGCAAACTCAGTCTTGATATCGCAAAGATATACTTTCTCTACGCTCTCTGCCTGAGCAAATGTCTGAGCAATTCCTGAGCCCATTGTACCTGCGCCAATAACAGCTACTTTCATTATAAAATCCTCCTATATATAAAATATTATGTTTATGTGCATATGCATGCCTACGCATGACTCCGCTTACGCTCCCGTCATGCTATTTTTATTCGGAATCCGTGCTAACGCACTTCTTCCTCATAAAAATGCCGGTCTTCAAGGTTCTGAAGTGTATTTTGCAAGCAAAACACTTCAGAACTTTGAATCCCTAGTCAGGCATTTTTAAAATCTACAACTTTAACTTTCTTCGGATCGTCTTTCTTTCTGAGGAAGTTCGCCATACCCTCTTTCTGATCCTCTGTCTCGAAGCAAGAGCCAAAGAGCTTCTCTTCGATTACAAGTGCAGCATCAATGTCTGTCTGAAGTCCATCGTTGATAGCCTTCTTGCAAGCACGAACAGCGATAGGTGCATTTGCAGCGATCTGTGATGCCATCTTCTCAGCAGCTGCAAGGAGCTCTTCCTGAGGATATACGGCATTAACAAGACCGATTCTGTAAGCCTCGTCTGCCTTGATGTTACGTGCTGTGTAGATAAGCTGCTTAGCCATTCCTGCACCGATAAGACGTGCAAGTCTCTGTGTTCCGCCAAATCCGGGTGTGATTCCGAGGCCAACCTCAGGCTGACCAAACATAGCATTCTCTGAGCAGATACGAATATCGCAGCTCATTGAGATCTCACATCCGCCGCCAAGTGCAAATCCGTTGACTGCAGCGATAACAGGAAGAGGGAACTCTTCGATCTTACGGAATACGTCGTTACCCTTCTTACCGAAAGCTTCACCCTCAGCCTTTGTGAGTGTGCTCATCTCTCCGATGTCAGCACCTGCAACAAAAGACTTTTCGCCTGCACCTGTAAGAACAACAGCTCTTACAACATTAACGTCGATGCTGTCAAAAGCAGCATTAAGGTCATCAAGTACCTGTGAGTTAAGTGCATTGAGTGCTTCAGGACGATTGATTGTAATAACAGCGATCTTGTCTTTAACTTCGCAATTTACAAAACTCATGTCTTTATCTCCTTTAAATATTCAATTTATATTTTTTCGTGATATACGCGGTCATCAAGCTAAAGCAGTCTGCTCAGCGCAAGCGCGGCAGACCGCTTCAGTTTGAATTCTTATATTACTCGTACTTTTCAACGATTGTAGCGCAACCCATTCCGCCACCGATGCAAAGAGTAGCAAGACCCTTCTTAGCGTCTGCTCTTCTGCCCATCTCGTGAAGGAGAGTTACAAGGATACGGCATCCTGAAGCTCCAACAGGATGTCCGAGTGCGATAGCACCACCGTTTACATTAACCTTGTTCATATCGAATCCGAGATCCTTGGCTACTGCAACAGACTGTGCTGCAAATGCCTCGTTAGCCTCAATAAGATCGATATTGTCAAGTGAAAGTCCTGTCTTCTTAAGAACTTTGTTTGTAGCTGCAACAGGTCCGATACCCATAACCTCAGGCTCAACACCTGCAAGTGCTCCACCAACCCATGTAGCCATAGGCTTGATTCCGAGCTCTTTAGCCTTCTCTTCGCTCATAACAACGATAGCTGCAGCACCGTCGTTGATACCTGAAGCGTTACCTGCTGTTACAAGTCCGCCTTCCTTACCTGAGCAGCATTTAAGCTTTGCAAGAGACTCAGCAGTTGTTCCGGCACGAGGGCCCTCATCAACCTTGAAGTCTACGATTTCTTTTTTAACCTTAACAGGAACGGGAACGATCTCGTCGTTGAACTTGCCTTCAGCCATAGCCTTCTCGCACTTCTGCTGAGAGTTAGCTGAGAATGCGTCAAGCTCTTCTCTTGAAAGGTTCCATCTGTCGCAGATATTCTCTGCTGTTATCATCATGTGATAGTGATTGAATGCATCTGTAAGAGCATCGTTTACCATTGTATCTACAACTGTTCCGTTGTTCATACGATATCCGAAACGTGCATTGGGAAGTGCGTAAGGAGCCATAGACATGTTCTCCATTCCGCCTGCTACTACTATATCAGCCTCTCCTGCCTTGATAAGATCAGCTGCCATATTGACACAGTTAAGACCTGATCCGCAAACTACGTTAAGAGTTACTGCAGGAGTCTCGATAGGAAGACCGGCCTTTATTGAAGCCTGTCTGGCAACGTTCTGTCCAAGACCTGCCTGGATAACGCAACCCATAAGAACTTCATCGACCTGCTCAGGCTTAACACCTGCACGATTAAGTGCTTCCTTGATAACGATAGAACCAAGCTCTGCTGCCGGTGTGTTGCTGAGTGCTCCACCCATCTTGCCGATAGCCGTTCTACACGCGCCCGCTAATACTACTTTCTGTGCCATAACGTATTACCTCCGTTTTTTAAAAAAATTATCTGTCCTTTATTTGATTTTTCATATAAAACCTTTGATTGACAAATTTTTGTCAGAACAGGTTTATTGTAGCATACCCCCTTGGCAAATGCAATAAAAAGAAACTCCCCACAAACGATTTTATTCAGCAAAATGCCAAACCGTCGCAGGAAGTTTCCTCCATGTTTTCCTAATTGTCCTTTATATCTTTTTCAAGCATTTTAAGGACATTTTCTTTTCTATTTTTAAAAAACGAATCAAGCGCCGCAAGGTCTTTTTCATACTCTTCTTCGGAGTAATCATCCTCTTCAAACCTCCTGACCGTCTCGATATTCTGCTCGCGGTACACCTTGTCCCACTCAGAAAGCTTCTTGCTCAGGTGCTCGTAGGACAGCTCATTCTCCGTAAGCTCAACCATTCTATTGTAAAAGAGCTCCTTAAATCCCGGTCTTTCATAGAAAAATCCCGGCATAAACATCTTCTCGTCAAGCTCCCTGTAATACGAAACCGTGTCAGCCTCCGCATCCTCACAGGTAATATCAAAATCGTACGCGGCAAATCGCCACTTGCCGTCACCGTAATCGCCGTATCCCGGCTCTTTTGACCTGAACATAAATCTGTTGTGCCCGCCGTTGATGTCAGTGTTGTTAAAAAATAGGAGCATGCAATAATAATCGATCATGTTGTCTATATCGATCTGACTCTCAACCTGAGAATATACCGCATCATCGCTCATATCGCCATTCATCATAAGGTCATACAATGCTTTGTAATTCTCATCCGTCTGTGAATCGCCGCACTCGACAGCGCTGTTTTTCTCAGTCCACAGCATCTTTTTCGGAATACCGCAGTGCTCGGCAAAATAGTTTTCATCGTACTGTTCTCTGAGATTGTAGATTCCCCAGTACTCACCGTTTATAAATACAACTTCCGGAACGGAATCCTGAAAAGGAATTCCCGTTTCTCCTATCACAGACTGTATGAACGGCTCCTGATAGATTATCCTTCCGTCACCTTTACGAAGTCGCACTTTCTTTTCATTGTCACACACAAAGCTCTTCTCAAACTTCTTATTGTCATCATAAATATCTCTCGCAAAAAGATTAAACGCTTTCTGATACACGTACCTTGTGGACTCACCCGATATTCTCGCGCCTATATCCTGGGAAAAAAGCTCCTTATGCCCCGCATCAAACGCAGTCATATGCGCTTTTCTCTCCCACTCTTTTCCCGAATACTCAGAATTCGTGAAATAACTCCTGTAATGCTCTTCGCCGTTGGCATCCGTAAAACTTCCCGGAACCTCATCTTCGGGCAGATCCATAAATCCGCCAAGTTCCTTGTACTCATCGTATTTCTTGCCAAGCGTGTAGATTCCTCTCTCATAGTCAAAGAGATCCGCAGGATCAAATACAAGCGACATGATCTGTTTGTCCTTGTACTTTTCCTTCTTATCAAATCCCACAAAATACGTATGTGTCACAACCTTACTCTTCTTGCCCGTAAACTTGTTTACCGCTACGGCACTTATCACATTTGCTTTGTCGATCTTATAACCCGGCGGATTGTAAGTCGGATACATTATCTCATTCGCATACACATTTTCTTTTGCGGACGCATCTGTAAGAGTAATCTCGCCCTTGTACTTTAGTGAATTCTCATCGGGAACACTTCCGTCATCGGTGTAAAAAATATTAACCCAAGGCGAAGCCGTGATCTTAAGCTCTGTTCCCTCTTCATAAAATCCATCTTCTATAGAAAACACAGGTCCTTCGATAAAAGAAGTCTCGATATGTAAAGCTTCGCTGTTGGTCTCTCCCGGAGTTGCGGAAAAAGAATCAAATTTCCCCTTTCCGTCTTGCGCTCTTGAATAAGTCACATTATAGGAAAGTTTCGGAACAGTAACAGCATCAAGCATATTGCCGTCTTCATCACTTAAAAAAATCGTTTCACCGTCTTTGCTTATACCAAAGCCACTGTCCGCACCTTTGGAAACAGCGGCCACATAAAATCCGTTTGAAGGAATCGCCGCGTCAATTCTGAATTTCTTCAGCTCTTTTCTACTATCGGAAATGTATAATCCCGAAACTTCCGAATCGGACATATTGAAGAGTTCCACATAATCCGTGTACTCTCCCGCATCATTTCTGTATGCGCTGAAATTATCCGCACAAACTTCGTTTATGACAACCGATCCGGTATCTTTGAAACGGCTACAATAAAAAAGGGTTGCTGCGCTGACAGCCAGCAACCCTGTAACTACTATGGTATATTTAATTTTGCCAAAAAAGAATTCTCGTATCATACTTCAGGCTCTATCAATCCGTATGTATTTCCTTTTCTCTTATAAACTACATTAACCATATCTGTTTCTGCATTAACAAATACAAAGAAGTTATGTCCCAAAAGTTCCATCTGAACACACGCATCTTCTGCATACATAGGCTTTGGATCGAATTTCTTGATCCTCTCAATGCGGATAGTCTCCTCATCCGTGTAATCAGCCTCAAGATATTCTTTCTTGAAGTTGCTGACTTCAGCCTGCTGCTTGTCAACGATCTTACTTCTGTATTTCTTAAGTTGTCGCTCAATAACCTCCTCTACCAAGTCAACCGATACATACATGTCATTGCTGACCTGCTCTGCACGGATAATTTTGCCCTTTACGGGAATGGTAACCTCGATCTTATGTCTATCCTTATCAACGCTGAGGGTAACATTGGCATCCGTATCAGAGGTGAAATACTTTTCAAGTTTTCCAATCTTCTCTTCTACCGCTGCCTTAAGTCCGGGTGTTACATCAATGTTCTTGCCTACAATAGTAAATTTCATGCAATCATCCCCTTTGCTTCGACCTGTGTAATGTTTCATCAATATTAAGATTTGACTCCCACCACACATCAGCCGTTTTTTATATATGTACAGTATACCATTTTGAGCCCGATAAGTACATTTTATAAGCGAAAATTGACCCACTTCTTTTAATATTTTCGCTTTTTTTGTGAATGATGCACAAAATTATTTCATGGTTTTTAACGTGGATAAATCAATTTATTCAATATATTTCCGTGGATAATGTGGATAACTTCGTGTATAAGTCCATTTTTTAGACAATTTTTCTCATATTTTGTGGATAACTTATGAATTATTTGTTCTCAAAAAATAATCTTTTTGTTATTGACTTTTGTTATTATGTGCACTTTATTGAAAACATTTATGCAAATCCTCTACTCAAAAAGAAAAGGAACCGTTTATACAGTTCCTTTTCAAATTTAATTCAATATTCAATTACAAGATTCTTCTTACTGCGAGTACCTTACGGTAATCAGCGTTAGAAATCTTAATACCTGTCTTAGCTGTTGAAGCATGTACAATCTGTCCGCCACCAATGTAGATAGCAACGTGACCTGAGTAACATACGATATCACCCGGCTGTGCATTTGCAAGTCCATCGACTGCAGCACCCTGAGTTCTGTCAGCAGCAGAACTGTGAGGAAGACTTACACCAAAGTTCTGATATACACTCATTACAAATCCTGAGCAGTCAGCACCGTTTGTCAAACTTGTTCCGCCGTAAACATAAGGATTACCAACGAACTGTTTAGCAAATTCTGCAACCGCAGATCCGATTGAGCTTGTCTCTGTTGTATAAGAAGCAGCTGATTTATATCCATCTTTTACAGCCTTATCGGATGTATTCTTGCTGGCAGCTTTCTTATTGGCATCAGTCTTAGCTTTTTCTTCTGCGAGACGTTTCTTCTCAGCGTCATTAGATTCAGCCACTTTGTAATCGAGCCAAGGTTTAACGTAATCGGCACAAATGAATACGTCACCTTCCTCCATGCTTATCTTGTACCATTTTCTTCCGTCGCTGTCATCCTCTTCGCCAAGAATAATAACTTCTTCAGCTGATGATACATAACCCATTACATCGGTATCTGTACCGGGTCCTTTTCTGGTCTTAAGAACACCTTCCTCAGTCTTTACAGTACCCATCTGGGTAGCAACTTCCTGAGCATAATCCGCAGCTTCCTGTCCTATCATACAGAACTGAGCCTTAACCCAACCAGTAACATCACCTGATTTGATCTTGTACCATCCGTCCTTCTCTTCTATAAGAGTACCGACAGATTTATCATAAAGTTTACCAATTTTCTCGCCATTTGTCTCACTCGGGTTATCACGAATATTTACATAACCCTCAGCTTTGGCAACTACCAAATTGTCAACATTACTTGATTCTGTTTCATCCTGGGACTGTTCTTCACCTTCCGCCTCGTCTCCGCTTACGGATCCGGTCGCATTCAAAATATCACGAAGAAGACTGCTTGTAATATTTGAAGCATTAGGTGTCGCATCGGTAACGGCAGAACTTAACTCGATCTTATCGGCAACAGACTTACTGATTGTTGAAGAATCACCATGACTTCCCGATTTCCCCGATTTCTTACTCGCTCCTTTGTCAGATCCACTCTCTTCGTCGATACTGTTCTGAAGAGTTGAAAGTGATACTTGATTATCTCCCAGAGCGTATGTAAAACCTGCCTGAGGCAAAACGCTCGTTACTCTCCTTGAAGGTGCAGCATGTACTATTACACTATTCATGTTGGAAATTGTTATTGCAGCTACAACACTAGCGGTCATAATCTGTTTAGCAGTTTTTTTCAAAATAACCTCCGGTTTGTTACATTTTTGTTACGCATATACAAATATACGCTATTTGCTTCCATTTGTCAACTTTTGCAACGCGTTCACCAAAAATTCAATATTCCCAGAGTATTACTGAAAAAAATACACAACAAACAAATTTTAAGGACAATTTTCGTATATATTTTTCACAAAAAATTCTTATTCCGCTAATTATTTGTATATAACGCATTTATTTACAGTATAAGGTAATCCTGAGCCGCAGTTACTGCATTTGCGCCATCTGCCACCGAAGTAACAATTTGACGAAGTCTTTTCTTTCTGCAATCGCCTGCAGCAAAGATTCCGGGTACATTTGTTGCACAATCTTCACCCGCAATTATATAACCGTTTTCGTCACATTCGACAATATTGGCAAAACTTTCCGTTGTGGGATGTATGCCTATTGCCACGAAAATTCCGTCAACGTTAAGGTCACTGTCTGTATTTTCTTTAAGATTTTTAACTCTGAGTGTTGTAACTTTATCTTCGCCCTTTATCTCCTGTACTACGCTGTCCCAGATAACTTCCACATTAGGAAGTCCAAAAAGTTCATCCTGAAGGATCTTCGCAGCGCGAAGCTCGTCTCTTCTGTGGATGAGATATACTTTCTCACAGAATCTCGCAAGGAAAATGGCATCTTCCACAGCAACGTCTCCGCCGCCGTTAACAGCCGCAACCTTGCCCTTGTAAAAAGCTCCGTCGCAAGTTGCACAATACGAAACGCCCTTTCCGATATATTCCTCTTCTCCGGGAATTCCGAGCTTGGAATGATGAGCACCGGCAGCTATAACAACCGTACGTGTCTCATAACTTGCATTCTCGGTATTTACCTTAAATACAGTTTTGCCGTTTTCGCCCTGAAGCTTCTCGATTCCGGTAACTATTCCGTCAGCAAACTCCGCACCGAGCTTATCTGCATGCTCTCTGAATTTCATTGCAAGATCGAATCCGTTGACACCCGGGATTCCAAGATAATTGTCAACTTCATACGTATCGATTATCTGTCCTCCACTCACAGGATTTTTTTCTATAATAAGCATATTAAGTCCGGCTCTCTTAGCATATACAGCTGCAGAAAGACCGGCAGGTCCCGAACCGATAATTATAAGATCAAACATTTGCATTTCCTCCTAACTGATTAAATCTGACAATAGTATCCATAACTTTTCTACTCTGCAAAAATTAGGATTAGATTGTGCACAATCTAATCCTATCACTATTTCGAATATTTTAAAAGTAAAATTTTTATAACCAATTAAACCGACTATACAAGCTCATACTTTTTCAGCGCATTCCAAATTCCGTCATCCTCAAGATGAGTTGTGACAAAGTCCGCTATATCCGCAATCTCATCAGCGCATCTTCCCATTGCAATAGCTGTTCCTGCAGTCTGCATCATTTCCATATCATTTACGCTGTCACCAAAAGCGAAAGTGTTTTTTACATCTTCAGATAAGAGTTCACAGACTTTCTCAATTCCCGTACCCTTATTAAAGCCCTTGGGAACCATCTCTACAACATGCTCGTTGTGGATCATGTAATCATAAAGATCTTCAAGCTCAGCAAAACAGCTCTTGGTATCACATCCCGTCGTCGCGCATGACAATTTGTTGATCTGCCAGTTTCCCCAATTATCATTGATACCACGAAGTCTGTCTCCCATATCTGCCATAACTTTTCTGCCGTACATATCATTTTCAAAATCTTTTCTTTCCAAATAGAGATATTCCGGGCCTTCAAGGATTGGTCTGAATCCATATCTTTGAACCGTTTCCACAGTTCTTATCGCATCATCTTTATCCATAATTCTGTTGTAAATAGTCTTTCCGTCGTATTCGATCATACATCCGCACGCCGAAACGATACCGTCAAAACCCATTCCCAATAGTTCTTGATTGCTTACAAAAGATCTTGATCTTCCTGTATTTATAAAGCACTTATGCCCGTTCTTCTTTGCCTTCCTTATTCCTTCTTTTGTGCTCTCCGGGATGTAATTCTTGTAGTCCCAAAGCGTTCCGTCAATATCAAAAAATAAGATCATCAAATCTCTCCCATTAAATCCACCCTCCGTCAAGGGTTATAATCTGTCCGGTCATATATTCGGGTGAATCCGCAAGCATGACCGCAAGCTTTGCAACTTCTGTAGCTTCACCCATTCTTCCCGCGGGTATCTCATCTTCAAGGGCGCTAAGGTCCTCCTCCGTCAGATGCTCTCTGTTCATCGCGGTGTCAATGACTCCGCACGCAATGGCATTTACCTGAATATTGCTGGGCGCAAGCTCTTTTGCCAGCGCTTTGGTAAAAGCATTCACACCGCCCTTAGATGCTGAATATGCCACTTCACAGGACGCTCCGACCGATCCCCACACAGAAGTTATGTTTATTATCTTACCACAATGTTTCCTCAACATAACAGTAGCTGCCGATTTACATGTAAAAAAAACCGAATCTAGATTAGTACTCATTACTTTTCGCCAATCTGCGACACTCATATCGGTAAGCAGGCCTATGTGCGCTATTCCTGCGTTGTTTATGACAATATCTATGTCTTTTATCTTCCTTGCAAAAAGATCCGACACCGAATCATAGTCTGCGGCATCGCAAGTGAAACTGCTGCATTTCACACCGTACTCACTGCGAAGATGATCGGCAAAACTCGCCAGCTGCTTCTCGCTTTGCTTACAGGTCAAAAAAAGTTCATCCCCCATTGCAGCGAAAGCTTCCGCTATAGCTTTTCCTATTCCTCTTGATGCTCCGGTAATAAGGACTTTTCTGTTCACTTTGTGCCTCCTTATTAATGATTAATGCGCTGCCCCAATAAAAGAGCAGCGCATCTAAATCTGTCTTAAAATATTACTATAAGCCTCACAGATCACACATAGCCATTAGCAGCAATGTGAAATTGCATCGATAACAGTTTCCTCAACAAAAGGCTTTGCAACAAATTCTGCTGCTCCAAGCTTAACAGCTTCCATCATCTTATGCTTCTGTCCTGCAGCTGTGATCATAACAACCTTTGCATTTGGATCGGCTTCTCTGATAAGCTTGAGTGAATCAATACCGTCAAGTACAGGCATGGTGATGTCCATGGTAACGATGTCGGGCTTAAGCTTCATGTACTCATCAAAACCTTCCTGGCCGTTAACAGCTTCACCTACAATTGAATAGCCGGCTCTCTCCAATATATCTCTCAAAACTTTTCTTGAAGTTCTGGAATCATCTACTATTAAAACGTTCTTCATTTCTATATTCCTCCAACCTATTACATGGTCGTTATTTTTGTGTCTTTTGATACTGCAATGAGATATTTAACCTCACCGCCACAGATATAAACAGGCATAACCATGATCTCATCACAGCTAGCTTCTGTCTCTGAAACAGAGAATGCAGGGGGCTCAAGCTCTATAAACTTTGATTCCTTACTCTGTTCTGTTACATATAAACCGTTGATACAATTTATAAGTTCGCAAACCGCGTCAAGCGCGTCTTCTCTTGTTTCAATAAATTCTTCCTTGGTGTACGCTTTAGCCATTCTCTGTACGTCTTCATACTTACCTGAAATGCCTACAAACGCATTCTGATCTCCATGGAATTTCTGATAGCCAAGGACTTCATCCTTAATATTTTTTGTCTTATATGCCTTTCCGACAAATACGTGACTATCCACGAGTCTGTACATATTCTTGATACCCATGGAAAACATTCCTCTGTATATCGGGTCCTCAGTCTCAAGGAAAAGTGGCACGATTTTCTCAACATCACCGGACTTAAGTGTTGCCATATCCGATTCTGTAAATCCGTGGAGTTTCTGATATTCTTCCTCCACCTCTGCCAACTTACTCATGGAAATACAATCCATATCCGTAAGTGCCTGAATAAAAGCAAGGTACGGATTTCCCTGCAACTCCACAAGACGGCTTACCTGGGTATCTGTCAAGTACCCACGCTCGATGGCAATATCTCCAAAACGCTTATCCATAGATGCCTGCATGGCATTTACCTGTTCTGCCTGTGCTATAGTCATAAGCTTCTCTGCGACAGCTATAACACCAAGCTTAGCGCAATTGGATTCTTGTATCTGATATGCCTTCTCAAGCTGACTCTTGTCGAGCAAGCCTTTCTCAACCAAATATACACCAATTAGACGATCGAACATTGCTGTAGCTCCTATACATAAAAATTTGTTTATAACTTACAGTACCATTTTAGACCATTATCCGTATATAAACAAGACTATTTATTTTGCTACATCACAATAAATTGTATACCAAGGAAACATTGAATCATACATCGTTTGCTCGGCATACAATTTTAAAGAACGTTTTATTATATTTTTCTTAATTTTTTTCCATCTGCGTCATTGCGCCATTTACAGCCCTCTTTACAGGATTGTCGTCATCGGCTCTTCTGTTCTGCTGTGCCTTTGTTTCTCTGTAGACTCTGTTGGCACTGTCTATCGCAATTATCTGTTCTTTCGGCATGAAAATCCTGTGTCCAGCGGGATTGATCGCCACGCCGTCCTTATCACGGATAAATCTTGCGATATCACTAAATGAAAATACTGCGGCATTCCACTCATGTCCGAGCTTCATTTTCCCAAACTCAAAACCGTCTGTGAATACCGGCATAAAGATCTTGTCATCGGCGGTTTTCACCATGAAGAATGTGAACTTTGTATCTTTTCCCATTCTTACACGTCCGTTCTCTGTCTTTTCTGCATGTCCCTCATACTGCATGGGAACTATATATTTTCCGTTAAAGAGATTTCCGATCATTCTCTTTTCCTTAAGAGCAAGAATCTCATCTCTCTTTTCATATTTTACGGGCCATCTGCGCTCTTCGAGCATATCCAGCATTGAGAAGCAAAGCTGCGGATTTACGGGTGCATCTTTAATAACTCTATTCCACTCACCCGGAGCCGCCGAGATCTCATCTCTCTTGAACTTAACTCTGTAAGCGCCGTTGTCGATTATCAGATCCTCAAGGCCGATGCAGTAAAGGAAATCAAAATATCCTTTTCTTCCCGCACCTTCTTCCTGCTGCGGTTCAACCTCAACCTCTTTTACCATAACCTGACGATACTGCTTCTTGTAGAGTTCAGCCGCTTCTTCCGCCATTTCTTTTCCAAAATACAAAAGGCCGTATCCATGGTCGATGAACGGATATCCCGTCGACTTATCATAGATTACATATAGAATTTCAGCATCTCTGATCCTGCGAATTACCTCGTTATAAACTTTTCTGCGATTTCTCTCATAGTCGGGAATCGGAACCTCTCTGTCAAACTCATCAAATGTAGTAAGAACAAATAAAAGTTCCTGATCGTTAAGTTCCCTGAGTTCATCTATCGAAACATCATCCTCATATATTATCTGTCCGATGTCATCCTTACGTTCCTCGGGTACTGTCTCTGCAAGGCAGCACTCAATTCCGGGGAGATTCACATGATTCAGCTTAGGTATTATCGGCCAGTCAAGGGCAGCATGAGCTTCTCTGACTTTCTCAAGTTCCCTCTCTCTTGCTATTCTGATTTCTTCATCAAGTTCTCCGGGCCGGAGCGCCTTTTCTTTTTTTCCCCCTAACAAACTAAATAGTCCCATCTATATCCCTCTTTCATCTGATGCTGTTATCAGCTCTCATAAAATGTTTTTGATACCCCTGCAAGATACTCGGGGTCACGGCTTCCCGCGGATTCATAGGGCGAATGCATTGCAAGCTGAGCAAGTCCTATATCCACCGTATTAATGGAAACCTGCGATGTCGAGATATTACCGAGTGTTGAACCACCGGCAATATCAGAGCGATTGGTAAATGTCTGATAGGGAACATTTGCCTTCTCGCAAATAAGTTTAAATGTGGCTGCGGATACCGCATCCGTCGTATATTTCTGATTTGCGTTATATTTAATAACGATTCCGCCGTTCATAAGCGGTCTGTTAACAGGATCCGCCTTTTCCTTGTAATTGGGATGCACGGCATGTGCGTTGTCGGCAGAGATCATGAAGCTGTTTGCAACTGCTGTAAAATACTGCTGCTTCGTTCTTCCAAGACCTTCATTTATTCTGACAAGCGTATCCTTCAAAAATGTCGAATCCGCTCCCTGCTTGGTTCCGCTTCCAACCTCTTCATTGTCGAAAACGCAGTGCATAACAACATTTTCGGATTCTTTCGCTGTAATGAATCCCTCGAATGTGGCATATACGCACTCCTGATCGTCAAGTCTTGAACTTGCGATATACTCATTGTTTGCGCCCCAGAATGTGGGTTTCACCCTGTTGTACAAAAAGAGATCGTGGCTTAAGATATCTTCTTTTTTCACACCTGCCGCATCTGCGACCACTTCAAAAAACTTCCCTTTGGAACTTGCATCTCCAAAAAGCGGTATGCAGTCGGTCTGCGGATTGTAGTTGGCTGCGCTGTTTGCATCCCTGTTCATGTGGATTGCAAGTGAAGGTATCATCAAAAGATCCCTGTCCACATTTACAAGTTTGGATACAAAACCGCCTTTTCCATCTCTTACGATAAGTCTTCCGGCAACCGAGAGCGGTCTGTCAAACCAAGGTGCACAGAGCATTCCGCCGTACTTCTCGGTATTTAATTTTACATATGCAGAAACTTCCTCCATCTCAGGATTCTCTTTTATCTTAAAAGAAGGAGAATCGCTGTGACTTGCGATCAAATAAAAACCTTTGAATTTCTTATCGGGGATCCTGAAAGAAATTACAGAAGAATCGTTTCTTGTAACAAAAAACTTTCCGGGCTTAAGTTCCCACTCCTCAGACTCTTTCAGTTCCACATACCCCCTGTCGGCAAGTTCCTTCTTAAGGTTGTCGACCACGTGAAAACATGTCGGTGATGCGTCAATAAACTCAAGCATTTGTTCTGTTATATTCTTCATTTTACTTTTCCGCCTTTTATCATATTTCATTGCAGTTTACATAAACCGCAATCAATATAATTATAGCCTATATTTGCTTTCAAAGATATTCGATCGTCCTGTTATCGACATATTAATTATATAAATCAAGCATTAACATTCTAGCATGTGTGACTATGCCCATCAAGACGTTTTACTGGAAATTATTGTAAAAAATTTTTGAACAACTATAGATAGTATCTTCAGACTCTCAAGTTTGCCCCTCACGAACACAACTAAAAAAAGAGCCAGTCCCTCACGACTGACCCTCATAAACTTTAGCAAACCCTTACGAAGTTTGATTATCCAAATCCGTTTCATTACAAACAACTCTATCATGCATATACAAACCAGATGAAAAGATACCCCATAACCACCGCAGTAAACGTGAACGGAACTCCTATCTTCATGAAATCTCCGAAAGAAACTTCATAGCCTTCTTTTCTGAGCATTCCCACACCGGCGATATTTGCAGAAGCACCGATAGGTGTAAGATTTCCTCCAAGCGTTGCACCGATCAAAAGTCCGAAGTACAAAAGAAGCGGACTTGCCGACATTACAGCAGACAGACTTCCAAGTACAGGGAGCATGGTCGCAACATACGGGATGTTATCGATAAACGCAGAGATTGCAACAGAACCGAAAACTATAACCGTGTACAGCATAAAGACATTTCCTTTTCCCGCATCGGCTATGATTGTCGCAAGTTCATCGATTATGCCGACATTGGTTATCCCGCTTATAACACAGAAAAGTCCCGCAAGAAGAAGCATTGTGTCATAATCGATTGCTTTAAGAGAATGCCACATGCTGTCCGTTCCCTTTGAAAGATAAATCTCCCAGACGATATTGATGATTCCGCATACCATACAGATAACACCGTTTGTGATCTCGGGCTTATTCTGGAAGAAAGATGCGATAACAAGAAGCACCACGTGTCCAAGCATCATTATCGTAGGCACATAGTCTGTTACAACAGTTTTTTCATCCGAACTGACAGGCTCTTTGTCTTTTCTAAACAGGAACATCATAATGGGAACCGTAGCAAGAGCTCCAAGCTCAACGGCAAAGAAAATTCCAAGCTTTCCGTTCATCCAGAAGAAATCGTTAAAGTCCATTCCCGCAGCGCCTGCGAGCATGATGGATGTCGTATCTCCGACAAGTGTCGCAGCTCCCTGAAGGTTCGATGAAACCGCAATACAGATTATCATCGCAACCGGCGATATCTTGAGTTTTTTGCAAATTGCAAGTCCGACGGGTGCAACCATGAGAACTGTAGCCACATTATCGATAAATGCAGAGATGATTCCCGAAAAAAGAGACATCGATATCGTAACCCACAGCACATTCGGCGCAACATTGAGAATCTTGTCCGCAATGTAATTCGGCATCTTGGATTCAATGAAGTAATCAACGATTACCATAGTTCCAAAGATCATCATAAGCACATTCCAGTCTATCGCCGAAAACACCTGATTAATCGGAAGAATTCCCGTGATCACAAAAATAAGCGCAGTAGAAAGCGCAACATACGCTCTTTTCTTAGGCAGCGCCACCATAAGAACATACATTATAACAAATAAAACAATGGCTAAAGTTTTCAAGTTTCTTTACTCCTTCTGTTGAAAAAACTTTTATCACATATAAAACCTGATTTTCAGGTCATGCACATCTTCTGCTGCTTCCCTGCACAATCTGCAGAGTGCATCAAAATATTTCCCAAGCCTATACTTCGCAAACTTGGCATTATAAAAAATTATATTCCAGCCATCGCCGCTCTCCGTAAGAACATCATAGAGCGCGTCGAGATTTCGGCCGTAATAATCCGGAAGAGGAAGCTCTTTTACAAGCTCTGCCTGTAGTCCCTCCGGCGTTGCAACTTCTGCTAAATCAATATAAAAAACCTTATCCATAGTTTAATACACCTGCTCAAAGTTTTCATAGTGATCGTCTGTATAATACACGCTTCCGTCATCCGAGTAAACTATACGCTTTGCTCCTCTTGAATCGGCACCGAGCGTATCTATATCACACTCTTTGTACTTCTTTCCATCGGGGAGCTTTCCCTCATTGTTGCCAAATCTGTCTCCACCTATACATTTTCCTTTTGCAAACTCATCGAGACCTCCACCTGTCCAACCAAGCTTTTTGGCCTCATTCTTAGTGATGAAATTTGAAGGAAGTTTGCCGTAAGTGTGGATATAAAGAGCCACATCATCTTTTGATGTATACGTGCCGTCTTCAGAAACCGAAGATGCCTTCTCATTATCACCTGCTGCCGCAGCATCGGAACCCGCTGCATTAGAAGCTTCGTCTCCTGAATTTCCGCTCTCCGACACTTCACTTACAATATCGGATGCGAGCGCATCACCATCCAAAGTTATCGCGTTACCCGCTCCGTCAGTAAAAAGAATCGACAGATCCTCGGCAGAAATATCGCTTATACCCGAGTTATCATAAGCAGATTCTTCTTCGCCGCCCGTTATACCTCGCGCTGCGAATATACCCGATCCTACCGTCGTAAGGACCATAAATATCAGCATTACGAGCGCAACTATTCTAATGCTGTTTTTCCCTTTTTTCTTAAAAAAATTCACTTCTATACCTCTTTTTGATTCAATAGCTTTTCATCCGATCGTCAAATATACATGTTCTCAGCAAGTTCTTCCCTTGAAAGGAAAGGCGCAAGATCTTCAAGCGGAGGACTTGAAAGACTTCCGTCCGGCTCTCTTCTTGCTGAGCTCTTAGGCGCCCACACCTGCTCCGTATCGGTATAAACCTCAACAAACACAGGACTGTCGGCATCTACTGCTTTTTTCATCGCATCCTCAAGCTCATTTCCCGTGACCACCCTGCTGTAGGGATAGCCGAACGCTTCCGCGATCTTTTCAAAAGACGGAAATGCAAGATCTCCGCTTTCAGGTCCTATGCCGACCTTTGAATACTCTTTGAAAAGATTGTTCTGTGTCAGTCTTATCGAATGATATCCCTCATTATTTACAAGAAATACCTTGATAGGTAGCTTGTTTGTGATAACAGTCTGAAGCTCCTGAAGATTCATCATTATGCTTCCGTCGCCCTCAAGACATATTGTTTCTTTTCTTCCGGCTGCGATGCAAAGACCTATTGCTGCGGGAAGTCCGTATCCCATGCTGGCTACCGCGTTATTTATTATAAATCTCGTACCTTCTTTTATTACCCAGCTCTGATGTCCCGCAACGCAGCACGCTCCGTTACTTACAGCCGTAAGACTTCCCTTGGAAAGCTGCGCCGAAAGAGCCTTCATAAATCCGTAGACATTTACCTTGTTATCACCCGTATGGAGCTGACTTTCCGATACAACGGGATATTTTTCTTTCCATGCCACGCACTGTTTTCTCCATGCATCGGCAGGAGAAACGTAAGTCTCGCCGCACTTATCCGCTACTTTAAGGAGCTTTTCAAGAAACTCTTTTGCGTCAGCGTGAATCTTCATATCAACATGAACAGTGTGTTTCTCCATCTCGGCAGGTTCAATGTCAACCATCACCACTTTGGCAGCTCTTGCCCACGTTCCCCAGGTATATCCGACCTGTCTTATGGAAAGCCTGCTGCCTATAACTATTACAAGGTCCGAGTTCTGTATCGCAAAGTTACCCGCTCTGTCGCCCATATTTCCGCCGCGTCCGCAGTATAGCGGATTATCTGTTTCAATAAGATCGATCGAATTCCAATATGTGCAAACTGGAACTCCGAGCTTATCCACAACTTTTCTGAACGCGTCAAAGCCGCCTGAAATACGCACGCCGCCGCCCGCATATATAACGGGGCGCTCAGCTTTTTGGATCAGACCTATAACATCATTCACGGTCTTATCGTCAACTTCGGGGACAGCCGCTTCATAAGCGGTATTATCATCAGTATTTTCTTCTTCCGCACTGTAACCTCTGAGAGACTCAGGATCTATCTCTGCTCCCTGAAAATTAACAGGAACATCGATCCATACAGGGCCCGGTCTTCCGACATTCATAAGATGCCATGCTTTTTCCATGTGATATCTTATGTCTGCGGGATTCTCAAGCATCACCGCATACTTGCACATATGCTCAGTCATGCGTGTTATGTCATACTCCTGATCTCCGAGAGAACGAAGTCCCTTGCGGTCATACTCTTTTCCCATGAGCTTATGCTCATATCTTACCGTTGTGTCATAACGAACCTGCCCGCTTACCACGAACATTGGAAGCGAATCAAGCCAGCCTCCTAGTACGCCCGTTATCGCATTTGTTCCGCCGGGGCCCGAAGTCACACAAAGAGCCGCAACTCTTCCGTCATATCTTGAGTAGCTCTCAGCCGCTATGGCCGCTCCCTGCTCATGATGGAAGTGCGTACATGTCATTCCTTTTGTATGACCAAAAGAATTATTCAAATACATAGCGCCACCGCCTACTACAGTGAAACAGTCGGTGACGCCCTTTTTTACCAAAAATTCTGCTATGTAATCAGAAACTCTCATATTTACCACCTTATCCAAGGTGCTCTACCTGTTTCAACAAGTTCCGTAAGTTCGTCCCTTTCTCTTGCCGTATCCATGCACTTCCAGAAGCCGTCATACTTGTATGCGACCATTTCGCCGTCTCTTACAAGATTGTGCATAGGTTCTTTTTCAAAGAATGTCGCATCGCCCTCGATATAATCAAAAACTCCGGGCTCAAGGACCATGTAACCGCCGTTAATTCTAGCGCCGTCCATGCTTGCTTTCTCTCTGAAATCTTTAATTGTAGAATCATCACCTTTATCAATATCAAACACACCAAAGCGCTGTCCTGCAAGGATTGCCGTTACTGTCGCAAGTTTGCCGTTTGCCTTGTGGAACTCAAGGAGCTTTGTCATGTCTATGTCACACACGCCGTCACCGTAAGTCATAAAGAATGCCTCGTTTCCGACATGCTCTCTTATCCTCTTGATACGTCCACCTGTCATGGTGCTGTATCCCGTGTCGACAACGGTTACTTTCCAAGGCTCAGCCTTCTGTGAATGGAACGTTGTCTTATTCTTATTTGCGAAATCGAAAGTCACATCACAGTTGTGAAGATAATAATTTGCGAAATATTCTTTTATCACTTCCTGCTTGTATCCCGCGCATATAATAAACTCATTGAATCCGTAATGCGAATACTCTTTCATAATATGCCAAAGGATCGGCTTTCCCCCGATCTCGATCATTGGCTTTGGGCGAAGATGGCTCTCTTCACTGATTCTTGTTCCGAAACCTCCCGCTAAAATTACAACTTTCATCTAATCTCTCTTTCCTTCCCGTTAGGTTGCATAGTGCCACCAAATTGATACTCAGTAATATACTACTTTTTGAAATTTTTTTGTAGTCCATTAATTATATGTCCACGTTCTCCAGCATTACCGGAATTTTCCTGTTCGCACATTCCATAGCTATAACACCGGTGTCACCGTAGTATGCGTCCCACATATCAATAAACTCAAGGCTCTGGTTATCTTCGTCCCAAATAACACCTTCTGCGTTCTTTACTTTTTCTACAAATGCAAGGTATCTCTCACGGACGTCATCTTCAGCCTTATCAAGGTTTGCGGTCAGATAATCCTGCGGAACAAAGATTGCAACAAGTTTTCCTTCTTTTGCAGTCTCCGCAAATGTATCAAGCACACGCTCGAATTTATCGACAGCTGCTTCGCCGCGGCAAATAAGTGTGCTGATGGTGTAGTAAAAAATCACAGCCTTTCGTCCGGCATATTCACCGAGAAATGCGCTCCATTCCTGTTTCATTATTGCTTCACTGTCGGATGTTTTTCCGCTTTGTCCGTGGCCGGTGTAAGCAATATTCTCTTCGTGCATATGCGCAACATCTTCATTATTACCTGCTAAATCGTCGCTTTGCACACGTTTCTGCCAGTCTCTTCCGACATACGGCGAAACCTCGATCTTGTTTTCCCAAAATGCCCTTGTCTCCTCGCCGGAAAATCCTATCAATTTCCGGAGATAGAGTTCTCTTTGCTTTTCCGACTTAAGAAGAACCTTATCGGCATTTACCACCGCAGGCTGCTCCGCAAGTATCTCAATGCTGCGGCACGCCTTGTCCTCACTGTCAATCGGATCGTCAATGTCAAAGCAAGGCACATAAATAAGCTCATCCGTCGCATTTATTATATTCGATGAATAGAAGAACTCATGCACTGTAAGCGACGAATTCCACTCATCATAAGGCACCTGTATAACTATCGCATCGGGATGAACTCCCGCATAATCAAACTTCTCGAAATCCTCGACATTAAGATAATCGGGGAAAAGAGCTCTTTCATCATGCATTTCCCCAACTTCGCCCTGAAAATTGGTATCATAAAAACTGATTGGAAGTACATGAACGTCATGCCCCTCTGATACGTACTTGTGCCACAAGCCTTCCATGGTATCCCACCACATTGCTCTGCAAGGCAGGAAAAGAATAGTCTTTTTATCCTTCTCCTTTTGAGGAACAAGCATTTTTTCCATATATCTTCTGACTGAAACTAGCATTTCATTGGAATCAAACGTATATCTGAACGGATTATGTCCGATCTTTTTGGCAAGCGCCTTCTCCTGACTGATATAAACCGGATATTCGTGCATACCGCCGCCCTTATGTATCTCCATGTAGTTGCCGTAATCCAAAGCCAGTTTGTAATCATAGCAACACGGCACCTGCAGCAGCGTATTCTCGAACTCCATCTCAAAAGACTTATTCATGAATTTTTTGGGATAAACATGATTTCCGTACTGAAGATAAAAAGGCATCATGGCTACCCTGTCCGCCTCAGATACGGGACACTCCATGTATATTTTTTCAATCAGCTTCTGAATCTCATGTTTAAGCTTTTTTCCCCTACGAAGATGAACATGGTTCTCCTTCTCAATATCTATGACAAGCGATTCTATATTCTTCGCAAGATCGCCCAATTCGTCTGCTGCATCAACGGCATCATGTACCAATATTGCCTTTTTGGCCCTCTCCAAGCGCTCTTTTTCTTTTTCCTCGTCATTATAGACTCCGTCCATGGGAAAAATATCAACGCCCACGGTGTAAGGGCATCCGCTGAACTGCGAAAGATGATCCTCGCTGCAATCTATGGTGTTGCAATTGACTATCCTTCCGAGGAAATTATCATATCCTTCTTCAATATCCCTAAGTGACAGAAAAATATACACACTCGGCATCTCTTTTGGTGCAATCTCAAAAAAGCGCTCATAATCATCGCGGAGCATATAGATGTCAAAGTCATCATCCCACGGAATGTATCCGCCGTGACGCACTGCGCCAAGGAGCGTTCCGTAATCCGCAAACCACTTAATACCATGTTTTTTGCACAGTTTATCAATATCAGACAACATCTGAAGCTGACCTGCCCAATAGCGCTTCATCATCGTTGTGATATAAAAGCCGTTTCTGACTTCCTCTCTGAAAAAAGAATCAGGAAAACTGATCTCATCAAGCGGCACAATATTTTTTTCTTCGGAATTGTTTATATTCATCAGATCAAACTCGCTCCTCTTTCAGATATGAAAAATCAAGTTCTCTTATCGCAGGGATAATTTCCGAATACCCGGTGTTTTTTCCGAACAAAAGAGTTGTACCAAGAACAAAACCGTCCATCTTCTTCGGAACATATTCTTTCATTCTTTCTGCGCCGCAGGCTCCGTCCCAGTATAGCTCAAAGCCCATTTTTTTCCTAAGGTGAAGGAGCGCGTCAATTTTCTCACCAACAAAAGGAAGAAACATCTGGCTGGCGTTGCCCGGATTAACTGCCATAACAAGAACTCTGTCAACAATGCGAAGCTGCTCTCTTACAGACTCAACGCTGGTTCCGGGATTTATCGCGATACCGGGATGCATTCCGTGATCAATTATCTTCTGGATTGTCGCAGACGGATGATACTCCGCTTCGGGATGAATGTAGACCGTATCTCCCTCGCGAAGATACCTGAGAAAAAGCTCTATATTATTCCTCGGATGCTCGATCATCAGGTGTACATCCAGAGGTTTACTGCTCAATCTTGCAATCGCCACCATGTCATAGAGCGACATGGCGAAGTTATTAACATACCTACCATCCATGATATCTATGTGAAAAGAATCTATTCCGGCCGCCTCAAGAGCTTTAACCTCTCTCTCCAGATTACCGAAATCAGCGCACATCATGGACGCCGTAAGTACAAATTTATTCATACTACCCCCTCAACAATATATGATATATGAATTGTTCCGTTCATTTGACACTTATATCATATACATTTTATCATAGATAACTCTTTTGTCAGCGTTCTGCTGCCTATGAACTGTAAGAATTTTCATGTCATTCCAAAATCTGCGATCATAACGGGCTTTCCGATAACAGAGAACGCCGGCACAAACGGCGACGGACTTCCGTAATACGCATCATATTCCTTCGCTATCGCATCCGCATCTTTAGAATCTTCAAATGTAGCTTTTATGTAGCCTTTTGAAACAGCGCTATCCATTGCATCAAATATCTCTTTTGCCAAAGAATCCTGCACTTTAACCCATTCTTCTTTATCTTCGGGATAAAGAGAAATCGAGACATCAATATTATCAGCCGAATCCTTTAATATCGCCAACTTTGCATCAAGTGTGTCTGTAAGTGAAATTCCCCGCTCCGTGCTCTCAAGAAGTTCATTGGCACCGATACAGACAAGCAGTTTCTTCTTTCTGTCATCTCCCGCTTCGCTATCAGATTTATTATCAGCTTTTTCACCTTGAGTAACAGTTAATGCTTCTATATATTTATCCGCAACCTCGATTTTCTTTTTCCATATATCTTCCGTTTCCTGCCCCGCAAAAGAGGAAAGCACATCAATATACAGACTTTGGATATTCTCCGACTGAACAAGGACCTTGTCCGCAGCGATCACAGCCGGAGCCGTAACGTAGTGGCGCATATTGTACATATCGCTTCCGTCATCCTGCGAAAACTCCACCGTTGGTGCGATTGGAACATATACCACATTATCCGCATATTTCCTGACATTACTTGCATAGAAATATGGCGGAACCGTATGGCATGGATTTGCTTCATCATATGGATTCTGAATATAAACAACATCGGGAGCATGCATTTCAAGGTCATAGTTTCTGAAATCTATACATGAAAGTTCCCCGGGATACTCGCTCATATGCGCAGATTCCGCAATCTCCTCATCCGTCATATTCACTTCACCGACAAAATTCTTTTTCAAAAGAGGAAGCGGAACAACATATACGTCTGTGTCCGGATCTGATATCTCCTTTTCGTATAAGTCTTCAAATGCCTTCCATTCTCTGATTCCTATTGTTAAAAAGAGAACTTCTTTTCTATTTAGAATATTTTCTTTTACCGATTGTTCCACCTTATCTAAAGCATCCCTGCTCTTATAAAAATCGGCTTCGGCATCATTTGCAGCCGTTTCTTCTGTTGCTCCGCTCTCTGCCTTTTCTTTTACTTTTATATAATCTTCCCAAAGCGCATCACACAAGGATTGCAACGCACCTACAAGTTTGAATGTACACTCTCTGTCCGTACCTTTAACATTCTCGGTAAGCGTTCCAAAATCTGCCGCAAGCTGCTGAATATCACCTACAAGCTTCGTAAGTTCATCAAAAGCCTCTGCGGCAAGCTCACTTCCCGCACATATCTTGCCGGCATCTGCAAGCATCCTCTTAAGCTCTGAAACACATTCTTTTGCAATCGTCTTAAGAGAATTACTTTTATCAGGGACATCTCTTTCAAGGATTTTCGGATCAAACTTATATCCGCCAAAAGATTCTCCTGAGATTTCTTCCATTTCTTTCTTTTGTCCTTCAAAGAAAGGATAATTATGGCCGTCCCAGTTCTTTTTGACCGTACAATAATCGCCGTATCTTTTGGTAAGTACCGTGTTGTAGCAGGCCGGCACAGGAATTGTAGTATTCTCAAAAGGAAGTCTTATACTTTTTTCATACCACGATTTCGTTTCGCCCGCGCCACTTCCATATTTAATTACCCATGGGAAAATCTGCCCGACACGATTCGTGTCTTCAGGCTTAACTCTTGCCATTTGCTTCTCGGCAAGGCGATACAGCGAAACAGCAACTTCTCTTTCAGACTTTTTGTCCGGATTTAACTTTGGAAATTTTGTATTGTATTTTGCGGAAAACTCATTAAGCTTCTGTAACACCGCATTTTTATTTATTTTGCCGTCTATGATGCCATCTGCCACCGCAAGGATATTAAGGATCTCATTGCAGCGTGACTTTTCTTTTTCCTCATCTTCATAGAGATAGTCCTTGATAAAAATGTCTACTCCCGCAAGCCAGGGAAAATTATTGTGTTCATTAAGATACTCAAGGTCAAAACACATCTTGGAATTATTGACGACTCTTGCCAGAAAGAGCCAATGATTATCTTTTCTCTCATAGTCGTGGATAACGAAATTCTCCGGAAGCTCTGCATCCGCGACCTGTCTGAATTTATCATAATCGTCTCTAAGCATGCAAATATCAAGGTCATCATCCCACGGAATGAATCCGCCGTGCCTTACCGCACCAAGAAACGATCCCCAATCCGCAAAATACCTTATTCCATGCTTTTCACATATACTGTCTATTTTACTTAAAACGTCAAGCGTAGCAGACCACGCCTGCTTTATTGCTGTAGGTATGTAGAAGCCGTTTCTGACTTCGTCACGCAAAAAATTAATGGAATTGTCCATTATTTTTATCCCCTGATAATTTTCATTTTGAAAAAGGGCCCCGTTTCCGGAGCCCTCTTTGGTAGTTGCAATTATGCAAATGACCAAGTTTTCTTGTGAACCATCTAGAATTAACCGAGAAGTGAAAGAACACCCTGATTTGTCTGGTTAGCCTGAGCCAGCATTGACTGTCCAGCCTGTGCAAGGATGTTGTTATTCGAATACTTAACCATCTCGGTAGCCATATCTGTATCACGGATAAGTGATTCAGCAGACTGTGTGTTCTCAACTACGTTATCAAGGTTCTTGATTGTGTGCTCAAGTCTGTTCTGAACAGCACCGAGATCAGATCTCTGCTGTGATACAGCCTCAAGAGCACTCTTGATTGTCTTCATAGCTGTACGAGCGTTTGTAGCATCAGTTCCTGTAACCTTGCAGTTATCAGCAGTAATGCCAATTCCAGAGCATTTCATCGAATCGATTGAAACATTAATCTGGTTCTCATCCTCTCCATCCTTAACCTCTGATCCAACCTGAAGCTTCTTATTCTTGAATGTTCCATCAAGAAGAGCCTGATTGTTGAACTGCGTAGCTGAACCTGTTCTGTCAATCTCGCTCTTAAGAGCTGAAATCTCAGAATCGATGTAATCACGATCCTTAGATGTAAGAGTTTCGTTAGCTGCCTTTGTAGCAAGCTCGTTCATTCTCTGAAGCATATCGTGTACTTCGTTAAGAGCACCTTCAGCTGTCTGAACTGCTGAGATACCATCCTGAGCGTTAGCAGAAGCCTGTGTAAGACCTCTTACCTGACGTCTCATCTTTTCGGAAATTGCAAGACCTGCTGCAT
>JAEEGH010004995.1_pt1 | contig 33687 bp, 22 predicted proteins | sample 9134181 | NCBI WGS metagenome assembly JAEEGH01 (sample SAMN16246544, study PRJNA631951) | gut metagenome | biome: gut microbiome; feature: rumen; material: DP-attached | host: Bos | place: Iran: Karaj | collected 2018-10
GATCCCGTTATGAAAAATCATACAAAGGGACTGATGTCAAGTCTGTTCAACGGCGAAGCAGACAAGGTACAGGAGCATCTTAACGGTCTGCTCAAAAAATATGTCTCCATCAGGGATTTTGCAACTAGAGCACCGAAGGAAAACTACTACCACGGTTTTATGAACGGTCTGTTGATTAACAGTGTCTCCTACGCTCGGGAGCTTAAATCAAATGTAGAATCAGGAAATGGTTATGTAGATCTCATCATAGGTTCTGAAGAAAAGAACACTCTGGTGATACTGGAACTGAAACAGACCGATGGAGTACCTACTTTTGGAGGAAAGGCAAAATTAGCCGAGATTGCACTGAAGCAGGTAATCGACACCGGATATGCAGAGCCGTATGCGGATGATGACTTTGTCAAAAATATTTATGCGTACGGGATCTGTTTCCACAGGAAAAGCTGTGCTGTTGCCGGTGAGAAACTGAAATAAACAGTTGCCTTAAAGGTTTACAAATACCATAACGTAGCTCTCTACTTCTTTGATCGAAACGTTGTAATATTTGCGACAAACCTTTATGATCAAAAAGATGTAAGATAATTTTGCTGCAGAAGATGACAGGATCATGCTGAATACGATTGATGTAGGAACCGAAGTTTTTAATAAAATGATCGAGGAGAACAAATACTATGTGGATAAAACCGACCTTCTGCGCACTGTTTTCAAAGAGAACGGCGCCGAAGTACTGCTGATAACCAGACCGCGCAGATTAGGCAAAACCCTGACCATGTAGACTTTCCGTAATTTTCTTGCTCATAACGGCGGTACCTAACATCAGGAAAAATAATTAAGGAATACTGAAATCTTTGCAGACATGGAACTCCGCAACAAGTTCATGGGCAGATTTCCGGGAATATTTAAGGACAGTTCATGCCAGAACGGTTTCCCGGACTCCATAACACTGAAGATCTATCTTCTGATATCATCAAAATCAAAATTCAGATCATCAAAAAATGTCACACTGTTGCCGTGGATCTTCTTGCTTTCATACATTGCAAAATCCGCCTCGCGGTATAAACTTTCAAATCTCGACTGTCTGCCGGCTCCAAAGAACGCAATTCCGACACTGAGGTTTATTTTAAAATCTCCAAGTTCTTTGATTACTATCTTATCAATATGATTAAACAACTTGCGCATCAATGCCGATGCAGCGTCTCGATCAGTAACTGACATGACATAAACCGCAAACTCGTCACCTCCGAGCCTCATAACAACATCATAATTACTGAATGTTTTACGCAGACATTCAGCAACGGCGACAATCACCTTGTCACCGACATCATGACCGAAATTATCATTAACGGATTTAAACTTATCAGCATCAAAAAGTGCATACAAGCCATGCTTTTCGCCTGCGATCAAAGATTTAATTTTTGATTCACCGCTCCTGCGATTTAATATCCCAGTAAGAGGATCCGTTTCGGACAGATAAATCAGTTTTTCACGCTCTCGTTTTTCTAGATCAATATTTTCAATCAGAAACAAAATCTTATCCGGATTATCTGCACCAGGAGAACGTGATGAAATGAATCTTGCGCGGTTCCACAACTGGTCATGATTTAAAAATTCCAGAATCAGATTTTTACCGCTGGCAAGCCTATCCGGCAGTGTATTTAAATTCACAAACTCAGTAAGAACTCTCTTTGATGAATCATCCACCAGTTTATTCATTTCAGAAACGATAAAAATCTGGGCATCATCAATATCGCTGCCTAGAACATCTGATTGTTCAGAAGCATTACTGCATAGACGCATGCAGGTGTTTGCAGACAGAGAAAATTCATACATATGATCATAAACTTCAGCCAGCATAACCATATTTTCATTAAGTTTTTCTATTTTTCTCTGGTTAAACACAATATGGATGAAAACAACGGCAACCACGGTCAAAACGAAGAGAATGGTAATTGAGGAAACTATAAAAACGGTTTCAAGAGATGAAAAATATTCAGCCGAATCAGCAATACCCACCACATGCCAATGATCGCCTATGCTCCTGGAATAAACCACATAATTTATTCCGCCATATTCAACAACAGCACCATTTGAAAAATCTTTTTCATCAAGTAAACTGATAACATATTCGTAAATGTTGTCGACCGTGCCGTCAGAAAGATCGTATACTTTACCTACCATATCGACATCAGAATGGGCTATAACTACACCGTCGTCATTGACCACCATGTGGTCATAACCGTCATTACGACTTACATCTTCAATCATCTTCTGGATTTTATCGAGTCTTATATCAAACGCCATAACATTACGGTTGTCATTAAGGGTCGTTGCAAAAGTCATAACGTTAGAACCGGTATAAGCGTCCAGGTAGGGATCAACAAAAACTATCTGCTTCGGGGATGAAACAGCCTTCTTATACCACGGTCTGTCAACAGGATTGTAATTTTCATCCGGAGTCCAATCAATACCAGGGAGAAATTTACCGTTAAAATATGAGTATATACCTAGAAATGAATCATCAATAATTTTCGAATATACAGCATTCTGATCTATCAGAAATTTTCCTACCGCGTCAGCAGAAACACCGCCTTCAGTATGCTCATCCAGGTAATTGATTTTGTAGGCGGAAATTTTAACAAATTCCAGGAGAGGGACAAGCACTGCTTCAAAATTTGATGTTACAATAGCAGTATTCTTCTCACCTACGCCCAGGATTTTGGTTTTCTGACTGGAATAGAGCTGAGAAAAGAAGAAACCGCAGAGCAGCACCACAGAGAGCATTGCTAAAGCAAGGAATAGAAAAGATCTAACGCCTAGCGTTCTGAAAAATTCAGTAAATTTATTTGGAACAAACATCTACAGACACCCTTCAGCAAATATTTTGATTTGCTATCTCTACCTGACAGCCAAAAAAAGGAAGCTGTTAATAATATTCAAGGAAGCGTATCTTATGAAATTTACAAACGAAAACACATTGAAAAAGAAAACAGTGTGTTCATGTTCATGAGGCGATTCCTGTGCTCTTTTTAATAATATCCTTAAAACATGATAATTATTTGGTTCTGTTGTAAACTTGTATTGTTCATCCTCAGAATTCTGTTTAATTCGGTCTAACTTATAAAGTTCTTATGCTCTTTGTAATGATTGTTTATCACATATCTGCCTTGATTATACAGATGTCTAGAATAAAGAAACTGCTCTTCAAACCATTCTGTTTTATCTACGTAGAAGCATGCGCATAAAATCATAGTAAAAACTCTTTGTTTGGATATGTATTTAATATACGACTAATTATAACACTATATACCCGTAAATCAAATATCATTAATAATATGCATTTAAATTATTTAAATATGTCAATTTTAAAATTCAAACAACAAGTAATATTTTGGAATTTAAAGTCTGTTTGATGATTATTGTTAACAAGGATATAATCAATACATAATTACAACAGAGCCAATTATTTCTATGTCAGAAAGTCAGACTGTATCCAAGCTTATGTCACCGGCACTCTGATAATCTCACCACGTTTTTTCCATTTTAGCACTGCCAGGGAAAATATTATCACTAAAAAAGATATTTTTATCCAATAAGAAAAATATATCACATGTTCAATCAGCAACGCGTCAATTACAGATCTTCGAGCAGCAGTCCGAAATTACATTCAGAACCTGAAAATTACCGTCACAGCGGGTGAAATTTAAAGTTACGTTTTTGTTTAAAAACACTCATATCAAATTTACGGTTCAACAGTTGCAATCATCACGATCCTTAATAATTAAGGATCACATACTGAAAAATAATCATCTTAAACCTCTCCCGGTCGCAAAAACAAAGGCCAATCCCCGAAGGAACCGGCCCTTGACTTTAACTGCAATCAGCAGTCGGATTATCTGGCTGACTTTCTCATTCTGTACCAGCACAGTCCGCCGAGCAGCAGAACAGCAAGACCTCCGGTTGAACCGGAACCGCCGCCGCTCTTATCCTCACCGTAGGTGATTTCTTTACGTTCATATTTTACACGGAAGTTTTCGTCAACATCCTTACCGTTGATAAACTTGTCTGAAGTAAGCATGATAGTAACATTATGAGCGTTATGGTAGTTTGCCCAGTCACTGTTGCTGTCATAACGGTAGGCATTTGCAATGATCACATTGTTGTCATTAATATCACCTACATTGTATATGTAATAGTACTTGCCGTTGATTTCACAGGTCGATGAAGTACAGATCAGATCGTTGAGCGGATAGAACTTGGAGGATTCAATATTATAGATGAAAGCCTCCTGTTCACGCGGAGTTCCGCCAACTGTGGCATACTGAGAATCCTCATCATCTGCAACACCGACAACCAGATTGTTGTTATTAATGGCAACTGCACGGTTCGTTGCACCTTTGAACGGATGATTCTCCAGCGGAATTGACGCCTTTTGATCAGCTATTTTAAATATAAACATTTCAACCGGATAATTCAGATGGTTCAGAGAGTTGAATCTGATATTACCGATGGCATACCCATTGTCATTGGCATCAACAAACCAGGTAGCACCGTAATGTTTGTCATCCTCGCCCGGACGGTCGATACCGTCTGCATTGTGGGCATCACTTACGTTGCTGAAGGTTCCGTTACTGTAATCAAACGACCACCAGGTTGAGATACTGAGTGTATCCGGTCCTGACTTGCTGGTGGCAGAATGACCGAAGGCATAGTATTTTTCACCGTATTTAACAACAGCCTTGATATCGGCCAGATTCAGATCGCTAGCAAGATCTGCCGGTCTGTAATGTTTAAATACCAGCTTTGCCAAAACCTTGTTACCGTAAGGATCGAAGGCCCACACCACCGGTTCATTTGAGTAACCTGGGCAGTTGTACATCGCCTCCATGAAATCATCCTCGTCGTAACGGCTGTAGCAGTTGTAGAAATATCCGGTATCAGTAAAATTGGTCTCGCTGTTTGCACCGCCGATCAGGAATGATCCGTCGCTAGTCTGCAGGGATGAAGAAGCAGTACCGAATCCTTTCTTCTTTTTTCCTTCAAGATAAACCTGACTTCCGGAACTCCATACCACAGGATAACGGATGCCGGCCTCAAAATATTTGCTTCTGTCTTCAGAGGAGGAACTTCCGGTACGGTCCTGATTTTCAACCCATCCGGTTATCATAGTCATTCCGTCGGTTCCTAGATTGGTTCTTATACCCTGGAACATGTCAAGCTCTTCGCCGTAGCTGAGTTTTGAAGACATATAGGAGGTATTCTCATGAAGAGCCTTGTAGAAACTGTGGGATTTACCATCATCAACAACATCTGAATCATAGTAGCTGTTGCATACGGCACTGTCATACATGCACCCAACCAGATAGGTATGATAGTCACCGAGACTGATTTCAGTTGGAAGAGAATCAAAATAGGACCACCAGTCATACTTCTGCACTATATTTGAATAAACATCCGCCTTCGCTGCCAGTTTGTAACCGTATTCATTATCATTGTCTGAAATTTCAGTAAGGGTAAAGAATGGCTGATCAGCCGCCATTGCAGAAGAATAAGCCATGGTCAGTGCTGATGCGATCAGAGTCAACTTTAATTTTTTCAATTTTTTCCTCTTAACTTGTTCTGTAAATCTTCCAGTTCGGTCCAGCGATCATACTTTTTCTGTAAATCAGCGGACAGAGCATCTAAATTCTTTAGAGTTTCCTTGATCTGCTCCTCAGGACGGGAGTAGAAGGCAGGTTCAGATACGGTTTTCTGCAGTTCTTCAATCTGCAGCTCCAGATTTTCAATTTCCTGCGGCAGGGTGGTCAGTTCCCGCTGCTCATTATAACTTAATTTAGTTTTTTCCTTCACAGGTTTTACGTATTTTTTTGTTTCCTGCGCAGCGGTACTTTTTTTGCCCAGTTCCTTCTGCTGTTCCAGTTCAGTCAGTCTTAGCAGTTCATCATAACCGCCGACAATCTGATCAATGCGACCGCCTTCTCTGAAGTGCCAGATCTCGGTAACGATGTTGTTGACAAAGGAACGGTCATGACTTACCAGCAGCAGGGTTCCCTTATAGCCGGTCAGCAGTTCCTCAAGCAGTTCAAGAGTTTCAATATCGAGATCGTTGGTAGGTTCATCCATAACCAGTACATTGAATTTCTTAAGGAACAGTTTTGCCAGCAGCAGACGGTTCTTTTCACCGCCGGAGAGAGCTTTCACCGGAACCATGGCACGACGGGGTTCAAACAGAAAATCCTGCAGATAACCGATTACATGTTTGCGGTGGCCGTTCACCTCAACCTCGGTTCTGCCGTTGGTAAGGTTGTCAATTACGTTTTTTTCACCGTCAAGCTGTTCACGGTACTGATCAAAATAGGCAATTTCAACATTGGCTCCGGTTTTAACCGTTCCTCCGGCAGGTTCCAGCTGACCGAGAAGAAGTTTGAGCAGAGTTGATTTTCCGCATCCGTTACCGCCGATGAGAGCAATCTTGTCACCTCTCATAACCTGACAGCTGAAGTTGTCAATGATCACCTTCGAGCCGTAGCTGAATGAAATATTCTCACCGACAAAAACCAGATCGCCGGATCTGATCCCCTCCGAAAGCTGCATGGACACATTACCCTTGCGGGATCTGCGGTTGCGCCGCTCTTCACGCATTTTGATCAGATCTCTTACCCTGCCCTCGTTTCTGGTGCGGCGGGCTTTGATCCCCTGACGGATCCACACCTCCTCCTGGGACAGTTTGCGGTCAAAAGCCTGATTGCGCTTTTCCTCAAGTTCCAGCTGATAGTCACGGTTTTTGACATACTGGCTGTAACTTCCCGGATAGGAGTAGATCCTGCCGCGGTCAAGCTCCACTATTCTGGTGGCCACCCTGTCGATGAATTCACGGTCATGACTGATAAAAATAACACTGCCGCGGTAGGAGCTGATAAAGTTCTGAAGCCACAGGATTGCATCGATATCAAGATGATTGGTCGGTTCATCAAGCAGCAGCAGATCGGGCTGTGATGACAGGGCATCGGCAAGGGCAACGCGGCGCAGCAGACCACCGGAAAGGCCGTTGAGAGGCTTATCCGGATCGAGATCCATCTTTCCGAGCAGAACCCTGATCCGGTTTTCAACCTCGTAATGATCCTCGTGTCCTCCGTCAGGAAGTCTTGCAAAATGGCAGGAGATCAGATATTCCATAATGGTCTGATCCCTGGAGAAATGAGGAGGATCCTGTTCAAGTCTGCAGACATTGAGATCCTGCTGAAACACCAGGGAGCCTTCATCTATTGACGTTTCACGATTGAAGATCTTGAGCAGGGTCGACTTACCTACACCGTTACGTCCAACAATACAAACTCTTTCTCCAGCCTCGATACTGAAATCCGCATGATCAAGCAAAGGCAGATCAGAATATGAGAGGCATGCTGAATCCATTGACAATATACTCATGGCACAGTTCTCCGCATTAAAGTGTCAGCAGCCAGCAGTTATGCAGAGCCTTTGCCTTGACATAATCCTTCGACAATGTTTCAGCACTAAGATCTCTGACGGTAAAACCTAGTTCTCCGATCTTCCCGTAGTCAAAACGGAAATTCTTCCGGTTGTTGGAGAAAATAATACTTCCACCGGGACGCAGCAGATCCTTCAGCGAAGAAAGCAGCTGCACATGGTCGCGCTCTACATCAAATGTGGTATCCATTCTCTTGGAGTTGGAAAATGTAGGAGGATCGACAAAAATCAGATCAAACTGCGCAGTACACTCACTGATCCATTTAAGGCAGTCAGCCTGTTCAAACAGGTATTTTCTGCGATCGGTAAAATTATTAATGCGAAGATTCTCCTTGGCCCAGTTCAGATAGGTTCTGCTCATATCCACTGTGGTGGTGGTTCTTGCGCCGCCGAGAGCAGCCTGGACGGTTGCAGTGCCGGTATAGGCAAACAGATTGAGAAAATCCCGATCACGACTGTTCATCCGGATATACTTGCGCACCAGGCGGTGATCGCAGAACAGGCCGGTATCTAGATAGTCGTACAGATTTACAATATATTTTGCTCCGTACTCATGAACAGTGACGGTATGGTTGAGATCATCAAGTTTGCGGTACTGCTCATCACCTTTCTGTTTTTCGCGGCGTTTTACAATCACCCTGTCACCCGGAATATCAAGAACGCTGCGGGTAACCTGCATGATATCAAGCAGTCTTTCATGAGCGGTTTTCGGTGATACAGTTTTAGGAGGTGCATATTCCTGAACCACCGCATACCCTGCATATACGTCAATGGCCGCATTGTAGTTCGGAAGATCGGCATCATAAATGCGATATGCCTCAAGTGATTCCGATTCAATCCATTTTTTAAGATTTTTGAGATTCTTTTTAAGGCGGTTGGCAAACTCCTGCGCACCGCTGCTCAGAACTGTCTCTTTTACAGCTGAAGCACTCTGCTCCTCATCCCTGCGTTCAGAAATCACATAGTTTTTAAGCAGACATTCCAGAGCACCGTTAAACAGCTTGTAGGTTTTATCAGCTCTCAGTCTGATACAGCTCAGCAGATCTGCTGAGGATGAAATAACCGTGGCGGTGGATCCCGGAAACTCCTGTCTGAATTTGGCACCGAGCAGAGAATAAAGATCCAGCAGTTCGGTAAAGTTGCCGAGACGTTCACCGTAAGGTGGATTGGTGATAATACTGCAAGCACCTGCTCCTTCAGGTTTTTTAAGATCCTTCAGGGCCACACAGTCAAATTCAATCAGATCTGCAAAGCCTGCATTTTCAGCGTTGGTCCTGGCGATTTCTATAACCCTCTGATCCTGATCGAAACCGTACAGTTTCACTCCCCGCTGCTGAAGCTGTTCACGACCTTTTGCGCTTCTTGCCTTGGCATCGAGAAGAATACTTTTCCACAGCTGCGGATCATGAATTTTCAGATTGGCAAAACCGATATTTTCACGCAGAAGTCCCGGAGCTGTATCAGTGAGTTTCATAGCGGCTTCAATCAGTATCGTGCCCGAGCCGCACATCGGATCCACCACGGTACCTTCAGGTCTGGCTCTTGCCACAATTGCAGCTGCAAGATTTTCCTTAAGCGGAGCTGCGCCGGCATTCGAACGGTATGATCTGCGGTGAAGAGAAACACCGGTAATATCAAAATTGATGGAAACCTTCTGTCTTTTGTTCAGATGGGCAACTATACGCACATCCGGGTTATCCTTGTCAACATTCGGACGCTCCCCGAATCTCTTACTGAAACGGTCCACGATCGCGTCTTTAATTTTCTGGGCTCCGTAAAGAGTGTTTTTAATCGATTCAGAAACACCGGAGAAATCCACGGCTATGGTACTTGAAGGATCGAAATACTTCTCCCAGGAGATATTGTTGACCCCGAGATACAGTTCAAAATCATCGGAAGCACCGAATTCAGCAATATTAATCAGAACTCTGGATGCAAAACGGGTCCACAGGGCGGCACGGTAACCAACAGACAGATCACCTTTGAAATAAACTCCTGACACGGTAGCTCTGACATCGGAGGCGCCGATTGCGCCAAGTTCATCCACCAGCAGAGGTTCTATGCCCTTCGGGCAGGTAGCAAAATAATTATTCATAATGTCTGTGGCGAGGAAACCCGCGGCAGCCCGCGGGAGGATCACCAATGCCTCCCTTTATCAATTAAATAAAAAATTCCCACGCATAAAGTTCCGGGCAGTACGCAGACACCCGCACGGGCATGCCCGCAGTTATCAGTGAGAGGTATTCACAAAAAGCTGCTTAATTATACCAAAGATCCCGATTCATGTGGATATTTTGCGAGATACGTCACAGACAAATGTATAAATCAGTTAAGAGAAAAATTGAAAATGTATAAAAAAAAACGCATCCTGAAACCGTATCTACACTTTCAGAATGCGTTACTGTCATTCCGGCGGACGCCGGCAGACATTAAATTAAAGCTTGTTCAGGATCTCCAGATCTCCGAATACAGCTCTTGCTGCGGCAATACGCTGAGCCTTGTTGCCGGAATTGATGCGACCGTTAATCACAGCAGCAACCACACCGATAACTGCAGGGATGATTGTATAAACCCATCCGGCGGTAAATCCGAGAACAAGAGCAATAATAACCAGAGCGATCATACCGAACATGAACAGGTTACCTCTCTTATGCATAGCATCATCGATAGGATGTGTCCAGTCCTTAAGATTCTTGTTAACACCTGAAGAAACGAAGAAGAACTGCTGATCACCGTATGAATACTGGGTATACCAGAATGGAACAAGCACGGATTCACTTCTGTCGCGGTAGCTCTGATCAAGTTCAACACTGGTTGAACATCTCAGATTGCGTTTACCGCTAGGAGCCTGATCTCCGGCCTTGTTTTCAGCAATGCGTTCAACAACCCTCTGACCCTCATTGTTCCAGGTTGAACGGGCATCCTTGTTGATCTTCATTACTCTGAATTTAGGATCATCAGGGTTTGATGAATCCTGAACCATGGAGGATTCAAAGAGCGAACCGTTGATTTCCTTGAATTCTTTCATTACATCGTCATTTTCGATGAATCTGGTCAGTTCTGACGGAAGTGAGTTTTCATCTGAACCGGGGGTATTGGCCCAGGCCGGGCACAGTACTCTGAAGTTACCGTTGGTAAAACCGCTGTGCGGATAGTATTCGGTTCTCTGATCCTGACCTGAACCTACCTTGCGTGGAACTTCGCAGTTCCATGAGCTGTAATAGCTTCCCTGGTAGGAAAAATAAGGAACATAAAGTCTTTCAATGCGGTCGAATGACAGCTGCTGGAAAATATCCAGCGGAACATCATTGGTTGTAATCAGGTTGGTAATAATCTGATCACTGAAATCCTCCACATTGGTCTGGAACGGATAGATCAGGTTAGGTTCATTGCTGTTACCAGAGGTTACAGCACCGCCGGCAGCGGCATTCTGCAGTTGCTGCTTGAACGGATTAAGGAACTCTTTTTTACAGAACGGACAAACAACGGTATCGGAATTTTTGTCAAAATTAGTAATACTCTGTCCGCAACCGGAACATTTTAATTCTTTTAAATACTCTTGATTAGTACTCATTTTTATTATCCCAAAGATTTTAATTTATTGTTTCTGTTCAGCATGGCCTGTTGTGCAGCTTCAAACATGGCATTGTAGTCAGACTGCTCGCCGGCTTTGATCTGGCTGATGATATCGGCAACGGTACTGCGGACTTCTTCCTCAAGGTTTCTGACATCATCCCTCGAAGCCATCGGGCTGCTGTTGATGAGATCAATAAGCTGCTGGAGATTTTTTCTCTCAGCGGCATCCTTGAACAGATACTCCACACTTTTAAGATCAATAACAATAGCTCTCAGGCTGTTGCTGTCATCAAGCTGCTGATGAGCCATACCGGCGGATCTGCTGTTGATAAGCATGTATACGAGGACACAGGCAGCTTCAAGCATAGTCAGGACAAACATTACTACGAAAGTAGATACGCCCCAAGACTCCGGATTGATAGCCATAATCAGGAAACCGATCAGGAAAATAATTACAAAACCACCGGCGGTTATCAGATAAACCATATAATTGGCGGCTTCAGTATTCTTCTCCTTAGGCTTCAGATACGGCAGCAGAATCATTGCTGCATAGGACAGGTTGACAAAAAACCACGACCACCAGGCAGCCGCGTGCACACTGGTAAAAATCAGAATCAATAGAAATATAACGTTGAAGGTTATTGGAAATACCAGTTTCAACAGTGTTGCTAATGACTTTGAATTCATATTCTGCTCACCTTATTCCTTTAAAACAATCTGACACCGGCATGCTACATATTGGCAAGAATATTCTTCTTGGCAGCATTGTATTCATCCTGCTCAATCAAACCTGCATCAAGCATCTTCTTGAGTTTGGCAAGTTTTTCGAACGGATCCTCGGCTGCCGCCCCCGCTGCTGCGGCGCCTGCGGCTGCTCCTGCAGCAGCTGCTCCGGCTGCGGCACCAGCTACACCTGCGGCCTGCATATTAGGAGCTGCCTGCTGTGGTGCTGCACCGCCGAAAATTCCTCTGGCCATTTCACCCATTACACCGCCGGCTGCAACGCCCATTCCGAGACCGACACCTGCACCGGCAAGGCCGCCGCTGCTCTGGTTGTTGGCAACATCCTTCATGATTTCCATACCTTTAACCAGGCGGTAGTTATCACCAAGAATATCCAATTCTCTTGAACGAACATATGCATCTTCGAGTTTCTGACGGTTTGGATCGTCTTCCGGAATGTCGAGGGCATGGATATTGAATGTCTGCAGTCTCAGACCGTATTCGCCAAGCACCTGGGCGATAGATGGAGTAAGTTCCTCTGCAAATTCATCAAGACGTGAACATACACCGAGAATTTCTTCATTGGAATTCTTAAGTGCAGTTGCAATTGCAGACTTGATCTTCTGCTGGAACTGTGAATAGAAATAATGATCGAGATCTTCAGGAGAAAATCCTCTTACATTACCGCTCAGTTTGGTAATGAAAAGGCCTGCATTGTCAACAGTTACCTTGTATGAACCTCTTCCTCTCAGTGAGGTCTGCAGTCTCTGTACCGGGTCACGAAGCTGGATCGGAGAATCTGTACCCCAGAGAATTTCATTGCTGAGTGCTTTTCTAACAAAATAGATCTCGGAGGTGTATACAGACTGACCGCCGCTCAGCAGATTTCTCAGATTACTGAGGAACGGATAGTTTTCAGTTTTTAATTCATAACGGCCGTTCTCGAATTCCTGAACAATCTGACCGTTCTTGATAAATACAGCTGCTTCACCTGGATTTACAATCAGAACAGAGTTCGTGTTGAAATCCATTACCGGAGACTTCCAAATCAGAAGACTTGGATCACCTTCATTGGATATGGCATTCAGAATATGAACCTGTGAAGTAGATCTTACGGTACCGCCACCTTTCGGTGCATTTCCGCCACCTCTATTCATACTAAATATTGACATTTGCGATTCCTAAATTAAATAAAACAAATCATATTAAGGGGCCGTTCAGCCAGCCCGTATATATAAACGCTGAACAGATCAAGTATATACAATTTTGATTAATAATGCATACATTTATCAGCGTTCAATTATTTAAATTTGCCGTAATTCACAACTATTGAACAGCAAAACATCTGATTAATACCGACCGCATTCAGTCAGTGAAATGTAAAAACCGGCCGTCCACCTGCGGAAGGCCGGTTTTATGTCTGAAAGAAGCTGTCAGCGTGTTATTTAACCCCGCATCCGTCACCGTGTACCGATTTAACCGATACAGGGAAAGTGAAATATGTATCAGGGTACGGCTCATTCTTCAGAGTAAAATGCCACCACTCCTCCGCCAGCGGTTTAAAACCGTTATTGAGCATTGCCTCCCGCAGGAGCATACGGTTGTCATACTGCTGTTTGGTAATATTTTTATATGAAGGGTGACTGAGCTTTCCGAAATAGTCGAATGTTCCGCCCATGTCCACCTCTCTTTCTGTTTTCATATCAAAAAGAGTCAGATCGAGCGTACTGCCGCGGCTGTGGCCTGAATGTTCAGCAATATAACCCTGCGGAAACAGCACATCCTTCTTCAGTTCCGGATAGAAATACTGCTTCATTGCCACATCATTCTTGTCCAAAGCCCATCTCATGAAATGATTAACAGCCATCTGCGGACGGTAGGCATCAAAAATTTTCAGACGGTAGCCTTTTTTGATTAATTCATCGCTTACTTTTCTTAGTGCGTCAGCAGCCTCTTTGGTCAACAGAGCCACCGGCTCCTCATAACCGTCAATTCTTGTTCCTACAAAATTGTAGGTTGAATAGTACCGTATTTCCAGAATTGCATCCGGAACCGCCTCACTCAGCAGTACGAAATCACTCGCATCATCCGAGAGTTTTACCGAACTCTTTTTTGCAACAGTATTCTCCTTCTGACTGCCGCTGTCGGCAAGTCCGAAGGATGCATATGAAGAAAATGCGGTCAGCGCCAGGACAAAAGCAATATTTTTGATCATTTTATTCATTTTTTTTTATTCCGCCACGGGTATTTAAAATTGAAAAAAGCCGGATTTCTATATGAGATAATTTACCGGATCCGCCGTCAACGTGCGATGCACTGCACTTATACTACCCGATAGAACCTCACCTTACCTGTATCATTATCACAATTTCCAAATGACTGACAATATTCCTGGACAGTAATATCGGCCAAATTCGGCAAAAAAAAAATCCCGAACCTGGATCCGGGATTTAAAACATAGTTTATTAGAAGCTAATCTGAATTACTTGTTGTTAGGAACGAGTTCCCATGTCAGATTTGCATCGTTAACATTCAGAGTGTATGAACCAACTTCAGAGATAGCGATATCCGGGCATGAAGCTTCATTGCTGCAGAGTTTGTGATCACCTGCATTGCCCCATACTGTACCCTTCCAGTTGGCATCACTTGTTACCTTGAAGCGCTGGCCGCCGTTGTTGTCGCCCTTGCCGTCAAGATTCAGAGTGATGGTCCAGTTACCTGTTGCGGTATTGTAATCCATAGCGGAATGACCCCATGAATTTGCAGTACCGGCAAAGTACATTGAACTTCTTGTAGCAGGAATGTACTTGTCAGTTACAACTACAGACTGGGTAACAGTTCCGGTCTTTTCACCGTCTGAAGCTTTCAGAGTTACATTATATGTACCTGGATTCTTGAAGGTATGTGAAGGAGAAACTTCATCTGAAACTTCACCGTCATCGAAATCCCAGGCATATGTCATTGCATCGCCGTCCTGATCAGTTGACAGGTTGTTGAATGCAACACTCAGTTTAGCAACAGAAGTTGAGAACTTGGCAACCGGAGCATGGTTTGCGCCTGAAACAGGGGTCAGAGTCCATGTCAGATCACGGTCGTTAACAGCCAGTTCATAAGTACCAACCTGGTTGATAACAACGTCGGCGCATGAAGCCTGATTGTCACAGAGTTTGTTGCCGCCGGCTGTACCGAATACACGACCCTTCCAGTCAGGGGTTGTAGTAACCTTGAAGCGCTGAGCTCCGTTGCTGTCACCCTTACCGGTAAGTTCAAGAGTAATCTTGTATTCGCCGGTCTGGGCATCAAAGGTCATTTCATCGTGTTTCCAGCTGTTGGTTGTACCTGCAAAGAACAGATTTGGCAGAGTTCTTTCAAACACAACTACGTCAACAGTAACTTCCTTGTTAACAGAGTGCTTGTCAGTACCGTCGCTTGCAGTCAGGATGATATTGTATGTACCAGCCTTGGCGAAGGTATGCTCTGCGTCAGCTGTGGTTGCACCGGTACCGTCATCGAATGACCAGTTGTAGGTCAGAGTGTCACCGTCAGCATCTGTTGAGGTGTTCTTAACCTTCACTGTCAGTCCGCTAACTTCAACATCAAAGGATGCAACAGGAGCGGTATTGCCCAGCTTGGTGAGATACCATGTCAGGTTGTTATCGTTAACAGCAAGTCTGTAGTTACCCTTTTCAGTGATTACCACGTCACCGCAGGCAGCCTGATCCTTGCACAGAGCGTTGCCGCCGGCTGTACCGTAAACATCTCCGTTCCAGTTAGGAGTTGTGGTTACCTTGAAGCGCTGAGCTCCGTTGCTGTCACCCTTTCCGTCCAGAACCAGATCGACAGTCCATTCATCAGATTTTGAATCATAGGTCATCGCGTCATGTTTCCAGCTGTTTGCAGTTCCAGCAAAGTACAGAGCAGGCAGATCCTGATCATTTTCCTGAATCGGTGTAACAATAATTGTCTGATCAACAGTAGTATTACCGTTAGGCTTACCGTCAGACACTGTTACCGAATAGGTGGTTGTTGACTTAGGAGAAACAGTGATTGTAGCGGCATTTGAACCGTTGCTCCACTGATAGAAAAGCTTATCACCATCCTGGTCGGTAGCCTTGGCTGTCAGAGTTACGCTTGCACCTTCAATGATTTCAGTCTTGTCTGCAGCAATTTCAACTACAGGAGCATGATTGTCTACAACAGGAATAACTGTCACATTAACAGAAGCGGTATCGGTAGCACCCTTGTCATCGGTTACAGTTACATAGTAAGTTGTATCTGATGCAGGTGATACTGTGATTGAGTCTGTGGTTGCACCGGTGTTCCACTTGTAGGAAACAATCTTTCCGTCCTTGTCGGTAGAGCCGGATGCATCCAGAGTCAGAGACTGTCCCTGGGTAATGGTCAGACCGGTTGATTCAATCTTGGCAACCGGCGGCAGATTGTTTACAGTCTTAACGGTAACAGATGCTACAGCACTTGACTGTGCTCCCTTGTCATCGGTTACAACCAGAGTATAGGTGGTTGTAGCGGTAGGAGCTACAGTGATTGACTTGGTAGTCTCACCGGTACTCCACTTGTAGGAAACAATAGAGCCGTCCTTGTCGTAGGAATTTGCACCGCTGATGGTCAGCTTGTCGCCGAGAGTAACGGTTGCAGTTGATGGATCAACCACTGCAACAGGGCTGAGGTTGCCAACAGGACCGTCCTGATGCTTGCTGATCTCGGTTCCGTTAACATCATAGCTGTCGATCTCGTTAACTACGAAATTACCGCCTGCTGCTGTCTTGAACCACTGATTTGCGCAGTCATTGAACAGGAATTCAATTCCTTCAGCATTGTCAGCAAGAGTAAGTTCCTTAACCCATACACCGTTCTGCTGTACCATCTTCTCACCTGGAACTGCAGTCCAGCCGGTATCGCTGGCAGCAGGAAGTGAACGGTAGTGAACACATGCCTGTGACAGTGAAACGGAAGGTTTGAAGTACAGAGTTGATCTTGCAACCAGATCAGAAGGTTTACCCTGTGAAACTGAGCCGCTGTCCTGATCAATGGTGTACACACCTGAGCTCAGACAGATATTGTCAGAAGGATATGAATTTCCTTCACCGAAATTGGTAAGTTTGATGTCAGCACATCCTGCTTCTCTCTTATAGGATACGGTAGCCTTGTAGTAGGTGTTCTGATCACCCTTAACCATGGTCATCTGTTTGTTCTTCCATGAATCAGTACCCTGATCCTTGAACTGAACATTTACATCTGCAACACTCTGGTTGGATGGTTTTGCATAGATGGTCAGACTGTCTTCGAAACCGTTGAAGTCGTCGGTGAAGAACATGTGAGCACCGTCGATATCACCGTTTACATCTTCAACGATCTTTCCGCCAACTTTCTTGAACTTACCTGCACCAACGTATACAGACTGAATTTCAGATCTGGTTACATTGCCTTTTTCATCGGTAGCTTCCATGTAGTAGTCGATCAGCTGATCGCGGTAGTCACTGATGTATGCATAGTAGGTGCTGCCGATCTTCTTGGCAGAAACTACATTCATAACAGCAGAGTTTGCATTGTTCTGCCATGGTACACCGTTGATATCAGGAGTGAGATCTCTCACCTTGGTATCATAGGTTACCCATTCACCAACCTGTGAAGGATCGTTGTTAGGAATGTTGCCCAGAGAGGCCGGATCGTATACGCGCGGAGCAATATCGGTCGGAGACATTCTCTTATCCTTGTGGGTACGGATCTTAACTTTAACATCCTTGATCCCGCTTACGTCATAGGCGTAGGTATAGATTGCAAAAACATTATCTGCATAAACGTGTGTCCAGCCTTCAGCCTTTGATGCGTTACCGCTGCCCGGATTGTACGGATAGCGCTGAACCCACCACATGGAAGGACCGGTGCGGTCTTCAGCAATGTGTTTGTTTACATACGGTTCGGTGAAATAAAGAGACTGGTTGAAACCGAGTGTAGGTTTTACGTTATCATCGGTGTTTTCATCATAGTAGCCGAAACCTGAATCGATAGAGGCGATCAGGAAGTACCAGCCGAGTTCTGCAGGGTTTGCACCACCCTTGTAGTCGTTGTTTTCATCGCCCTTAACCGGGAATGAGAACATGTAAGGGTTGAGCTGGTTGCCCTCATAGGTAACCTGGCGTTCCTTATCGGTCTTTGGAGACCAGTAGTTAGGGTGGGAATCAAGCCAGATCTGCTCTGCGGTTTCTGCATAGTTCTGTGCAGCCTGCAGCAGTGCGAAATTGCGCTCAAGATAATGATAGCCGAATTCCAGGGAAACAGCGTGACCGAACGGTGCGCCGTCCTGGTTTACAGGCAGTTTGAAATCGGTACCCATTGCGGTATTGAAATCAGCAATCTGTCCCTTCCAAACACCCATAGGGATGTGCCAGTGATACCAGGTAGGGTCTGCGGATGAATCACGGGTATCAATCCATGAACCGTCCTGAACGTGCTGAACATCGTCCGCAGGGATCGGATATTTGGCAAGATATTCGTTAACACCGATACCGAGTACACCGCTCTGTGCATAGGTATAGTTACCGGAATTCAACCAGGTGTCGCCGGAACCTGCTCTACCGGATGAGTTATCACCGTCGTGTGCGATTACAAAGTACTGAGGGCGCTTTGAATTGTTATCATATTCCATGATTGCTGTCGGAGCAACCTGGCCTTCCCAGCCTTCCAGCCATGAACCGGCCTGTTCTACAGGAATACCTGCAATACGTGAAACTTCACCGGTCTCAGGATCAACATACTGTACCCAGTGCGGAGTTGTGGCAAACGGGAACTTGTTGTAGGTGGTCTGCTGTTCGTGTTCCATAGCCAGAGCCTTCCAGTCACCTTCATCGGAGGTGTTCTGCAGATCTGCTCTGTTTGGAGGGGAAACCAGGGTATCGATTCCAAGATCGTCAAGGTAAGGATAATCCTTCAGTGCTCGTGAATAGTGAACATCGCCAAGTACGGACCATTCAACGCCGATCTTCTTTAATGTAGGAATAAGTCTTTCGGAGAATCCAAGCTCTGTCGGGAAATAGCCTTTTGAAGATACGAAGCTGTTACCAAGGAAGTAATCCTGCTGCAGAGTAACATTCTGGAAAATCAAATCTTTCAGGAAATATTTAGGTCCAACCAGAGGGCCCATGCTGTGGTGGCCGGTAAAGTGGATTGCGTCGAGTGCAGGATAGCCGTTCTGTGTCTTCAGATTAGGCTGAACAGATTTCCAGCCGTTGGCCCAGCCTTGATCATATCCCATGCCTTCAATACTGAGATCTGCAAAGCTCTGCAGGTTGTTAACCAGCGCACCTGACATGGTTACGTGGGTGGTGCTCAGAGGATATCTTCCGCTGTTGCTCTGTGCGGTTTCAATAGGCCATGACTTGTAGGCACCCTGTTTTGCATGATGCTGGTAGTATGCCTGAAAATCATCATGAGGCATAACCTTGCCTGAAGAAGGATTGAAATAGGTATACCCGGCAGGAGGATTCTCCTTGATGCGGATAACCTGTCCGTCATAGGTATAACGGATTGGATCACCAACCTTGGTATTAGCGTACTGGTTTACATCATAGTACGGCCAGAAGTTAGGCATGTGATTGTGGTACACATGGGTGGCTGCTACTAAAGCATGTGCCTGAGGGATTGCAAAGATACCCATTGTAGAGGCAATTGCCATTGCTACAGAGGCACTCACAAACGTACGTTTAAACTTTGAACTAGTTTTTGAACGTTGCATCTTATCTCCGAATTTGAACAAACAAATGAAAACATAATCTCTGGAAATCATAAGATCTCCAGTCTCGACGATTATCGATCATAATTCAAACAACTCACAACGAATATGATTTTTATTTAATCAAAATTTTAATATGATCACACTTTTCAAAAAGTTAAGAATCATGATAAATCAACTAGATATCGTGTATGGAATGGCGGCTCATCCAACATATGATGTTTTTAGATCGCAGCAGAAAAAAAATGATAGGAAAAACAACCGTCAGTCTTCACTCCGGCGGAAATACCTCTCCTTCTCGTAGAAATCACCGATGGCGCAGCCCTGGGCGCCGTATTTTGCAAGGTAGCAGGCAACAGCATCAATAACCGGAAATCTTTTGATGCAGTAGTCCGGAGCCACCAGCTGATCAATCCGCGCGGTGGCACTTACCCGGTGGAAAACTATATCAGCAGGAGTGTTTGCAATAAGTTCACCGGCTATCTGCACATACTGCTCCTGGGTCGGAAGACTGAGTCTTCCGGCGCGGTACTGCCCCTCCATGACCGATCCCCTGACAACATGCAGAGGATGAAGCTTAAGCGCAGTGGTTCCTGCATCAAGCACGAGGTTCAGCGTTCTCATATTGTCATCAAGATCCTCGCGGGGAAGGCCTATTATCATATGAGTGCATACTTCGAACCCGTAACTGCGCAGAAGCCTGCAGGAATCATGGTAGCACCGGAAATCGTGTCCGCGGTTGATTGCCTTTAAAGTGCGGTCGTTGGCTGTCTGCAGTCCCAGTTCAACAATGATGTCGAATCCCCGGTCGGCATAGGACAGAAGCAGATCTATGCATTCTCTGCTCAGACAGTCGGGGCGGGTTCCCACACACAGACCGACTATATCAGCCTCGCACAGAGCCTGATCGTACAGATGTCGCAGATACTCCACCTCCGCATAGGTGCTGGTGTAGGCCTGAAAATAGGCAAAATATCTGCGGCTGCGCTCCGCAATGTTTTTGCGGCCGCGGCAGAGCTGCTCGGCCACCGACAGACCGCCGGCAGGATCGGTAAATGCATCCACATTGCAGAAGGTACAGCCGCCCCGCCCGATGGTTCCGTCACGGTTCGGACATGAAAAACCTGCCGACAGAGTCAGTTTGTGAATTTTTTCTTTATAACGGTGCTGCCATTCGGCACCCACCGTGTGAACAAAATCGTCTAAATGCATCTTATCCGCTGAATATAGTCCGCTCCGGAGCAGGGATGGAACTGCCGTCCCGGTGAATATCAACGCTCCTGGATCAGGGAGCCGTAAATATCTAACTTTCGTGAAACCGTTATTTTTGAAATCTAACAGTCGTAAAACCTGCAGATCATAACAGAAACGGTGCGGCCGGGCAAAACAAAAGGATCAGAATGTCACAGCGTTCTCCGGCCTGCAGGCCACGTATCACTCCGGCCGGGAGCATGTATGTAACTAGAAAGAACAGCTAAACCTGGGTAGGTTCACGTTTAAGATGTTCACAGATCAAATCATATGCATCCCGTACCTGCAGAACCTTCTGGCTGTCAACCCTGTTCTTGTCCGGATGGAATCTGAGCATCAGATTAAGATAAGCCTGTCTGATCTCCTCAGATCCTGCAGCTTCATCAACATTGAGAAGTTTATAGGCCCGTTTAAGATCTCCGTCAGGAGCCCTGCGTCTGCTCTGATTTGCAGCTATGCAGATCCCGCTGATAAACGGATTGTTTTCATAATCATAATAACATTCGGATGATACACTCTTAAGATCAGCCTTCTGGGCGGCGGTATTGTTGCGCATCAGCTCCCTAAGCCGCATTCTTGCCTTCTCAGAACCCTGCTCCGACGATTTTGTCAGAAAATAGACCGCCTTGAGCATACTTACCGTATCGTCTTTTTCCGCGTAGACAGTCCCGAGAAGATACTGGGCTTCGGCATTGCCCTGAAAAGATGAGGCTTCAAGCCAAACCTTGCCGTTATTCGGGTTTGGACTGATCCCCTGACCGTACATGAACATTCTTCCGACATACATCTGAGCCTCGGCATCTCCGGCCAGAGCACCTTCAAAAAGAAGAGAGAATGCTTTGGTGAAATCCCGCGGAAGCCCCCGTCCGTTGTAATAGTTTTTACCGATTTTAATACTGTCCATGATGTGCGGATCCACCTGAATGGCCGGAACATCTCCATTAACATCCACCGCAGAAATCGGTTCAATATGCTCAGGTTCCGGCTCATCCTGCGCCGCTTCATCCTCAGTGTTTCCGGCATCAGATGCATGACGGTGGTAAATCACCAGATCGTAGATAAACACAACGGTCAGAGCAATAATGCCGGAAACCAGTGTAAGCAGTCCCGGTTCTCTGGCATTAATATAAATATAGAAAGCGCCGGCTGTAAAAAACAGAAGAACGAGATTAACTGCAACCGACTTGATAGTTTTCTTCATTAAAAATCAGATCCTAAAAATCACCGCCGCATTTTTTCCCGACGGGACGCAAATCATTAACACACCCATGCGGAATTATATTATTGTTCAGCCTGCCGGTGAAACAGTTTATCAATAATGGCGGAAAAAAATCAGAGCCGATCAAATTATGCAGAAAATACAGCAGAATATTCAGTTCTGAGATCATAACCGAAAGAAAACAGGTGCAAAACAGAGACCGGAATGTTTTAATAGATCTGACAGCAGTCCCACTGCATATCATATATACGAGAAAAAAAGCAAAATGAAAAAATTCAGAAACATCACCGTTCTGGGTGCCGGCTCCGCCATTGCGGGGGAAATAATCAGAATTCTGGCCGCAGACGGGGCAGAAAAATTTTCTCTGATTTCCAGCAGTGAGCAGACCAACCTCAGCCGCATCAGGGATATCAAATCACGGGAGCCGTCTCTGCACTGCTCTTCCATAGTAGCCTCCGGAACAGAAATTACTGCAGATCTGATGGGAAAGATGGATCCGCAGACCGATCTGCTGCTGATTGCGGTAGGAAGACTGACTGACAGCACCGTGCAGGATCCCCGTGAACTTGAAACGACAATGAGAGTCAATTTCATCTATCCGGCCCTGTTCATGAACGAGTATATTAGAAGTGTATACATACGCAACAGCTGCCGCCACAATCTGACCATTGCAGTAATCGGCTCGGTTGCAGGATGCAGGGCCAGAGCCTCCAACTACTGCTACGGTGCCGGCAAGGCGGCAGTTTCCGAATTTGCCGAAGGACTCAACGCTTTCTGCAGTCAGCAGAAACTCAATATCGGGATCAGGATCATCAGACCCGGACTGGTTGCAACGCCGATGATCAGCAACAGAAAAGATCGACGGCTGGTGGCGGAACCCGCCGCGGTTGCAAGAACTATCGTCAGCGGTCTGAAAAAGGACAGAAGAATCATCTACTGTCCGTGGTACTGGCGCTGGATCATGCTGGCGGTAAAAATAATGCCGTACCGGCTGTTTAAAAAAATTAAGAGCTGATACGGCATATACCTGAAACTGCAGCTGAGAGTCAGGAACTAGAAATTGTAAATCAGACCGAGCAGAGCGGCATTCTCACTTTCATCAACAAATACAGATTCATAACGACGTTCAAGTTCGGTATAAATCTGGAAATTGGCGGTCAGATTATAAATAATTTCGCCGCCGAGTTTTGAGGAAAGAACGGATTTATCATTGCGGCTGAGTTTCTTCTCCTCATTATGGAGGTAGCCGTATGTGGCCATAAAGGTCCAGTCGGTCTGAGGTGTGGTATAGGCAAGTGAAGCTTCAAAACCGCGACCGGCATAGGTATGATCAAGTTTGCCGTAATTATATACCAGCGCCATATACATACCCGGAGCACCATAGCTTCCCCAGTATGCAGACAGTGCCCACTCATGCTTGTCCGCACCGTAGAAATATCCGTCCTCGCGATAGCCGTACTTGTTATTGCTTTCGTATCCGCTGTAGCGGTTGAAACCGGCCATCAGACCGAGCGGCTTGCCCCATACGTTTTCAAACTCATATCCGAAGGTACCGCCGTAGGAGTGATCAATCTGCTTTGACAGATCTCTGAACTGATAGGACAGAGCCAGAAAATACCCCTGGTAATTGACATCATAAAGGACCTGGCCGTCAAGTCTTCCGCCGTAATCATTAGGAGAAAGCTTCCAGTATGAAACACCGCCGTCACCCCAGTTCAAAAACAGATCAGTAGGAGCGGTACTTTTATAATATGCATCCTCGAAACGTCCGAAAGCAAGTGTGCCGTAGTCACCGAAATCAAATCCGGCAAAACCGTAACGGATGTTAATTCGGTCCGCCGCCTTGTCATCCTGTGCAGACAGATCATAAAGAAGTTTACCGAATACGGAAATACCGTCAGTCACTGCGGTTTTGCCGTATACACCGAAACGGGCTGTCTGAAGCATGCGGTGTTCTGCATCGGCATCATTGTTTGCCAGATCCACCTTTACACGGCCGAGTATATCAAGTCTGGAGGAATCATCACTGTAAACGGTGGCGGCTCCCGCTGTGCCTGCGTAAAATGCGGCGGCAACAGCCACTGCTAAAATTTTTTTCATATCATTTCCTATCGTATTATTCAATATTGGTATGAACAATTATCATACAGTTGTTTTTTGCGTAGTATATCACAAAAACACTGACATGGCACTTTTCGAAAATTAAAGCATCTGCACAGCATTGACTGGCGGGGACAAAAACGCACTGCAATGATATAATTCGGGAAGAGCAATAAGGAGGGTTGTATGATATTTCTGATAGACACGACACCGGGAACTCTAGCCGGTGCGGATGCATGGTCATCCTACATTGAACGCCATCCGGAGAAGAATGCGGCAAAAGCTCCGGACCGGATCATCTACCTGCAGGATGACAGCAGCGAACACCGTCAGATGCTGCAGAACCTGAAAATATTCCGCTACTATCTTCAGGACGGCAGCTACAGCGGAACTTCCCTTGCAGAGCACTGGACCGGAGATAGATTTGATTTTGATGCTGTTATTCTGCCGGTATTTCTGATCCACACCGTAAAATCACTGACGGGAATTTTTCCTCTTGACCGCTATCTTGCCGCCCACTATGAACACCAGATGCTCGAGACAGTCCCTCACTTCAGTGAAACCGAAAAGGACTGGCTCAACCGGCACTGTCTGCGGGAGGAAACCTCAGTACAGGACTGCATCAGTGAAAATGCAGAGAAATTCCTGAAGTTTCAGCGAAAAATCTACCTTCACTATGACCGTGTTGATTAAGGTCACCGGTTGATCTAAGATCTTCCCGGGTTTTTATATGCATTCGGAGCTGTAATATGGAACGCAAACCAATAGCAAAAAATGATTTAATCGCCATCGCAAATAAAATAATGAAGGAATGCGATGACTACGTTGAAGGAATTGAAGTCATTGATGTCAGAAATTCCAATGAGGCATTTGTTTTCAGCGGGGAGTACTACCTGAATGATGACGGTACCCCTTCAGCAAAAACACTGGCCGTATTCAATGTATTCAAATTTCTAAACCACCATCTGTCCCAGCTGTACATCCTTGAAGAGCAGGACTGAGACACCCTGAAACCGGAGTTTTAATGGACTACACATTTGATAATTTCTGCGGGCGCGATCCGTCACACCTGATCGAAGTGGCTGAATTTAAAAACTGCAGACTCACCGCACCTACTGCGGAGGCTTTTCTTGCCATGTGCAAAGCTGCACAGCAGGACGGGATCGATCTTGCCCCGGCTTCTTCTTTCCGCGACTTTGACCGCCAGCTGACAATCTGGAATGAAAAATACATGGGGGACAGAACAGTTCTCGACAATCACGGACAGCCGGTGAATATCGGTCAGCTTACAGGAATCGAGGCGGCCTATGCGATCCTGTACTGGTCGGCACTGCCGGGATTCAGCCGCCATCACTGGGGTACTGATCTCGATGTCTACTCCCCTGCACTGATGCCGGAAAACTATGAACTTCAGCTGGTTGCCGCAGAGTATGATAAAGACGGGATTTTCCATCCGCTGACGCAGTGGCTGGATCAGAACATGGAAAAGTTCGGATTCTACCGTCCGTTCACTGATGACGCCCGTGTAAGGGTCGGCAGTGAACTTTGGCACATCAGCTACAGATCTGAGGCCGAGAAATTTCTTCCGTTTGTCACCAGAAAAAATATCGAGGATCTGATCAGATCTTCACCGATAGCCGGAAAGTACTGTCTGCTCAACATGGTCGATGAACTGTACGATGAGTATATCATTAATGAAACCAACAAAGATCAGCACTTCAATGCCTGACCGGAAATAAGGATAACAGACTCAACGGAAGCAGCAGGTGACCACCGCGCTTCCGTTTTTTTCTCTGTCTGCTGACAGATAGTACAATCCGGAACAGTTGTGACCGTGTCAGCACAGGTCTGAATATCTTTCAAATCATCCACCACCGCAGACAGGATCGAAAAATCCCGCATCAGGTGCGGGATTTACAGTTTATTTGACAGAAGACTTTTCAGTCCAGGCTCTTTTACTTATTGAATTCAAGTTCTATCGAGCGGGCGAATCCGCTGTACATCTTCAGGAACAGATCGTCACTGAGCGGCTGTTTGAGATTGTTGAAAATGGTGATCACAGTCTTGCCGTTTTCAATACCTACCTGGAAACGGTACTTGTCATCTTCAATCACATAGTTATCAATACCGTTGCTGGTAAAGAAGCTGTCACTAGGTTCATCATAGTCGACATCTACAATACCGCGGGTCTTCTCATTCAGCAGTACTTCAAAGCCACAGGCAGGAAGCATTTTTATGAAACGGTTCCATACTGTTTCATAATCAGCGTTGATTACCCACGCATACTGACCGTTCTTGTCACGGCCGAGGCTGGCGGTAATATAACCGGTGTGAGCCACAGTTACGCCGCTGTCACCGGTGGCAGCACTGCCACCGTGCAGAGAAGAGATAAAATCATTCAGGAAAAGACTCGAATATCTGGACTGAACAAAGCTGTCCGGATCGGCATAAATACGATCACCCTGGTGGTACACCTTGAAATTGGTCAGAGCGGCGGCCATCTGTACGATATGTTTTTCAGGAACTGATTTGATGGCCACGTCGTACTTAACGCGGTATTCTTCCAGATCGTCATTGTCTGCCAGCATTTTAGGAGTGATGCGGTTGAAATTCACATCAACCGAAAACCATCCGGTTGACAGTGTATTATTGAGTGAATCAATTTTCTCTATACCGATATTATTGGTTTTGAGGTAGTTGAGAAATTTGTCCCACAGAATATTATCATAGTTCTCATAACCGCTTTCATAGGTATCCACAGACATGACTGCAACATTGTTCTTCAGAGTTGAAACAGAACCCGGGATGGAATCAAGGATCTGGATCGGTGCAGTAATATCAATCTGTTTGCCCACCATGGCATCATCAGGGTTGATATTTTCATTCTGAATATAGTATTTTTCGTTAAAGTTGAAATTACTGTGCTCAGGATCGACTGCAAACTTAAGCCGGTCGGCATCGGTGTTCAGATAGCGGAATCCGTTGTTGGCGGATTTCGGGGAATCGTGCAGCAGATCGGTAAGATAAAAGGAACATCCGGACAATAAAACAGAAGCTGTTACCACCATGGCCGCTGTTACATTGGTACTGATGCGAGACTTCATTAAATTCAACTCCAAAGCAAAAAATCAGACTGAAAGCGATTATATCACAAATAGGGAAACATTTTCGATCCCATCCTTAGCTGTGCCGCATTTTTCCTGCGGCACTGCATTCAGTCAGATGAAAACTAGTCAAAACTGAAGGTATAGAACAGATCAACCGCCTGCTCTGCGCCGTTGAGGTACTGCAGATAAAGTTTTCTCATCAGCTGATACCTGAGTTTAAGCTGCATGATCGAATCAAACAGACCGTAACCGTAGGAAACCTTAAGTTTACGGGTCAGATAAAAGGATGCCTGCACTGCTGAACTGTCACCCGAACCGGTTGACTCAAGCTGGAAATCCTTCAAACCGATGGCATTGGTGAAATCCTGCATTGAATTGCTGGCACTGCCGAGACTTGCTCCGAGAAGCATACCGGCGGCGGCGGCGGAGTTTTCACCTCCATCCTCCGACAGCGGGGTTCCCTTGAGCAGATATGAGAGTTTTTCAGCATCGGACATTTCCGGTTCTGAGAAAATTTTCAGCTGCATCTTAAGAGGGGTTCCGAACACACGCAGTCCGGCAATGGTTCCGCTGTTGTCATTAATGGTTTCCGGATCTCTGATAGCATCAAACTTGATGCTAGGATTGGTCAGCAGCCCGTCAACCAGAACCTCTCCGTTGCGGATAATCAGACTCTGTCCGAAAGAGCGTAAACGTCCGTGGGTGATACTGATCTTGCCGTGGGCATCCATGGCATTGTTGTCGCTGCGGGTATTGCTGACAACCAGTTTTCCCACCAGACCGCCTTTGAATCCGAAACCTTTCACGGAAATCATCGGACCGACAGAAACATTAATGTCATAAAGCAGATTGGTCGGGGTCTGAGGAAGATTTCGTTTCTTCTCCTCCGGAGTCTGTGATGTTATAACCTCCACATCCGAAGACATGGACACACCGCTGTCACCGATTTCGGCAACCTCAATTTTAGCCTGCGGGATTTTGATCAGGCCCTTGATATACATCAGCAGATTTTCAGGATCCTTCTCATTTTCACGGAACGACATGTTAAAACGGCTGTCCACAGTTGCGGAGCCGTATCCCATCAGGTTTACCGTGGTACTGTCAAGAAGAAGTGATATGTTACCCTTAGGGATCCCTCCGGTGTACATCGGTCTCAGATCTAAATCTCCCTTGAGATTTCCTTGCCCCTCGCCCAGGTTGAATCCGCCGTCGAGGCGAACGTAATCATGACTGGATTTAACATTAAAGTGCAGATTGGTAAGGTTGGCGATATCCAGCTGGGTTACCACCTGACCCTCGGTAATATCAAAATTACCGTCAACATAAAGATTTCCGCTCTTCTGATCTATATTGACAGTTCCCTCACCGTTTACCACCGCCTTGAGAGTTTCAACCGGATTAGCCAGCGGATTGAACAGACCGAGATCAAAATTATCAAATCTGATCACTGAGGATTCACCGAACATAACTTTATTGGTTTTGAGGTCAAACATTGTTCTGGCGCTGAATCTGCCGAATTCGTCAGCATTGATCAGCAGTTCAGCCGCAGCCATCTGCTTTTCATCCAGTTTGAGATTGATGTCGATCCTTTCGAAGCTGGTACCGCTTTCAGGTCCGATGAACGAGCCGTTTTTGGAGTAGATATTCGCATCGACAATGAAGTTCTTATACGGTTTTGAAGTTATATCCACGTTAGCGTGAACCGAGGCGAAAATCTTGGTATCCTGCGGCATGAAACGGTTCAGGAACTCCAGGCGGAATCTTTTGAACTGAAGATGGATATCACTGCTGTGATCAGCGACATTGAAAAATCCCTGCTTCACCACAAAACTCTGCTCTCCGTTAAGAAGATTGAACGGGGAGAAGCGCAGCAGATTTTTCTGCAGATCATAATCAAGCGTCAGCTTCTGCTTCTGTTTCCAGTTGCCTACCGGAGTATTGAGTTCAATCTGATCAAAGTCGGCACGGTACATTTTTCCGTTGAAGGAGCCGGTCTCCTTGAAGGCAAATGACTGATCGTCGGCAAGCTGCAGCCAGGCGATAAACTTATGCAGTTCCTGGTTGCCGTCAAGCTTCAGGATCAGGTTCTTAACCTCACGTCCCGCCGCCATGGATTTCTTGATTTTAAGGAGAGTCAGACCGCTGAACTTAAGATTATCCACGTCCAGCTTTTCGTCAACCTTGAGCGTAAGTTGATTCACCGTAAAGGTATCACCCATGGCAAGGTGATCGGTTGCGGCATCCATCCTGATCACCGGTTTCATCAGAGTTCCGCCGAGGGAGGCATTGGCATTGAGGTAACCCTCCAGGGGCTGACTCATGAACAGTCCGGTCAGTTCGGCCGGGTTGGCCAGTTTGATATCAAGTTTGAAATCGTTGTCCCTTATGCCTGAGATTCTGCCGCCGGCAGCAACGGTGTTTCTGCAGACATCAAGATCAAGTTTACCGACATTCACATCCATTTTCATCAGATCGTCAACCGGAACAGTTCCGTCCAGCTGGGCCCTGATTTTAACCGGATATTTGAGCACGGTTCCGGAAAAATCCAGTTTGGGCAGTTTGAATTCTGCTACATTTTTCTCCAGATCATACACGGCATCTGAATGAAGCTGACCCTGCAGCGAATCCACCGCACCGTCGGTAAGAATATTGGAAAGTTTTCCGTCAATGGCGAAGTCCAGGTTCTGCACGGTAACCTTTGAACCGTTGTAAAGCAGATGTGCGGCCAGTGCCAGTTTATTGTTCTCCCCCGAGGACAGAGACAGACCGTTGACGGTAAGATCCTCCAGAGTTCCGGCGGCATCAGCGGCAAATTTAAGTTTTTTACCCGGCAGGAAGGAGGTGGTCACGGAGGAACCGGCCTTGAGATTCAGCTCAGTCAGAGTTCCCCTGTAGCTGACCGTTCCGTCGGTAAGAACATGATCAGGAGAGGCGGCGTCAAGAGGCCATTCGAGTTTTTTGTATTTAATCTCTGAAACGTTGGTGAGATTTCCGTCGATCAGATTGATGCGCGATTTGACAGCAATCGCCCGCTGGTCGGCTGTCAGCAGATCAACATCCAGATCTGTAAGATCACCTTTTGCCTTCAGATTGAACGGAAATTTGAGTTTGAGATCATCCGTCACCGCATAATCAAGATCGCCGCTGGCGTGCAGATCGAGATCAAGATTGTCCTTGAGCCCCACATGTCCGGAAATACCTATTTTTCCGTACTGTTCGCTGTCAATGGAGGATCTGACCAGATCGATATTATATTCATGAATATGTCCGTGCAGCACCGCGGTAAGTTTCTGCGTATCATATGAGGACTGGTGGTAGCGGGAGTTTTTCAGTTCCAGTCGTTTAATGTAAATTTCAAATGGAATGAACACCGGAGGAAGGGTTGTAATTCTGCTTCTGATCTCCTCTTTGTCGAATCCGTCCTTAATCTTAAGCGACGGGAAGGTCGGATACACCGGGGAGTTAAGATCAAGCAGTTCAAAATCCCACTCGTCGCCGACAGCCACGGTATCGGTCATGATATGCTTGTAGAGACTGGTACTGAGATCCATGCGTCTGCCGGTAAGAACAAACAGTTCTGAATTCATGGTGAAGTTTTTAACCGTTGCCTTCTTCAGATTGATCAGCAACGGGATATCGATGATCAGAGGATCCTTTTTGGCCTCCTCATTCTCACGGTTGACCGAGGCGGTCTGCTCCAGCAGTTTCTGCTCAAGTTCGCGGTCGAGCACCGAAGGGTCCCCTCCGTTCCAGATGGTTTTTACCTTGCTGAAGAAGAAACCGTCGTATTCGCTGTCGGTGCTCTGCGGCGGAATGGCCAGATCAAGTCTGATCCCGTCAACTTCAAGATCATTAATGTCAAAACGCCCGTAGAGGAGCGTCAGCATGTCCCATCTGCTTTTAAGTCTGTCGATCCCGATGCGGAATCCGTCCACCTCGAGTGAAAAATCCCTGATATTGAGTCCCGAGGCCAGATTGCCTGATTCGAGCTCCCCTTTGATCATGGGAACATATTCCTTTGCGGTATCCCAGACAATCTTTGACCCACTGTCGGTGAAAAGCACACCGAAAACAACGGCAAAAATAAAAACCAGCAGCAGCAGAAATGAAACTGTCAGCCAGCGGATAATTTTCAAAATCATAACTCAGGACCTATGCCGAAATGAATTTTCCAAGGTACATGCGTTTCAGAAACTCCGACACCGATATCAAAACGGATCGGACCGACCGGAGAGATATAGCGTACACCGAGACCGGTACCGTAATGCATATCAGGATGAATGTAGCTGTTGTTGACTGTTCCCGCATCCAGGAATGTTGCAAGACGCATTCCGGTACGGATTGGGAACTGCATCTCCACCGAACCGACCGACAGGTAGCGTCCTCCGAGCAGTTCGCCCTTGTTGTTTTTAGGGGCGATTTTCTCAAAGCCGTAGCCGCGGATACTCTGATCACCGCCGGCAAAGAATCTCAGACGCGGCGGGATCTTCTTCATATCACCGCCGAACAGCCAGCCCTGTTCATAACGCATCACCAGACGGGAGTTCTCTGTCGGTGACAGAACCCACTTCATGGAGGCGTTGACATGTGCAAGACTCTGGTTTGAGATCATCTGTTCCACCGAGGTCTTGCCGGTAACCGTGAAGCGGTATCCCCAGGAAGGATCCATGGTATTCTCCTCCATGTCCGAAGTCGAAAGTTGAACCCCGGGCATAAGCAGGCTGGCATTGCCGTGCTCACCGCCCTGCTCAAAATCATCATAGCCGTACTCAAGGAAGTATTTACGCTCCCATCTGCCGTGAGTCTTGGTCACATAGGCAAGGGTCATCACGACGGAGTCATACAGGGTATCGTTGTTATCCTTGTGTTCAAAATGAGGACTGATTACATAGAAATCCCTGAGGGGATCATTGCGGGGTATAATATAGTCACCGTGAATGTACTGGTTTACCTGTGAAACCTTCATGAACGAATTGAACGAATGTCCCTTTGAATTCAGCCACGGCATTTTTCCGAACAGCTGCAGACGGACACCTTCATCGGTTGATACACCGATACCCGCATCGAGTGTTGCATATGGTCTTCGCGCCAGTTCGACCTTGAGCGGAACCTGGTCATCCACAATATCATCCTTCTTGGTCTGGATGTCTGCGGTTTTGAAATATCCGGACTCGTAGAGGTTGTGGTTCATTTTTGAAATTTTTTCTGTATCGTAGTACTCGCCCTCCTTAATCGGGGTGAGTTTACGGGCCATATCGTGGGATTCCTCGAAACCGTGGAATTCAATGCTGCTTATTTTATAGCGCGGACCGCCGTCAAAGGTGATGAAAATATCGGCCGCATTCTCCTCAGGATAGAGTTTTACGCGGGATGAGACAAGTTTGGCCTTCAGGTATCCTTTCGAAACTGCATTGGCGATAAGAGAGCTTTTATATGATTCATAGTCGCTGTGATTAAATATTGTGTCCTTTACCATATGGTTTGACAGACGCACCTTCTCAAGCAGAGCCAGAACCTCGTCGTCAACATTCAAATCAGCTTCAATATTGCGGATCAGCACCGGCTTTCCCTTACGTGCTTTAACCAGCACCTCACCGTTTGCATAGTCACTCTGATCTGCAAGTTCAATGGTTATTTCAGGATTGTAGTAACCGAAAACAGCCATGGCCTCGGCAACTTTTTTCTCAATTTCCTTTTTATGAAACACAAAACCGCGGCGGCGGATTTTGGACAGGGTATTAAGATATGCCCGGATGTTGTCCTCGATATCACTCTGATCCGCGGTTACGGTATAGGACAGATAGACCGGCTTACGGTTCTGCATGCGGGCGATACTCTCCTTGAAGGACTGACGGTCCTCCGAGGTTCTTATATTCATCCAGATCCGGCGCACCACCTGACTGGCGTGTCTGGGCTCAGTTATAAGTTCACCGTCCTTGTGGACACTGCCGATATCAGCATATTCGATTGCACCGGCGCCTGCCTCCGGGCTCTTTTCCCGTTCAGCGGCCGCACTGCAGGTTGTTGCGGACGCAAGCAGTGCGGCAAGAATATTCAGTGAAAAAAGATTAATTCTTCTGTCAGTCGCTAACATTGCTTAAGTAAACGCTCCATAATAACCTTTGATGCTATTTAAGATTGTTTAAAATCAACAATCCAACCTTTTCTTTTTTCAATAAGGTTTAACTTTTTATAGGAAATACCACTTGAAATAATATTTCCATCAATGTCTTTAACAAGGTAGGAGCCACTCTGTCTCCGACCGTATATAAATCCTGTCTGATTGTTTATTCTGACTTTATCAAACAGTCTGAATCCGTGAATTATGTAAGGTGATTGATTAAGTTTCCTTATGCCGCCTTTTAAAGTTTTAAACTTATGTATCTGCCGGTTATGGCACCTTACTTTTTTATATAAATATATTCCGTCCGGCTTTGCGGAGAAATTTCCGGAAATGCAGCGGGCATCCACGTTGT
>JAEEGH010004996.1_pt1 | contig 33685 bp, 28 predicted proteins | sample 9134181 | NCBI WGS metagenome assembly JAEEGH01 (sample SAMN16246544, study PRJNA631951) | gut metagenome | biome: gut microbiome; feature: rumen; material: DP-attached | host: Bos | place: Iran: Karaj | collected 2018-10
TTTCGAGAAAAATTTTCAGTTTTCATACGGAAAATATTCAAATCTTGACTAATATCAAGGCAGGATATCGGATATACATTATTATATTTCGCGCGCGAAGGAATTGGCGCTTCGCGCCGCAATGGTATCCGGCTAGGCAGACCTAGGCGAACCTAGGCTTACCTAGGCGGGCCTAGGCGGACCTAGGAGCTATAACCACTTGCATGCTTTGTTAATTTCTCATAAATCGATGGTTTTTGATGGAAAAGTTTGTAACTTCGCAGCGGTTTCTACAAGAACGAATATATAAACGGAAATAAAATGAAGAAAGTAAAAATTGGATTATTGGCTATCGCTTGTCTGATAGCTACGAGTTGCGGCAACATGAGCCAAGTGCTCAATGCCATGCAGAACGGCAGTGTGATTAACGCCATTACGAGCGTTATCGGTCTTGACAAGGTGTCAGCCCAAAACCTGATCGGCTCCTGGACTTACAGTGGTCCCGGCTGTGCATTCACCAGCGAGAATCTTCTTGCCAAGGCCGGTGGAGAAGTAGCAGCCGCCCAGATTGAGCAGAAATTACAGCCTTATTATCAGCAGGTTGGCATCTCTGCCAGCAACACCCAGATCACCTTCAATCAGGACGGAACCTTCACATCAAAGATTGCCGGCACCAACTTCAGCGGCACCTACACCTTTAACGAGGCATCGCAGCAGATTAAGTTGAAAGGCGTGCTACTGTCCCTCACCTGCTACACCAAAAGAGAGGTCAACGGTATCTCCATTCTGTTTGAGGCCAAGAAACTGTTGACCGTCCTTCAGACGATGTCAGCCCTCAGCGGCAATACCAACCTTCAGACCATCGGTGATTTGAGCAAACAATACGACGGTGTACGCGTAGGTTTCGACATGAAGAGATAACAAAACAAGAAATAATCAAGACCTTCTGCAAAAATATGCAGAATTATTTGGTCGGATGCAAAAATAGTTGTACTTTTGCATCCGATTTTTGAATAAATATACCAAGATGAAGGAAAAGAACAGCCGTTTGGAGGCCCTGCGACTCATTATTTCAAGCCAACAGCTTGGCAGTCAGGACGAGTTGCTCAACGCGCTCCAGAAAGAAGGTTTCAAGCTCACGCAAGCCACGCTTAGTCGTGATCTCAAGCAATTAAAGGTGGCCAAGGCTGCCACGATGGGCGGCAGCTATATCTATGTTTTGCCCAACGACACGATGTACAAACGTGTATCCACGCCAAGCAACATTAAAGAAATGATGCAGGTACCTGGGTTTGTCAGCATCAACTTTTCTGGCAACATGGGTGTGATCAAGACCCGTCCCGGTTATGCCAGTGCGATAGCCTGGAACATTGACAGCAGTGATATTCCAGAAATTATTGGTACCATAGCCGGCGACGACACCATCTTCATCGTCATCAAAGAAGGCATCGAGCAAGACGAAGTGATTGAAGCCCTCAATGCCGTCATCCCCAATATGAGATAGTGGATAGTTTATAGTTTAAAGTTTAGAGTTTATAGTTTATAGACTAATGGAACAAGAAATTGAAGTATTAATAGCTGGGCCGGAGCACGAGAAGTACGTCGACACCATCTTAGAAACGATTGCCGACGCTGCAAAGGTACGAGGCACCGGTATAGCAAAACGCACACACGAATATCTGACCAAGAAGATGTTAGAGGCAAAGGCCGTCATCGCCTTGACAAAAGACGGTCGATTTGCCGGGTTCAGCTATATCGAGACTTGGGAGAACCAACAATATGTGACCACGTCGGGTCTGATTGTACACCCAGACTTCCGAGGTCACCATGTCGCCAAGCGCATCAAGGACATGACCTTTACCCTGGCCCGTACCCGTTGGCCCCATGCCAAGATTTTCTCACTGACGAGTGGTGCCGCTGTCATGGCCATGAACACAGCCTTAGGTTATCAGCCCGTCACCTTCGCCGACCTGACGGAAGACGAAGCTTTCTGGAAAGGTTGCGAGGGTTGTGTCAACGTCGACGTACTACACCGCACGGGCCGCAAATACTGCATCTGCACGGCCATGCTCTATGATCCCACAGAGCACCTGCCTGCCAAGATACCTGAAGAAGCACTGGCACGCATCCGTCATCTGCAGGAATTAGAAGAACAATAAGAAAAGTAAAAAAGTAAAAAGGTAAAAAAGATATGGCAAACAAGAAAGTAGTAGTCGCATTTTCCGGAGGTCTCGACACCTCCTACACAGTCATGAAGTTAGCCCAGGACGGCTGGGATGTCTATGCCGCCTGCGCCAATACCGGCGGATTCAGCGCCGAGCAGTTGAAGACCAACGAAGAGAACGCTTATAAACTGGGCGCAGTACAGTATGTAACCCTCGACGTAACACAGGAATATTACGCCAAGTCGCTGAAATACATGATTTTCGGCAATGTGCTGCGTAACAACTGTTACCCCATCTCTGTTTCGAGCGAGCGCATCTTCCAGGCCATTGCCATTGCCCGCTATGCCAAGGAGATCGGCGCCGACGCCATCGCCCACGGAAGTACAGGTGCCGGCAACGACCAGATCCGCTTCGACATGACCTTCCTTGTGATGGCTCCGGGTGTGGAAATCATCACCCTCACCCGCGATAAGAAACTGACCCGCAAAGAGGAAGTGGACTTCCTGAACGAGCACGGTTTCTTTGCCGACTTCACCAAGCTGAAGTATTCTTATAATGTGGGTATCTGGGGCACCAGCATCTGTGGCGGTGAGCTGCTCGATGCCACACAGGGTCTGCCCGAGGACGCCTATCTGAAGCACGTCACTGCCAAGGAGCAGGAGGCCACGCTGAAGATTACATTTGAAAAAGGTGAGATCGTTGCAGTCAATGGTGAGTCGTTCGATGATAAGATCAAGGCCATCCAGAAGATCGAGGAGATTGGTGCTTCCTACGCCATTGGTCGCGATGCCAACGTAGGCGACACCATCATCGGCATCAAGGGTCGCGTAGGTTTTGAGGCCGCTGCACCTAAACTCATCATCGAGGCCCATCGCCTGCTGGAGAAGTCCACCCTCTCGAAGTGGCAGCAGTACTGGAAAGACCAGGTGGCCAACTGGTACGGCATGTTCCTGCACGAGAGCCAGTACTTAGAGCCCGTCATGCCCGACATCGAGGCCATGCTTACCTCCAGCCAGCGTAACGTCACGGGTACAGCCATCCTGAAACTGCGTCCTTACGGCTTCGAGACGGTGGGCATCGACTCTGTCAACGACCTGACTAAGAGCAAGTTGGGTGAATATGGCGAGACCCAGACCGGTTGGACTGCCGACGAGGCCAAGGGCTTCATCAAGGTCAGTTCCACCCCACTCCGCGTCTACTACGGCATCCATCCTAATGAAAGGTAAAAGTGAATAGTGAAAAGTGAATAATTTGCTACCGCACAATGTCGTATCTCCAATATAACAGCTCACCACTTACGAAGAAAAGTTATCTTTTCGGAGTGAGAATCGTCAAAATGGTGAAGTTCATCAATTGCAGCCCAAAGGAATATGGAATGATCAATCAAGCATTCCGTTCTGGGACGGCTATTGGTGCTTTGGTGAGTGAAGCGACTTACGCACAAAGTGCTACAGATTTTATCAACAAACTATCCGTTGCATTAAAAGAATGTAACGAAACCCTCTATTGGCTCAATATCTTAAAGGATACTGATTATTTAAACGAACAAGAATTCGAAAGCATCAGTAAGGACTGTGAAGAATTACTGGCGCTTTTGATATCATCAATAAAAACAACAAAACAAAACAAAGAAAAGGAGTGAACAGGGAGAGCGGAAGCAAATTATTCACTTTTCACTATTCACTTTTACCTTAAATTATGATTAAAGTTGGAATACTAGGAGCTGCAGGTTATACGGGAGGTGAACTCATCCGTCTGTTGCTGAATCATCCGAAGGCAGAGATTGTGTTTGCCAATTCGGAAAGTAACGCAGGCAATCTGGTCAGCGATGTGCATGAAGGGCTTATTGGCGAGACGGAACTGAAGTTTACTGACGAGATGCCCTTTGAGCAGGTCGACGTTATATTCTTCTGCTTTGGGCACGGTAAGAGCGAGGCATTCCTGAAGGAACATACCATCCCTGAGAATGTCAAGATCATCGATCTGGCACAGGATTTCCGCATTAAGGGCGACCACGACTATATCTATGGCCTACCAGAAATCAACAAGGCTGAGATCCAAAAGGCTCAACATGTGGCCAATCCAGGTTGTTTCGCCACTTGCATCCAGTTAGGACTGCTGCCTGCGGCAAAGCTGGGACTGTTGAAATACGATGTTGCCGTGAATGCCATCACCGGTTCCACGGGGGCTGGTCAGAAGCCCGGTGCCACCACCCACTTCTCCTGGCGCAACAACAACCTGAGCATCTACAAGCCCTTCACCCACCAGCATCTGGCCGAGATCCGTCAGTCGCTGATACAGACACAGGGTTCACTCGACGTCGACATCGATTTCATCCCCTATCGTGGTGACTTTGCCCGTGGCATCTTCTGTACGGAGGTCATCCGCACCAAGGCCGATGCCAACGAGGTCATCCAGGCCTATAAGGACTTCTACCGCGATGCCGCCTTCACCCACTACAGCGACCATTCGCTCGACCTGAAACAGGTGGTGAACACGAACAAATGCCTCGTCCACATCGATGCTTTCGACAACAAGCTGCTCGTCACCTCCTGCATCGACAACCTCCTGAAAGGTGCCGTCGGCCAGGCCGTACAGAACATGAACCTCATGTTCGGCATCGACGAGACCTCCGGCCTTCGTCTGAAAGCCTCAGCTTTCTAAAATAACTTCTTTACACAAAAAGACAGGCGAAAGTGACGGTTTATCGGAATTTTGCAGTAACTTTGCACACGATTAATAAAGACTTGACAATATGAAACTATTCGACGTATATCCGCTCTTCGACGTGAACATCGTGAAGGGCAAGGGCTGTAAGGTATGGGACGACAAAGGTCAGGAGTATCTTGACCTCTATGGCGGCCATGCTGTGATCAGTATCGGACATTCCCATCCGCACTATATTGAAAAGGTAACAGAGCAGCTCAGTAAGATTGCCTTCTACTCCAACTCCGTGATTAACAAGTTGCAGGTGGAACTGGCTGAGCGACTGGGCAAGATCAGCGGTTACGACGACTATCAGCTGTTTCTGATCAACAGCGGTGCCGAGGCTAATGAGAACGCCCTGAAACTGGCTTCCTTCAAGACTGGCAACACCCGTGTGCTAAGTTGTGAAAAGGCATTCCATGGGCGTACGAGTCTGGCCGTTGAGGTAACCAATAATCCCAAGATCGTCGCTCCCATCAACGACAACCATCATGTACGTTTCCTGCCCCTGAACGACCTCGAACCCTGGGTTCGTGAGCTGTCGAAAGGAGGTGTCGCAGCCGTCATCCTCGAGTGCATCCAGGGTGTTGGTGGCATCCAGATGGCCACGCCTGAGTTCGCCCAGGGACTGGCCTACGCCTGCAAACGCTATGGTGCCGTGCTGATCTGCGACGAAATCCAGTGTGGCTACGGACGAAGCGGAAAGTTCTTCGCTCACCAGTGGTTGGGCATCAAGCCTGACATCATCACCGTGGCCAAGGGCATCGCCAATGGTTTCCCCATGGGTGCTGTACTGATCTCACCAGAGTTCGAGCCTGTCTACGGACAGTTGGGCACCACTTTTGGTGGCAATCATCTGGCCTGTGCCGCTGCCCTCGCTGTACTCGACGTATTCGAGGAGGAGGGTCTGGTGGAGAATGCCCGTGTCATAGGCGACTATCTGATGGAAGGTATCAGGAATATCGGCAGTTCACATATCAAGGAAGTACGTGGTCGTGGCCTGATGATCGGCATTGAGCTCGACATGCCACATGCGATGGTGCGTAAGCCCCTCATCAAACATGAGCACTGCTTCACGGGCTGTGCGAGTCAGAATATCCTGCGCCTGCTGCCGCCACTCTGTCTCTCGAAAGCAGAGGCCGACGACTTTATTGAAAGACTGATCAGAGTAAAACCGGAAGAATTATGAAGATAGCTGTAATAGGTGCTGGTGCCATGGGTGGTGCCACGGTAGAAGGCCTCATCAAAGGCCAGCAGTTCAGAAACGAAGACATCACCGTGAGCGACCCCTCGCAGGCCGTGGTGGAGAAGTTCGAAAAGACGGGCGTCAGTGTGACGACGGATAACAAATTGGCTGCTGAAACAGCTGATATCGTCTGTGTAGTAGTCAAGCCCTGGCTCGTAGAGTGTGTGCTGAAAGACATCAAGCCTGAATTGGATCCCAAGAAGCAGATTCTGATAATAATCGCAGCAGGTGTCAAGTCTGAGAGCATCAAGGAGTGGTTGGGTGAGCAATGTCCTCCACTGTTCCTGGTGATTCCTAATATCGCCATCGCAGAGATGGCTTCGATGACGTTTATCGTGCCGTGTGGTGCTGTGGCACAGCACCACACAGAGACGGTGAAGGCTATGTTTGACGAGATGGGCAGCTCGCTGATTACCGATGAGCAGCATCTTGCAGCAGGCACGACGCTCGCCTCCTGCGGCATCGCTTATGCCATGCGCTATATCCGTGCAGCCTCAGAGGGCGGTGTGGAACTGGGTTTCAAGGCCGACGACGCCAAAGCCATCGTAATGCAGACGATGAAGGGAGCCGTGGAACTGCTCGAAGCCAGCGGTCTGCATCCAGAGGCAGCTATCGATTTGGTGACGACCCCAGGCGGAGTCACCATCAAGGGCCTCAACGAGATGGAGCATGCCGGATTTACTTCGGCAGTAATCAGAGGGCTGAAGGCAGGAGCTAAATAAATAAGGGAATAAGTAATAGTGAATAGTGAATAATTTGCTACCGCTGTCCCAAAGTGAGAATTAACAAGAGTATTAACAATAAAAAAAGCGAATAGATTGAAATGCGGAAGCAAATTATTCACTTTTCACTATTCACTTTTACTTTAATTTTATGGACGAACAACTGAAGCAAATAGGTGAGCGACTTCGCGGACTGCGCGACGTGCTCGACATCCCAGTGAGCGAGATGGCTGAGACCATCGGCATCGACACTGCGAAGTATGAAAAGATTGAGGCAGGCGAACTCGACATCACGATCTCTAATCTGATGAAGATTGCCCACAAATACGGTGTTTCGACAGAGGAGCTCATCTTCGCTGAGTCGCCACACATGAAGTCATACTACGTGACGCGCAAAGGACAGGGCATGTCTATTGAGCGCACGAAGGCTTACAAGTATCAGAGTCTCGTGGGCGGTTTTGTGGGTCATAAGGCCGATGTGTTCATCGTCACGGTAGAGCCGAAGTCCGGCGTACGCACCATTTACAAGAACTCGCATCCTGGACAGGAATTCAACCTCATCCTGGAAGGCAAGATGGAACTGTACATCGGTGGTAAGACCATGATCCTCGAAGAAGGCGACAGCATCTATTTCGACTCCACCAAGCCCCACGGCATGCTGGCAGTAGGCGATAAACCCGTGAAGTTCCTCGCATTTACAGTCGAGTAATTTAAAGGGAATAGGGAAAAGTGAATAGTGAATAATTTGCTACCGCTGTCCCTCAGTGAGAATTTACAAGAGTATTAATAATAAAAAAGATGAGTAGAAAGAAGTGCGGAAGCAAATTTTTCACTTTTCACTATTCACTTTTACCTTAAAAAAATGATAGAGAGATTTTTGAAGCAGACGAAGTTTACGTCTGTTGAAGATTACAACAAGAATCTGGAGTTCATCATCCCCGAGAACTTCAACTTTGCCTACGACGTGATGGACGCGTGGGCTGAGGAGGCACCTGAGAAGCTCGCCATCCTCTGGACAAACGATCAAGGCGAAGAAATCCGTACCACCTACGGACAGCTGAAGGAACAGACCGATCAGGCTGCCAGTTATCTGCAGACGCTGGGCATCGGCAAGAACGATCCTGTCATGCTGATTCTGAAGCGCCGCTATGAATGGTGGGTCGTGATGCTCGCCCTCTGCAAGATAGGTGCCATCGTGATTCCTGCCACCCACATGCTGACGAAGCATGACATCGTCTACCGCAATACCCGTGCCTCCGTGAAGGCCATCATCTGTGTGGATGACGCCTATGTGGTGAGCCAGATCCAGGCCGCCATGCCAGAGAGCCCAACAGTGAAACAATATATCACTATCACCGATCATGGCAAGCCCATTCCTGAGGGATTCCACGACTGGCAAAGCGAGTGGCAGCAGGCACCTAAGTTTGTGCGCCCCGCCTTCGTGAATACCAACGACGATACTATGCTGATGTACTTCACCAGTGGTACCAGCGGTGAGCCGAAGATGGTGGCTCACGACTACTTGTATGCTATGGGACACCTCTCCACTGGTGTATTCTGGCATAACCTCCATGAGGGCTCGCTCCACCTGACGGTAGCTGATACCGGTTGGGGCAAGGCCGTATGGGGTAAGTTCTATGGACAGTGGTTCGCTGGCGCCACAGTGTTCGTGTTCGACCATGAGAAATTCAATGCCGACACGCTCCTTCGCCAGATGGAGAAATACAAGGTGACGAGTTTCTGCGCACCACCTACCATCTACCGTTTCATGATACGCGAGGACCTGTCGAAGTACGACCTGTCGAGTCTCGAGTACTGCACCACTGCTGGTGAGGCCCTGAATCCTGCCGTCTTCGACAAGTTCTTCGAGAAGACAGGCATCAAGATGATGGAGGGCTTTGGACAGACAGAGACAACCATGACCCTCGGCACCTTCCCTTGGATGACGCCAAAGCCTGGTTCTATGGGTATTCCCAATGCCCAATACGACATTGACCTGATCCGTGCCGACGGTACGCCTTGTGAGGATGGTGAGAAAGGTGAAATTGTGGTTCGCGTAGGCGATCGCAAACCCATCGGTCTCTTCAAGGAATACTATCGTGACCCAGAACTGACCCGTGAGGCCTGGCACGACGGTCTCTACCATACTGGCGACATGGCCTGGCGTGATGAGGACGGCTACTACTGGTTCGAGGGACGTATTGATGATGTGATCAAGTCATCTGGCTATCGCATTGGTCCGTTCGAGGTGGAATCTGCGCTGATGACGCATCCCGCGGTGGTAGAGTGTGCCATTACTGGTGTGCCCGATGATATCCGTGGTATGGTGGTCAAGGCTACCGTCGTTCTTGGCAAGGAGTGGAAGGACAAAGCCGGCGAAGACCTCATCAAGGAACTGCAGCAGCACGTGAAGAAAGAAACGGCACCCTATAAGTATCCACGTATTGTGGAGTTCGTCGACGAACTGCCCAAGACCATCAGCGGCAAGATACGCCGTGTGGAGATTCGCAAGAAAGACGCCGAGAATAGTGAAAAGTGAACAGTGAATAGTTTGTGGCGGCGCATAACGAGTTAGGGAAATGGGGCGAGGACCTGGCAGTAGCCTATCTGCAAGGCAAAGGCTATGCAATCATCGAACGTGACTGGAAGTCAGGGCGTCGCGACATCGACATCATTGTCAAAGATGAAGATGAGACCATTGTGTTCGTGGAAGTCAAGACCCGTCGCAACCGGGTGTTCGGCGAACCTGAGGAAGCCATTGACTACAGGAAGATGCAGAGTCTTCAGCAAGCCATCAACCATTATATCAAGTTCCACCGCATCAACAGCGAGGTGCGCTTTGATATCATCAGTATCGTTGGCACGATAGGCTCAGAACCAGAAATAAACCACATCAAGGATGTTGCACTAATATGAAAAGAAGGATTGTAATCAAGATAGGATCGAATGTATTGACCAGAGCTGACGGCAAACTCGACGTCACCCGCATGTCGGCACTCGTCGACCAGATTGCCTGGCTGAGGAAACAGGATATCGAGGTGATTCTCGTATCGTCAGGAGCTGTGGCCTGCGGACGAAGGGAACTGATAGTCGATCACTCACTGGACTCCGTAGAGCAACGCCAGCTTTTCTCTGCCGTTGGTCAGGTGAAACTCGTAGGACTCTACTACGACCTGTTCCGCGAGTTCAGCATCCATGTAGGCCAGGTACTGACCATGAAGGAGAACTTCGAGCCAGGCGAGCAGTACCGTAACCAACGTGCCTGTATGACGGTGATGCTGGAAAACGACGTGCTACCCATCGTCAACGAGAACGACACCGTATCAGTCACTGAGCTGATGTTTACTGATAACGATGAGCTCTCCGGTCTCATTGCCCAGATGATGGAAGCCGACACGCTTATTCTGCTCTCCAACATCGACGGCATCTACGACGGACATCCTGATAACCCATCGTCGTGCATCATTCCAAAGGTGGAGCCTGGCCGCGATCTGTCGCAGTATATCAAAGAGGAGAAAAGTGCTTTCGGCCGTGGGGGTATGCATTCCAAGTATACCACTGCCAGCAAAGTATCCCAAGCCGGCATCCGTGTCATCATCGCCAATGGCGAACGAGAGAACATCCTCATAGACCTGACAGAAAGACCTGACACCACTCCGCATACGGAGTTCCTACCCAAGACAAAATAACAATTTAAAGACAGAATAACAGATTAACATATTGGTATGCAACTGAAAGAGACATTTGAGAGCGTAAAGCGGGCGAGCAAGACACTGGCCCTGTTAAGCGACGAACAGCGGAACGAGATTCTGCTGGCCGTGGCTGATGCCATCATCAACAACAAGGAAAGAATCCTCAAAGCCAACGGCGAAGACCTGGCGAAGATGGACAAGTCAAGTCCTCTTTACGACCGTCTGCAACTGACGGAAAATCGTCTGGAAGGCATCGCTGCCGACATGCACAACGTGGCCACCCTGCCCTCGCCCTTAGGACATATCACCAAGCAGAAGACACTTCCCAACGGTTTACGTCTCTGTCGTGTCAGTGTTCCCTTCGGTGTGATTGGCATGATCTACGAGGCCCGTCCCAACGTCACATTCGACGTCTTCTCCCTCTGTTTCAAGAGTGGCAATGCCTGTGTGTTGAAAGGCGGCAAGGATGCCGACTGCTCCAATCGTGAGGAGGTAGCTCTGATCCATGAAGTGCTGGAGAAATATGGTGTTTCAAAAGACGTTGTTGCACTTCTGCCCGCCACCCATGAGGCTACGGGCGAGATGCTGAATGCTGTAGGCTATGTAGACCTCTGCATCCCCCGTGGAGGCCGCAAGCTCATCGATTTTGTCCGTGATACGGCCCGTATCCCCGTCATCGAGACTGGTGCAGGCGTCGTGAATACCTATTTCGATAAAGACGGTGATCTGGAGATGGGCAAGGCCATTATCAACAATGCCAAGACACGTCGTGTCTCAGTCTGTAATGCGCTGGACTGTCTCCTAGTTCATCAAGATCGTCTAGAGGATCTAGATAGTATGGTAGAGCCTATGGCAGAGAAGCATGTCATCATCTATGCCGATGCTCAGGCCTACGCTGCCCTTGACGGTAAATATCCCTATCTGGAGCACGCCACAGCCGACAGTTTCGGCACGGAGTTCATGGATTATAAGCTCGCCATCAAGACTGTCGCCTCGCTGGAGGAAGCCCTCGCTCATATCGATGAGAACGGCTCCGGACACAGTGAGTCGATCATCACGATGAACGAAGCCACCGCCCGCAAGTTCCAAATGCATATCGATGCAGCCTGTGTCTATTGGAACGCCCCCACATCATTCACCGATGGTGCGCAATTCGGCCTTGGTGCGGAGATTGGCATCTCCACCCAAAAACTAGGTCCTCGCGGTCCTATGGCTCTTGAGGAAATCTGCACTTACAAGTGGCTCATTGAAGGAGAAGGACAAATTAGAAGTTAAAAGTGAATAGTGAAAAGTGAATAATTTGCTACCGCTGTAGCTAATAACAACAATATTTATGAAATCATTTATCAACGTACAGGATATCGGCCCGCTGGAAAAGGCGATGGCCGAAGCATTTGAGATCAAGAACGACCGGTATAAGTATCAGCACCTGGGCAAGAACAAGACCCTGATGATGATCTTCTTCAATAACAGCCTGCGCACACGCCTCTCCACCCAGAAGGCTGCCATGAACCTCGGCATGAATGTCATTGTGCTCGATGTGAATGCCGGAGCCTGGAAACTCGAGACAGAGCGTGGTGTCATCATGGACGGCGACAAGAGCGAGCATCTGTTGGAGGCCATCCCCGTGATGGGTTGCTACTGCGACCTCATCGGCGTACGCTCATTCGCTGGCCTTACCGACCGTGAATACGACTATGCCGAGACGGTACTCCAACAGTTCATCAAATATTCCGGCCGGCCCGTCTTTGCGATGGAGACCGCCACCGTGCATCCTCTTCAGGCCTTTGCCGACCTCATCACCATCGAGGAGCATAAGACCGTAGAGCGTCCGAAGGTCGTTTTAACCTGGGCACCGCACTGCCGTGCGCTGCCTCAGGCTGTGCCTAACAGCTTTGCCCAGTGGATGAATGCCGCTCCAGACGTGGATCTCGTCATCACTCATCCGAAGGGGTATGAACTTGATCCGAAGTTTATCGGCGATGCTGTCGTAGAATATGACCAGAAGAAAGCTTTCGAAGGAGCTGACTTCATCTACGCCAAGAACTGGAGTAACCCAGGTGTCACCAATCTTGCCGACTACGGAAAGATTACCTGCGAGGACCGTTCGTGGACGGTAGACACAGAGCATATGTCATGGACCAACGACGGCAAATTCATGCATTGCCTGCCCGTACGCAGAAACCTTATCGTTACCGACGATGTCATCGAGAGTCCTAACAGTCTCGTCATTCCCGAGGCTGCGAACCGCGAGATATCCTGCTCAGTCGTCATCAAACGCATGCTCGAAGCAATGAAATAAACTATAATTGTGAATTCCTTGATATCATTTGAATGTGACTATGACAACGGAGCCTGTCAGGAGGTGCTTGACAACTTGGTGAAATACAACCACACCAAGCCGACGCCCTATGGTTTCGATGAGTTCAGCGAACGAGCCAAAGCCCGTATCCGCGAGGCTTGCGGTTTGCCCGATGCGCAAATCTTCTTCCTGACAGGCGGTACACAGACCAACGCCACCACCATCGACTCGATGCTCTATCAGTACGAAGGTGTCATCTGTGTCGGAAGCGGTCATATCAATGTGCATGAGGCCGGTGCCGTGGAGTTTACGGAGCACAAGATTATCACCATTTCTGACACGGACGGTAAGATGGAAGCGAAGGTACTCGACAAATATCTCGATGACTATATGCACGACGGCAACAAGGATCATGCCGTGCATCCAGGACTGGTATATATCACCTTCCCAACAGAACTTGGCACACTCTACAGCGCCAAGGAACTCAATGACCTTTATCAGGTTTGCCAGAATTATGAGATACCTCTTTATATAGATGGAGCCCGCCTGGGCTATGGCCTGATGGCTGAAGAGAACGACATCACCCTGCCCTATCTGGCACGCCACTGCGATGTCTTTTATATCGGAGGAACAAAGATCGGTGCCCTCTGTGGAGAAGCCGTTGTCTTCACCAACCGCAAGGCTCACAAACATTTCTTCTCCATTCAGAAGCAACACGGAGCCGTCATCGCCAAGGGCGCACTTATCGGTCTGCAATTCGATGCACTATTCACCCCAAAGGAAGATGGTGAGATCCTCTACTACAGTCTTTCACGCAACGCCATCAAGACAGCTATGCGGATGAAGGAGATCTTTGCTCACAAAGGCTACGAATTCCTGGTCGATTCACCCACCAACCAACAGTTTGTCATCATCGACAACGAACTCTCGGAGCGTCTCAGTCAGAAAATGAAGTTTACCCATTTCGGTCAGACAGACAAACACCATACTATTTGCCGTTTTGTCACAAGTTGGGCTACCACGGACGAGGAAATCGACGAACTCGAGAGAATCCTGAACTCATAAAGTGTATTATTAACAATTAATGTAAAAAGTGCCCGATTTACCCCGTGTACTATTTACACTTATTTCGCCTTTTAACACATTTTCTAGCCTTTTTTGTGTTAAAAAGGAAGGGAAGAGCAAAAAAGTATCAATAATAATCAAAAAAAGTTGCACTTATTTCAGCAATTTAGTATAACTTTGCAACAAAATTTCTAACTAAGCACTACAATTCTAGCATATATACTTAAGTATGAATAAAACTTTTATGAACAAACCTTTATTATATGGAAAAATGTAAATCTTATCTCTTTGGGCTATTGGCACTATTGTGTCTGTTGCCCAGTACGGCTTTCGCCCAGAACATCCGGGTGGAAGGTCAGGTGAAAGATGAAACAGGTGAACCCATGATCGGTGTCTCCGTAATGGTGGAAGGCACTGGTACTGGCGTCATCACCGATTTCGACGGTAACTTCGTGTTACCCTCTGTTTCACAAAATGCGACGTTGGAGTTCTCCTACATCGGCTATGTTTCTCAAAAACATAAAGCCAGTCGCAAGATGACCATCAGTCTGAAACCAGACCTACAGAGTCTGGAAGAAGTGGTGGTTATTGCCTATGGTCAGCAGAAGAAAGTCACTATCACAGGTGCCGTTTCTGCCGTAGGCGGTGATGAACTGTTGAAGGCGCCTGTAGCCAGCGTGGCCAACGCCTTACAAGGTAAACTGCCCGGCATGTCGGTGGTGCAGCCATCAGGTATGCCTGGTGCCGATGAGCCCGTTATCCGTGTGCGTGGTACTGGTTCTCTGAACAGTGCCGAGCCTCTGGTACTTGTCGACGGTGTCGAGCGTTCATTTGGACAAATCGACCCCAATGAGATTCAAGACATCTCTATTCTGAAGGATGCCTCCGCCACAGCCGTTTTCGGTGTGCGCGGTGCTAATGGTGTTATCTTGGTTACTACCAAGCGCGGCACCCCCGGCAAGGCTTCTGTCACCGTCTCAGCCAGTGCTGCCATACAGCAGATCGCCAAGTTCGTGGATTTCACAGACTCTTATACTTATGGAAAGATGTGGAACTATTCTGCCATCACCGATGCTCTTCCCGTAAGCCAGTGGCCTGGCAGCGCAACCATTGCCGACTACACGCCCTACGCAGAAACAGGTATCCGCTTTAGCCAAGACGTAATGGAGCATTTCCGCAAAGGTGACATGCCTGTAACATTCCCCAACACCGACTGGATCGGCTATATGATGAATGATGCAGCATGGCAGGAGCAGGTTAACGTGAATGTGAACGGAGGAACTGAGAAGATGAGATATTTCGTTTCTGCAGGTTTCCTGAACCAGAACTCCCTCTTCAAGACCTTCTCAAACAATGATGACGAGACCTTTAAATATAATCGTTTCAACTATCGTGCCAACCTCGATATCGATGTTTCGAAGTACAGCCAGTTAGCACTCACTCTGGGCGGACGTGTACAGAACCGTACCACAATGGGTGGTGGTGAGGGATTCCTCTTCCGCTATCTGCAGGGAGCCACGCCGTACGCAGGTATCGGTGTTGACGACCAAGGTCGCCATATCGTGGCCGATGAAGCCATCGTAGGTCCTTACGACCGTGACGCCCTCTCCAACTATTATGACTTAGGTTATGTTAACGAGAGCACAAACGTATTGAACCTCGACCTGCAGTACAAACTCGACATGAGCTTCATCACACCGGGTCTGGACTTCAAGATCAAGGGTTCGTACAATACCGAATATACAGCCCGCAAGAACCGCCAGAATGGATTCGGAACAGGTGTTACCTACGTTGCAACGCTCGATAATGGTAAAGAAGTACTCCGCAAGGAAAACATCACCTGGCCAATTCCTTACAGCGAAGCCAAGTGGGGAAGCCGTAACTGGTATGCTGAGGCAAGTTTCAACTATGCCCGCAAGTTCGGCAGTCACAATGTGGGTGCGCTGATCCTTTACAACCAGAGCAAGACTTATTATCCCTGGGATTCCGACAACAGCCTTTATCAGTCAATCCCTAAAGGATATGTAGGACTCGTAGGCCGCGTGACCTATGACTATGACACACGCTATATGATCGACTTCAATATCGGTTACAATGGCTCTGAGAACTTTGCCGAGGGCAAGCGCTACGGCACATTCCCGTCATTCTCTGTAGGATGGATACCATCGAACGAAAAGTTCTGGGAGCCGATTAAGAAATATATCGGTTACTTGAAACTGCGTGGTTCGTGGGGTAAGGTCGGTAACGACAACACCAATGGTGCACGATTCCTCTATCTGCCAGGAGCTTGGCAGTTCTTCCAGGGTTCAATGACCACTAACCCACAAATACGAGGTGCCAACTTCGGTACGAGTGGCAACTGGCTGCAGGCCGTGAGAGAGCTGACCGCTGGTAACCCCGACGTAACATGGGAAACGGCTTCGAAGATCAACCTGGGTGTAGATGCCGCTTTCATCAACGACCGTCTGACAGTAAATCTTGACCTGTTCTGGGAAGATCGTAAGGACATCCTCGTATCAAATGCTTCCCTGCTGCCGGCTGTAACCAGTCTCCCTGCAAGCCGCGTCAATCAGGGCCGTGTGAAGAATCATGGTTATGAACTGACTCTGAAATGGGCCGACAAGATCGATGATTTCCGCTATAGCATCAGCCCCAGTATCGCTTTTGCCCGCAACAAGGTGATTGAGATGCTCGAGGTGCCGCCTCTCTACGACTATCTGAGCCGTACGGGACTGCCGGTAGGCCAACGCTTCGGTTACGACCTCTTTGAATTCTATCAGCCAGGCACTGAAGAGCGCTATCAGGCAGCCTACGGCACAGCGATGCCAGATCAGAAGATTGAGCTGAAATATGGTGATGCTGTCTACGTAGACCTGAATGGCGATGGCACTATCGACCAAAACGACCAGAAGCCCCTCGGCTATACCGACCAGCCAGAAATCACATGGTCTGTTAATGCCAGCCTGAATTGGAAGGGACTTGACTTCTCGATGCTCTGGGTAGGTGCCGACAACACCAGCCGTGCCCTGAACGGTTATTTCCGCGATCAGTTCGGCTCTACCAATACATCAGCACTGGCACAGTGGGTAGCCGACAACTCTTGGACGGAGGATAACCCTGGCGCCATCCTGCCCCGTATTTCATTCACCAACCGCGTTCACAACAACCGCGATTCGCGTGCGTGGATCATCGACTCTAAATATGTGCGCTTGAAGAATGTGGAGATTGGTTATACATTTAACAAACCCAAGTTCCTGCCATTGCTCAACTACGTGAGAATCTATGCCTCTGGTCAGAACCTGTTGACATTCGCCGACTTCAAGGGCAACGACCCCGAAGCACCTGGTTCAGGACTTGACTTCGGTGTACGCTATCCTATGACACGTGTATACAATTTTGGCCTGCAAGTGAACTTCTAAGGTTAAAAGTAAAAAAAGTAAAAAGGTAAAAATATGAAAAAGATATTTAATTACATATTGGCTTTGGGGATGACGACAGGCGTTTTCACAGCATGTGTCGACGATATCAATGTGGGTAATGCCTTCCTGGAGAAAGCCCCAGGTGTCGACGTGAATATCGACACAGTGTTCTCCAAGGCCGAATACGCCCGCAATTTCCTGTGGAGTGCCTACGGACAGCTCTACTGTACCTACACCTCAGGAAACATGATGAACGGTGCGCCCATCGACGTGCTGTCCGACTCCTATCATTGTTATGTTGGTTGGGGCGGCCCCATCCAAAGTTATTACCCAGGAGGTTTGACTGAGGATGCTCAGGATACAGATAATGGAAACTTCATGGGAAAATTCTCTTATTCTACAAAGGGATTAGGCGATGTTGCCGGCGGACGCGTATCCATCTATGAGACCGTGCGCAAATGTTGGCAGATTATCGAGAACATCGATCGTGTACCTGACTCGGATTGGAACAATTCTTCTTTCCCTAATGAGAAGAGCTGGATAAAGGGTGAGGCTTATACCATCATGGCCAGCCGCTACTTCGATGCTTTCCGTAACTTCGGCGGGCTGTGCCTCGTCAGAAAGGCATATCCTGTTGGAGAAGATTTCACAGAAGGCCGAAGTACAGCTTGGCAGACGGTGGAGTTTATCGACTCGCTCATTCAATGCGCCATTGATGAACCTGGATATGGATGGTCAATACCCAATGATGACCTTGGTCAGTGGTCAGGCCGCCTGACAAAGGCTGCGGCTCGTGCCCTCCGTGCCAAGGTTTGGTTGTTTGCTGCATCACCGCTGTTCAATAACGACAAGCCTTATATGACATACGACAAGAAGCCCACCGGCTTGGAGGATGAAATGCATGTATGGTTTGGCAAGAAAGACCCATCTTTATGGAATCGCTGTCTGCAGGCATGCAATGATTTCTTCGCAGACAATGCTGCCAACGGCAACTATTATCAGTTGGTTCAGCCAACATCTCAGGACGAGGCAGGCTATCGTACAGCCTATCGTCGTGCTTACCGCTACCGCAACGATGCCACCCATCATGAAAAGATCTTCGATGCCCATCCTACACAGCTGTTCTCCAGTTCCGTACAAGACGGCAACGTGAACAACGGATGGGGTTGGGGCTGGAATGGTTGGACCATCGACTGTGTACGTCAGGGCGGCCAGGTTCCCACCAACGAACTGATGGAGTGCTTCGGCATGCAGGACGGCCGCAATTTCCCATATGAGAATCTCTACGGCGCTGGTAAGAATCCAGACCATATAGATATGTTTGCTGACCGCGACCCACGTCTATATGAGACCATGGTGGTTCCCAGACACGATCTGCCTGCAGGCTTCGACTATGCCGGTGCTTCTTACAACGACCCCTGGGTTGGTGGTTGTCTGCAAAACAACAGCAACTTCAACAACAACTCCGATGATGTGGCATCAGGCTACTGTAAGTTCAAGTGGTTCCTCGACTATAAGGGCGGCAGCCGATATGACGACGAGTACATCGGCGTATCTTACATCCGTTTGGCCGAGATGTATCTTATCAGTGCAGAAGCTAAGGCTGAGACGGGTGACCTCCGTGGTGCCCTGGATGACATTCACGTCGTCCGCAGCCGTGTAGGCTTGGGCCGCTTGGAGGAGAAGAATCCGGAGCTGAACCTGACTTCCAACAAGGAGAACCTCATCAACGAAATCCTTCGTGAGCGTAACTGTGAAATCGGCGCAGAATGTGGTGACCGTCTGTACGACATGGTTCGCCGTATGCGTGAAGACCTCTTCACAAAGCCACTCCATGAAATTCGAATCTATCGTCTCGACAGTGCCGGTAACCGCATGACAGACGGTGATACCCAATGGGATCCTTCTACACCTTGGCCGAATTTTGAATATGAGAAACCGGAAATCGTTGTTGGACACCGCCGCTGGTGGGATCCCGGTTACTGGACCAACAAGTGGTATATCGATCCTGTCTCTCGTGTTGAGATTCAGAAGGGTTATGGACTTACTCAGAATCCTGGATGGTAATTTCTCTTTAGACATAAGAACATAAGTACATATTATATATATAAGAGATTATGAAGATTAAAAATATATTTATATATACCTTGGTGGGACTCTGCAGTGCACCGATGGCAGTAAATGCCCAAGTGACGCTGAGCGACAAGTCGTCGCAGAAGGTAGATTTAGGCTATGGCGTTGAGCAGTCTGAATTACTCACTACAGCGGCAGCAACCACCATCACGGCTGAAGAGCTTCGCCGCACATCAGCCATCAGCTTAGCAGATGCTCTCTATGGTAAGCTCCTCGGCCTGAATGCCTACCAAAACACTGGTTTCAAGGGCGAGGAAGGCCGTGGCGCAACGTTTAACATCCGTGGCATCCAAACCACAGCCAAGAATGGTACACAAATCTACAGGGACGGCCAATATCAGGATATCCCCGGAGAGGCCGGCATATTGATTCTCGTAGACGGTGTGGAACGGCCTATCGACCGTCTGTCTGTTGAGGAGGTGGAAAGTGTTACCGTATTGAAAGATGCCGCAGCCGTGGCGCTCTACGGACATGAAGCCATCAATGGCGTACTGCTGGTAAAGACCAAGCACGGCACAAAAGACGGGAAATACCACTTTAAGGTAGGTGCTTCTCACAAGATACAGTTCGATCCACTGTCAGCAGACATGGTGGACGCCTACGGTTATGCTAATGCCCTAAACAAAGCTCGCTTGAACGACGGTCTTACCCCCGCCTATACCGAAGCAGAACTGCAGAAGTTCAAGGATGGCAGTGACCCATATGTCTATCCTAATATTAACTGGAAGGACGAAGTGTTTAAGAACACGGCTCATGAGTCGAACGCATATATCTCTTTCTTTGGCGGCACAGAAAAGGTGCAGTACTATACTCAACTCGACTATACCGATGCACGCGGACTCTATAAGAACCCTGATCAGGGCGACTGGAATTCTCAGCTGAAATACTCAAAGGCCAATATCCGTGCCAACGTGGATTTCGAGGTGAGCAAGACCACAAGAGTCAGCGCCAATATATTGGGTATTCTGATGGAGACCAATGGCGTGCCTAACGTGAACTCTAACGATGCATGGTGGCATCTGTATAAGGTGCCTGCCCTGGCATTCCCCATCAAAACGGAAAGTGGTGTATGGGGCGGTAGCCAGACCTATGGAGATTTCAACCTTCTAGCCAAGTCGCAGGGTACGGGTTTCATGAAGACGCATCAACGTCAGATCTGGGCCAACATGACACTGGAGCAGGATCTGGACGTCATCACAAAGGGCTTGAAGTTCTACGTAGGTGCTTCTTATGATAACTCTTCCAACACCATTGAAAACCGTACAAAGGGTTATCAATATGGTTGGCATGACATTTCTTCTGGTGGAGAGGTCGTGATGGGTACGGTTGAGGATAAACTGGCATTCAACCAATGGGTTGACTCACAATGGCGTATAGCCACCTTCAATGCGGGCCTGAAATACGGCATTCAGTTCAATAATGGCGACAACTTCGCTGCTAATGCCAACTATAACATGAAGAGTGAGATACGTGACAATCAGAGCAACACCTGGTATCGTGCCAATTGGCAATTGGCTTTACACTACGATCACGCCAACCGGTTCATGGCCGATGTCGTATTGGCAGCCAACGGCTCCAACCGAAGCTATCCTGCCAAATGGGCCTTCTCACCAACACTCGGTCTGGGATACATCTTTATCAATGATCCGGAAAGCAATTTCCTTAACTTTGGAAAGATTCGTCTCTCAGGTGGTATCCAGCATACCGACTACGTTCCTGCTGCCGGTCTCTGGCTTGCCGCTTGGAACAATGGTCACGGTAACTTCTGGTATGGCACCAATTTCTCAAGTTCTTGGGGTGCCTTCCTGACACAGTTCCCAACTGATGATTTTGTACAGGAGGCTGCCTATAAAGCCAATTTCGGTACCGACCTGAGAATCGCCAACTCGCTCGACTTCACACTTGATGTGTTCTATCAGCAGCGTCGTAACATCCTGGTCAGCGCCAATTCACTCAATTCCGCAGTCGTAGGTATCCAGTCATCGTATGACGATAAGGGCCGCGTGGCCAACTATGGTCTGGAACTGGGTCTGCGCTATGCCAAGACCTTCAACAACGGTCTTAACTTAAACTTTGGTGTAAACTTCTCCATGGTGAAGAGCGAAATACTGCAATGGATTGAGACGCCCGCATACCCGAACCTCTCCGTAGTAGGTGATTATGCAGATGCTGCACGTGGACTCATCGCCTTAGGTTTCTTCCAGAGTCAGCAGGAAATTGACGAAAGCCCTGTTCAGCAGTTCGGACAGGTGAAGGTGGGCGACATCAAATCTAAGGATGTCAATGAAGATGGTGTCATCAATGAGAATGACTATGTGGCTCAAGACTACGGCACAACTTTCCCAAGTTTCAATTATGCATTCCAACTTGGAGCGGAGTTCAAGGGATTTGGCGTTAATGCTACTTTCCAAGGTGCGGATAATCAGAGGAAGAATCTTATATACGTTGACGGTGTCTGGGGCGCACTCTCCAACAACCGCAACCTCTCTCAAGAATACTACGACAACTGCTTCGACGTAGCCGGAGCCGATGCTCTCTATCCGCGTTTATCAACAGAAAATGTTGCCAACAACGCTCAGAACTCTACCATCTGGTATCGATGTGCTAGATGGTTCAAGTTGCGCGACTGCGAGATCTACTACAAGCTGCCTGCCAGTGTCATCGAGCCACTGAAGGTAACTGGTGCCAAGATCTTCGTACAGGGACAGAACCTCCTGTCGTTCGACAATATCGATGCGATGGATGCTGAGAACCTCAACACTGGCTATCCCGTGATGAAGAGTGTGAATTTCGGTCTTTCAGTAGAATTCTAAGAAGTGAATAGTGAAAAGTAAACAATTTGCTACCGCTAAACAAAAATGATAATTATGAAGACAAATATTAATAATAAGGTACGGGCAGGAGTTTTCTACTCACTCCTTCTCTCCTTACTCCTTCCATCCTTCTCTTCTTGTGCCGATCTTGAGTACACAGAGGAGACGACCCGCGACGAGGAATGGACTTTCAATTATTTCAACGAAGGTATCAAGGGTCTGGTGTCTGGTGTATATGCGCAAGTATATAATAATGAGTTTGAATCTAATAGTGCATACTTCCTTGCAGGTGCGACAGATGAAGCACAATATGCACTTGAGACAGGAGCCATCAACAATTATATTAATGGTGGATGGAGTCCGGCCAATCCTTATGACAGGGTTTGGACAAAATCGTACACAGCTATTGCTGATGCCAATATGTTCCTGGAGAAATTAGAACAGACCGATATCTCTGACTGGCAATATCACCCGAACTATAAGGATTGGGTGGCTCAGCTGGAATTGTTCCCCTACGAACTACGTTTCCTTAGGGCTTACTTCTACTTTGAACTGTTCAAGACTTATGGCGATGTGCCTCTGGTAACAACTACGCTGACGAATGGTCAGGCAAATAACGTGAAGCGTACACCAGCAAGCGAGATCGTGAAGTTCATCGTCGAAGAATGTGATGCTATCGCACCTTATCTGCCTGTTTCATATGAAACGGAAATCGGTTCTGAGGTCGGACGTGCCACACGTGTCGCTGTAGCTGCTCTTAAGGCCCGTACACTTCTCTATGCTGCCTCACCACTTCACAATCCTGATAATAACAAGGACAAATGGATTGAGGCTGCCAATGCTTGTAAATATATTCTAGACAATGCCGAAACATGGGGTCTGAAACTCAGTGCCTACGGTTCATTGTGGGGACACGATGCCTTTTTCAATAAAGAACTGATTTTCGGTCTCGGACGTGGCGAAAGCAACTCCTTCGAAATGGCCAACTATCCTGTTGGTGTGGAGAATGGTAGTTCAGGCAGCTGTCCCACTCAGAGTTTGGTAGACCAGTATGAGTATCAGGATAATGGGGAGACCTTCGGTCAACGCCATCCCGGTAATATCGACCTCACGGAAGCAGACCCTTACGAAGGTCTTGACCCACGCTTTGCACTAACAGTGGTGAAGAATGGAGATGAATGGCCTAGCAACGGTGCGCAGAAGAAGATTATCGAAACGTTTGTCGGCGGTTTCAATGCTGCCCCCAAGTACGGTGCCACTCCCACAAGCTACTATCTCAAGAAGTACGTCGATGGTTCATGTGTCACCACTGCTGATAATCAGACTTCTCGCCGTCATACCTGGATTGTGTTCCGTCTGGCAGAGTTCTATCTCGACTATGCAGAGGCTGTCTTCAATGCCACTGGCAGCGCTAATGACCCCACCTTCGGTATGACAGCCAACGATGCCATCAATGTATTGCGTAATCGTGCAGACATCCAGATGCCGAAATTCACTGAGGACGGTGCAGAATGGGTAACCCGCTACGAGCGCGAGCGCTTGGTAGAGCTGGCTTTCGAGAATCACCGTTTCTGGGATGTACGCCGCTGGAAGAAGGGGGCTGAGTATTTCAAGACCATTCAGACAGCCACAATCAACAGCAGTTTGATGCTCACACGCTCTACCATTACCCGCCAGTGGAATGACAAGTTTAATTTCTATCCTATTCCGCAGTCAGAACTGATAAAGAATCCAAACCTGACCCAAAACCCGGGATGGTAATCAAGAATTAGAGAATTAGAGAATTGTAAAAAGAAGAATTATGAAGCATATATTTAAATATTTAGGCGCGCTGTTGGCCGTGGTTCTCATTGGAGCCACCTTCACGGCCTGTTCTGAAGACGATGCAGAATCGGCTAATGTCGGACTGGGCATCAAGACGTTCTTCCCGACCAAGGTTGTCACCAACCAGCCGATTACCATCAATGGTTCCGGTTTCGATGCCATTACAGAAATAGAATTCCCCGGTGGCGCGAAAGTGACCAATTTCGAGATTGTCGGCAACGACATGGTCAGAGTCAACGCACCTGCTGGCATTGCTGCTGATGGTGGAAAGATTGTTGTTCGCACAGCCAATGGCGAGGCAGAGTCTCGTCAGTCTTTGACACTTGGACATACCAATGTAACGGGATTCTCGAAACAGCCTGGTGAGGAAGCTGCTGGTGGTGAACTCATCACGGTGTACGGCACTGATTTGGAATTTATCAATAGCGTTGAACTGCTTAATCCTGACTCAGTCTTTCAGTTGATAGACCACAAGGATTTCTATCGCAAGGGTACCAGCAACCTCATCTTCCGTGTACCAAAGAAGGATATCTATGATGGCACGTTTGTGGGATACCTTCACACATACGACGGCCAGAAGATCGCATTGCCGGAACTGACTTACAAGCCAGCTGCCGACGAAGGTCACTGGGAGACAGTGAGAACCTCAATCTGGAAGAACACTGGTTCAGATGAAGTAAACTGGAACGGCACTTACCGATTTGCCCTTGAGGGCCACGACGGTAATAATGAATGTATCGCAGAAATTCCGCAAGAGGTATGGGAAAAGATGAAGACCGAAACCTTCTTCATTTCGTTCAAGCCTACTGCAGATTGGTACCAGATACGTATCACCAACGGTTGGTGGGATACCCAGTGGTTGGGTAAGGATAACGACTTCTCACCCAATAACATGGCCGATCAGTTCATTGACAATGGTGACGGAACCTATTCTATTCAGATCAACTTCGGTGATGATCCACTTGTAGGTACGCTTGATGAAAAGCACCTCTTATTCACCGGTAGTGGATACATACCACTCGAGATTTACTTCGAAGAAGAAGTCTGGGTAGGCGGTGGTGGACATATGGAACTTATCAAAACCTCATTCTGGAAGAATGGCGGTTCTGATGAAGTCAACTGGAACGGTACTTACCGATTCGCTCTTGAGGGCCACGACGGTAATAATGAATGTATCGCAGAAATCCCACAGGAAATATGGGATAAGATAAAAACCGGACCATTCTTTATTTCGTTCAAGCCTACTGCAGATTGGTACCAGATACGTATCACCAACGGCTGGTGGGACACCCAGTGGTTGGGTAAGGATAACGACTTCTCACCCAACAACATGGCCGATCAGATTATTGACAATGGTGACGGAACCTATTCTATCCTAATCAACTTCGGCGATGATCCGCTTGTAGGTACACTCGATGAAAAGCACCTCCTATTCACCGGTAGTGGATACATACCACTTGAACTCTACTTCGAGGAAGAAGTCTGGGTTGGCGGTGGAGACGGTGGCTCATCAGATATTGACATCGCCGCATTCACACTCTACGAAGACCGTAGCGCTAACCTTGAGTGGCCTTACTTCCCGTCATGGAGCGATAACAGCGGTAAGCTGCGTATTATGCGCGGTCTTGGAGATACACCTATCGAGACGCTCGGCTTGACTACAAGTTCTAAGTTCGTGGTTTACAAGGAGGCTGGTACAACTGGCCAGATTCAGTTCAACAATCCGAACTGGGTTGACCTCCAGGCAGGTTGCAACGACTGGGATGGAAGTGCAGAGACAATTGAAGTGCCCATTACAGAAGAGATGCTGAAATGCATCAGTGGTGAGATCTCAGACGGTTGGAGTGATACAGCCATCATTCTTCAGGGTGATGGCATGACAGTCACCAAGATTGTGATTGTACCTTAAGATTGAAGTTCCGACAGCTTTCTTCGAAGCGTCGGTTAATCCCTAAAAAAGAGCGCTCGTTATCATGACGGGCGCTCTTAATTCAAACAAATATAAACTGTAGATATGAAGAAATCATATTTGATACTTACGCTGTTAATGACAACTTCTGCTATGTACAGCTGTGGCAGCGGAAGTGATGACCCAGAGCCGACACCAACACCACCAGTTGTAACAACTCCAACAGAGGAGGAGCCCAGTACACCTACTGTACAAAAAGGCGAAATCGCTACCAAACCGCTGACCAGCAATGCGGCTGCCATCAAGCTATATTCCTATCTTTATAAGCAATATGGGGAGAAGATTATCTCCAGTGTAATGGCCGAATGGAACTGGAACCATAACATAGCCGACAAGATTCATATCGCAACAGGCAAATATCCCGCTATGAACTGCTATGACTTCATCCATATCTTTGTGCCAGCTGGCAACGGATGGATTGACTACAACAACATCACACCAGTAACAGAGTGGGCTGATGCCAATGGTATCGTGTCGTTGATGTGGCATTTCAATGTACCCAAGTCAGAGAAAGAAACCATCACAAGTGCTGGTGGCGGCGTCACCTTTTCACCATCAGAAACCACCTTCAAGGCATCCAACGCCCTGAAAGAAGGTACATGGGAAAACAAGTGGTTCTACCAAGAGATGGAAAAGGTGGCTAATGTTATCCTCAAGCTTCAAAGCAAGGGCATTGCAGCCGTCTGGCGCCCGTTCCATGAGGCTGCAGGAAATGCTACCGCCAAGCAACAAGCCAACTGGACAAAAGCCTGGTTCTGGTGGGGGTACGAAGGAGCAGATACTTACAAGAAGCTATGGAAGGCCATGTACGACTATTTCCTAGAGAAAGGTGTAACCAACCTGATCTGGGTATGGACGACACAGAACTTCAACGGCAACAGCAGCCAGTATAATCAGGACACAGACTGGTATCCCGGTGACAACTACGTAGACATCGTAGCCCGTGACCTCTACGGCTATTCGGCAGCACAGAATCAGCAGGAGTTTACAGAGATACAGAAGGCTTATCCCAAAAAGATGGTGGTACTCGGCGAGTGCGGAACCGACACAAGCAGCAAGACAACATTTGCCAATATTGGTGATGCTTGGTCAGCAGGTGCGAAGTGGGGCTGGTTTATGGCATGGTGCGGTGACAACCTGCCCAGCAACGCTTGGTGGAAATCAACACTTACAGACCCCAATGTCATAACCCGCGACCTGGTTCAATAGGCCACCTTCTTTCCATTCATGATATAAATACCTTTCTTAGGCTGCTGGTTTAACCGGCGGCCTAAGAGGTCGTAGATCCTACCGTCAGCTGGCACATCCTGCTTCACACTATTGATACCTGTGATAACGGTGATGTCACTCATATTACAATTCCATGCCACACTGGGCGTTAAAAGCACCTCATCGTCACTATTTTTCTTCTTGAGTATCACACGCTTCACTCTCACTTGGCCACTATTACCCTTACACTGCAAGGTAATGCGTGTGATAGTACCCATCTGAGCCGTGAAGGCCAAGGTACTTGTGGCATCAGTAATATCTCTGGTAAAACCATTACTATATTTTGAGCAATAGACTTTCCACTGGAACAATCCAGATACAGGCGCGTTCTCAAGTTCCAGAGTGATATTGCTATTATCAGACGATGTAAAACTACTGCCATTATAAAGATACAATTCACCCCATTGCTTGGTAAAATCTACCGTACATGAGATGCTGTAATCTTTAGACTCTGGCAGCACAGGGTTGAAACTGCTGCCGTGATAGGCCTGAAGGATAGTCTTGGCAAGGTCAGGCTGTGAGAAAGCCGGGAAGAAGCGGGCAATACCGTCAGTAAGACCCATCCAATAGAATGTGCCGATATCACTTGCCTTACATTTCTGCACGAGATACTCACAGAACTGGAACATCAGTTCACGACGCGCATCATAGTCTGTCACATCCTTATCAACATTGCTCGTACCCCATTCGCCGAGGATGACCGGAGCCCCCTTGCTGACAAGATGCTCATTCCAGGCCTTGATCATATCATCAATCTCACTCTTAATGCTGGCGATGGGACGATTGCCAGTGATGTTACCCTTACTATCAGTATTAACCAACGAAGGATAAGAATGCACTTGGAAAATGATACGCCCTTTACCTGCTGGATCATCAGGGTATTTCATTTCTTTCAGCGGATCTTTCAGATGCTGATTCCAATCCCCGCCGCCACTGCAACTGCCATAGGTATTGACAATCAGATTACGCTGGACATTATTGCCACCTGTGGCTCTCACTGTCGACACGAAACTCTGGGCATAGCTGTTGATGGCATCATACGCCGATCGGGCCACCGCAGCATCATATTTCTCAGATGTGGAAAACGAGGCAAAGCACCATGAGCTAAGTTTGTCAAGCATCTCGTTATAACTCTCGAAGAGCAACTGCTGGCCATAGTCCTTGAACTCCTCGGCGATCTGCTTCCAAAGATACTCATAACGATCCTTGTTCTGATTGTAGTTATCCATATCAGCCTTAATCCAGGCATAATGTGTCAACTTGCCGCCGCTATAGCTATCGGCACCTGTGTCATGATGCACATTGATGATACAATACAAGCCTTGGTTGATCACATAGTCGACGACCTCATGCACACGTGCCATCCAGGCAGCATCCACCTTGCCGTCCTTATCCATGTGATTATACCACGTAACGGGCACGCGGATAGCACCAAAGCCGGCATCCTTCATCATCTTCAACAACTCGGGCTTTGTAACAGACTGTCCCCAGCAGGATTCCGAGTCGAGTCCCTGCTGCCCCCAATAGGCGGGATTCGTCACGTCTGTCACCGATTGGTTGTTGGCTTCAAGGGTATTGCCCATATTCCATCCCAGGCCCATATTTTTAACAGCCTCACTGGCCGTCTCGAAATCAGTGGCCTCTGCTTGGAAAGTCCCCATAAGAAGCAGGCCCGTTAATACAGTTAATAATCTTTTCATATCATGCTCTCATTTAAATACTTTACAGTGCAAATTTACACATAATCTTTCAAACACAAGCACAATTTATTGTTTTTTCACTAAAAAATCACTTAACTGAAAAGGCAAAAACTCTTAACACCCAACGACGCAAGCCTTAACACGAAAGAAAAAAACACTTAACTAAAAAATTAAATTCTCTTAACTAAAAATTCAAAAACACTTAACTGAAAAATATTTTTTACTTAACTAAAAAAATTGTTTCAGAAAAAGTTATTTTAAAAGTTGTTAAAAGGAAAAAACTAAACCAGTTAAGGCCGTGCGTTGAAGTTGATCAGCGGATTGGCATACATGGTAAGGATGCGCTCACGAAGGAAGGCCTCATCCTTATTATCGAGGGTAATCTTGGCAAGCTGGCCAGAGAGATAGGCCTCGAAGCGCTGTTTGTCAGCAGCGGTATAATGGCTGCTATTAGCCTGGTTGCCCTGAAGTTCATCGAGGGCAATATAGTTACAAGGAAAGAGTTCATAGCCACGATGTATCTCATGATCCATCCGCTCGGCGACGACCTTATAGTAATCGGTCTTGGGAAGGTCTTTCAGTTCATCGATCCATGTATTAATGGGGGCTGCGGTACGATACACCACACGCCCCTTGTAGCCGAAGATGCCCGTCTTCATGTTGTCGAGGTCGTCCTGACGGGATTTCTTGAAGGCGGGGTTGTCGCGCTTCTGCTGGAACTCCTGTGCCTTAAGATAGTCACAAGGATCATATTCGTAGCTGATGGTGAGCGGCACAATGTTCAGTTCTTTGAGGTCACCACCCATCGCCAGCATCTTCAGCACGGCATCCTGAGTCCGGTCGTTAGAATCCTTCGCCCTACCCTCCCGTTGGGCAATCCAGATATTCTCCTTCTTCTGGGTAACAGCGTAATGGATATAACGACTCATGAGTTGCGAGGCAGTAAGAGTTTCACGGAGCGAGAGACCTCGACGTACCGTGAAAGCCTTATTCATGCGGACGAGACGTTTGATCCAAGGATATATTAGCAGGTTATCGCCAATACCGATCTCTACTGTTGTGGGATAACCTGCTTCTACAAGTTTCACATCGAGGAAGGCAGAATCGAGTACGATATCACGATGGTTGGAGATGAACGTATATCTCTCACGTTTGTCGCAAGCAGCAATCTGTGCATCATCAAACCTACAGCCATCGGTATGCTTACGGATAATGTAGTTGACAACAGGCTTCATGAAACGCTTCTGGAAGTCGAGCGGTGTTTTGACACCTTTGAAGGCCAGACGCAACATCCCGTTTCTGACAGATTTGGGCAGCCAGGGGGCGAAGCCTTTCATCACGACATTGAACTGGCGGTCGTTCAAAAGGTCTTCGAACGCCTGCTGCATTTCCTCTGCCTCGTAGGGGCGGATCTCACTGAACTCCTCTGGTATTCTCATCAGCCTATCTGGTTTTCGACAATGTCGGAAAGTACATCTGCCATTTTCAGACCGGCAGCAGCCACCTGTTGGGGGATGAAACTGGTAGCCGTCATGCCAGGCGTGGTATTCACTTCGAGCATCGAAACCTTACCCTCCTTCGACACAATATAGTCGATGCGGATGATGCCATTGCAATGGAGAATGTCGTAGATATGCGAGGTGATCTTCGACACGCGCTCAGCTACCTCAGGGGCGATTCGGGCAGGCGTAATCTCCTGCACCTGACCGTTGTACTTGGCATCGTAGTCGAAGAACTCATTCGATGTCACCACCTCGGTAATAGGGAATAGGACGGTTTTCTCACGGGTCTTATAGATACCTTGCGTGATCTCCGTTCCTTCGAGCAGCGACTCTACCATGACCTCAGGACTCTCCATGATAGCCTTACGGATGGCAGGTGCCAACTGGTCCTTACACTTCACCTTCGACACGCCAAAACTACTACCGTCGGCAGCAGGCTTGACAAAGCATGGCATGCCAATGCGCTCCTCAATCTCATCGTCACTTACCAGTTCCTCGTACCCCTTGCGAATCAACAACGAGTCGGCCACGCTCACGCCAAAACCACGCAAATAATTGTTCAGCACGAACTTGTCGAAGGTCAGCGCCTCGACCAGCAGGCTACTGGTGGAATAAGGCATACCGATCAGGTCGAAATAGCCCTGCAGTTTACCATTCTCGCCTGGTGTCCCGTGAATTGTGATATAAGCATAATCGAAATGGCGTTTCTGCCCGTTCTCAATGAACGAGAAGTCATTGAGGTCGATTCTGGCCGTCGTAGCATCCGACAGCTCCACATGCCAGTCCGTCGCCTTGATATCAACGATATAGACGTTGTAGCGCTCCTTGTCAAAGAAGGAGTAGAGGCCCTGTGCCGAGCGCAGGGACACATCGTGTTCTGATGAGTCGCCACCACATACGATGGCAATGTTTTTTTTGTTCATTGTTCTATTTTGCTATTTGTATATTTTCTCCATTTATCGATGAGGGCAGCCATATCCTCAGGCCACTCAGAGGTGAAGTCCATCTGCAGCCCTGTCGTGGGGTGTACAAATCCCAGGGTCCTGGCGTGCAACACCTGTCGCGGACAGAGCTTGAAGCAGTTCTGGATATAGGCCTTATAGCTGGCCGTGCGCTCCCCGCGTCGGATTTCACACCCACCATAGCGTTCATCGCAGAACAAGGGATGTCCGATATGTTTCATGTGGGCACGGATCTGATGGGTACGACCCGTTTCAAGGATACACTCCACAAGTGTCACATAGCCATAGCGTTCCATCACCTGGTAATGTGTCACGGCGGGCTTGCCAATCTCCGAATCTGGCGGAAAGACCTCCATTCTAAGACGATCCTTCGGATCACGGCCGATGTTGCCCTCTATCCTGCCCTTGTCTTCGACGAAATTACCCCATACCAACGCATTGTAGCTACGGTGGGTGGTCTTATTGAAGAACTGCTTGCCCAGTGAAGTCTTGGCATCGGGAGTCTTAGCGATAACCAGAAGGCCACTGGTATCCTTGTCGATTCGGTGCACGAGTCCCACTTCAGGATCGTTCGGGTCGTAGGATGCCAGATCTTTCAAGTGCCAAGCTATGGCATTAACGAGTGTGCCGTGGAAATTGCCGCATCCCGGATGCACCACCATTCCTGCCGGCTTATTGATGACCATCAGCTGGTCGTCCTCATAGACCACCTCCAAAGGGATATCTTCGGGTTCGATAGTGGTATCATAATGCGGACGGTCGAGCATCAGAGTAATAATATCGCCCGCGCGAACCTTATAATTACTTTTTACAGGATTTCCATTCACATGAATGAAACCGGCATCGGCGGCTTTTTGGATTCTGTTGCGGCTGGAATGCGGCTGGTGTTCTGCCAAGAACTTATCTATGCGTACGGAAACCTGCCCTTTATCCACCTCGATACGGAAATGCTCATATAACTCCTCACCATTGCCAGTCGGTTCTTCGGCATCAAGGAGTTCATCGTCATCAAGTTCAATATCGTCCATTACTTCACTCACTGTCCCGTCGCCTCTTTTATTTCCTCAAAATCATCCGTTTCTTGATAGGTACCACTGGGCATCTCGGCTTCGTCATCCTCACCCAAACGATATTCGGGCTCAATATAATCCAACTCTATTTCGTCGGAATCATATTCTCCACTGCCAATCATCAAGGTCAATGGCAAATCAATTGAAACCATATCGCCAGCAGACACACGACGGCCTCGGCACATGATACCATATACCCAGTCTTTCTCTCCAGCCACCAGTTTCGGCGGCAACATCTTGAATCCCATTGCTGCCAATTTGGCTTCCGCCTCGCGGAAACTGCTATTATCCACCAAATCAGGAATAGCGAAAGAAGGCGATGAAGGAGAATTGACCGTCACGTAAATGGTATGCCCAGCCTTTACCATAGTACCAGGCCCGGGATTCTGTGCCAAAATACAATTGGCCGGCAGTTTCTTGTTATAGCCCGAGTCGGCTACCATGATATTCAGATTGTCTTCCAATATCAGGGTTCTTGCATTGGTAAACGACATGCCCTCGATTTTAGGCACCTTGATGCCCTCGCCATGATGGGTATACCATTCCAACCCGTACTTGACACCCAAGCACAATGCCCCTATGACTAGTGCCATCGCCAAGAGATTACCAAGGAGATAGCCATTCACAAACTTACCAAAGAAATCCTTTGTCTTCATGGCTGCAAAGATACGAATAACGAATGAAAAACCAAAGCAAAAGCACAAAAAAAATAAAAAGAAGTAAGGATTAACCTCTACTTCTTTCTATTTTAGCATCTTTTTCTGCGAAAAAGGAAATTACTTTCCGTGATTCTCATCAGAAACCGTTAACTTCTTACGACCTTTGGCGCGACGTGCTGCCAAAACGCGGCGACCATTCTTGGTGGCCATTCTCTCGCGGAAGCCGTGCTTGTTAACGCGACGGCGATTGTGCGGCTGAAATGTTCTCTTCATTGCTTTTTACTATTTATTTGTTACTTTTTCAACGATTTGGGGTGCAAAAGTACTCATTTCTTTTGAATTACGCAAATTTTTTAGGAAAAAAACATAATTCATAATCCATAATTCATATTTATTTCGTACCTTTGCACCCGAAAACGATAAAAAAGTAACATTTTTAGGTATATGATTAATTCACAAGACATTAAAAAAGGCACCGCCATTCGCAT
>JAEEGH010004998.1_pt1 | contig 33675 bp, 18 predicted proteins | sample 9134181 | NCBI WGS metagenome assembly JAEEGH01 (sample SAMN16246544, study PRJNA631951) | gut metagenome | biome: gut microbiome; feature: rumen; material: DP-attached | host: Bos | place: Iran: Karaj | collected 2018-10
GTAAAATGGGCTACAACATTCCGCCTTTGGTCAACGCCTACATGGGGTTGTCACCTACGATGAAACTGTTTGGAACAGCCATTAACTATGGCTTCGGCGACGTAGAAGAAACCGGTATTCTCATTGCTGTCGATGAAATCTTGGAAGAAAAGCGCAAGCGCCACATTGATTCATTCATCAAGGCGCACCGTAGCGAGCTGGAAATCACTTCGGGAGCCAATAAGCTAGTCTACAAAGACAAAAAATAAGACTCATAAACTCAATTAATCAAGCATTATGAAGCGAAACCTGCTATTGTTAGGAACATTATGGTCTCTAATTGCATCTGCACAAACACTTGATTCCCGCCATATCATGGTAGATGCAGGAGCTAAGGGCAACACGCCATACACTTATACTACTTTCCAAGAAGCATGCAACCATTTAGTCGATGGAGTCACTATATATATTCAACCTGGCGTATATTGGATTGACGACCCTGATGATGCGACCATTAAAGTGGGTGAAAACGGACGGGAGCCATTCGGTCTGGTTGTCCGCTGCCCGCATCTGCGATTAGAAGGATTGGGAAAAGAGGCTCAGGACGTCGTGCTGGCATCACAGCGCGGACAAACACAGGGTGCCGTCGGCAACTTCACCATGTTCAATTTCTTGTGTGACAAACTGGAAGTAGAAAACCTCACCATGGGAAACTACTGTAACGTTGACCTCGTTTACCAAAAAAATCCCCGATGGAATCGGGCAAAAAGAAGCGACGCTATCACGCAGGCACATGTGGGATATATGCATGGTGATTCACTTATCGCTAAGCGTGTACGCTTTATCAGCCGCCTGAACCTCAATCCCCTGACAGGCGCCACACATTCCTATTATGAAGACTGTCATTTCGAGTGCACGGATGACGCCCTTAACGGCAATGCCACCTACCGCCATTGTGATTTCGATTTCTACGGCACCAAACCTTTTTGGAGCACTTACGGCAAAGGGGCACTTCTCATCGATTGTGACTTCTATGCCAAAAGCAGTTTTCTGGGAGAGAAAAACGTTCAAAACAAACAGGCAGAAACCTATTTCTGTAAGCAAGGCGGGGCTTTGACACTTATCAACTGTCGCTACCACGCACCTATTGATGACATCTATATTGGATGGACAGCATATCCCCAACCATGGCTACGTTGTTATCAGAAGGATTTCACACTCAACGGGAAACCCTACACCATCGGCTATCGCCAACCACAGAACTCCCTGTCACCAGCATGCCTTTCTGCTAATCTGAATGAACCGCCATACTTGTCTATCAACAAGCATGAAGCCACGCTTCAGGCAACGCGCGATACGCTCTTGTTGAAGGTTTCCGAGCCCACAAGTTCTTTGTCGGATGTCAAATGGCGCACAGAACAAGGCTACGAGCGATATGCCACCCTCCGTTCAAACGGTTCCAGCGTAACGGTTACTCCCGTCAATAACACCGATGAAACCGTCTCTTTTTGTATTGTTGCAGAAACTAACGATGGTCGTGAGGCTGCCTGTCAAGTGCATATCAATCCAAGTCAATTACCTCCTCCTGAATTTAAAGAAACGCCTGAACTCATCCAACAAGGAGGCATTCTCACTCTAAAATATGAGCTTGACTTACAGGGACGTCGCGATGAATCCGACATTATTTGGAGCCGTGATGCTATCCCTGTCAGCGTCAGCCATGACTATCCACAACGCACCTATACTCTGTCGCAAGCTGACCAAGGCCATACACTTAGCGTTAAAATCAGGCCAAAACACCAGCGTAGTGATTACGGAAACACTTTCAAAGCACTTTTAGACGTCGGTGGAGTAACTACTGTTGGTAAGGGCAAAAAGGCTACGCTGTCAACCGATTTCCACGACTTCCCATGCCAATGGCAGTCACAGGTATTGCCTGGTTACTGGACGGTCGACGGTTATAAACCAGCTGATACCAAAGAATATCCTTGGACTTTCGACAATAACAAACCCATGTGGGCATACAAGGAAGGTTACAATGGAGCCGTTGGCAAAGGGTTGCTGCAAGAGCAACGCGGCGCACGCCTCATGTACACGCCTATTGAAAACGAATACGGTGACATGCATCTGACCCTGAAAGTTGACCCGACAAAGACAGCAGGTCAGGGTTTCGGTTCTGCCACAGGCCAATACATGGACGTTTGTCTGAAGTTCGACACCAATACCTTAACGGGATATGGATTACGCATCATTCGTACCACCAAGCACTCCAAGGCTGTCGATTTCCTGCTTGTCAGTTATGACCATGGCCAGATAACTCCATTGACTGAAGCCGTTACCGCTACTTGTTATCGGACAGGTTGCACCATTTCTCTCGATTTCATCGGGAACACGCTTACAGCTCATGTCGAGACAACAACTCCTCAGCCTGCTGATTCTACACTTCCACATAGCGTAGATCTAAGCGCTACTGTTAATCCTAATGTCTTTGGCGGCATACATATCCAGCACACAGGTTCGTCAGGCGGTGAAAGCACTACCATGCTCCACCAGCTGAAAGCCAGCTGGCAGTAGCAACGCTCCGAGCCATTGGCGACTGGACAGCAACATCAAACGGGCTGCTTTCTGACTCATCAGAAAAGCAGCCCGTTCACAGTTAGTATGTTACGAAAATTTTGAGAGAATTTATTGACCTTCCGGTCAAACCGGGGATAATCCCCATGTGGGTGAAGCTTCACAGCTTCGTCAATGATTGTGTTTTAACAAAACAGTTTTATAGAGAAAGCATAGAAAATATTCTAATCGGTGGGGTGTTCTGTCATCATCACTTTTGAACTGTCAGCTGTAACATCGCTAATGTTTTCAGCTTGAACAGGACTAACGGCTACGACTGTATCAGCCTGCTGTATGGCAGCGTATTCTTCAGATGTCTGCCAGCTTTTGTCCCATGGTGCCTGTGCGGCATTACCCAATGTTAAAATAATAGCTATCATAGCAGCCGCCTTGAAAAGCGGAACTAACTTTTGGGTGATACTGATGGTGCGCGCCTTGACGACAGGTGACTCCTCTTGAATCATCTCCAGCATACGGGCATCAAAGTCATCGCCCAACTCCTGCTCCTCAATATTCGTGAAGAGTGGCTTCCACTGTTGCATATTCGCAGGAAGCTCCGTCTGGCTGAAGAACGTACGAAGTATACGTTCCTCCTCCAAGGAGGTCTCAGCGTTGAAATAACGCTCCAGCAGTTGTTCGATGTACTTATAGTCCATAACGCTTTTAATGATGCTTTTATTAATAAGACGATTAGAAAAACGAAAAGTTACAGAAACATGTATTTTTTTAATTGTTACATTTTTTAATTTTATAATTTTTACATTTTAACCCCAAATTCTTCCTGTTCTTGAAAGGCGGTTTTTACCGCCTGACGGGCTCGAAAGATGGTTACCTTGACTTGCTGCTCCGTAATACCTAAGATGGTAGCTATGTCACGGTAGCTTTTACCCTCAATGTCGCGCAATTGCATACAGCTACGCTGTCGTTCCGGCAAGCGATTGATTAGCTGGCGCACCAGCTGGACGCGATCGCGCTGTACCGCCATCTGCTCTGGATTGGCAGTATGGCTGGCATCCACTGGATCTGCTGCCATATCCAACGTTTGAGACTGGTAATCCTTATGGCGCAAACGGTCGAGGGCCAGGTTGCGGCAAATGGTCAGGCAGAAGGCTTCGATGGACTCTATCTGTTCCCAGTCATTACGCCGTTTCCATACTTTCAGCATAGTGTCCTGAACGACATCCTCTGCATCAGCGGCATTGAGCGTGATGCGGAGTGCCAACCGGTAGAGTTCATTCTTCAGCGGCAATATGTCGTTTTGGAAACTAACCATGACTCAAGCTTCAAGGCGAAATAACTTAGCGCATTATCACCGTTCCCGTTTTACCGATAGCTGTTGCATGAGTGATGATGACGCGTGATACCCCAGCATCGACGGCACTCAGCGCATTTTCGATTTTAGGCAACATACCACCGCTGATGGTGCCGTCAGCCTTGTAACGCTCAAAATCAGCATGCGTAATGGTCGGGATAACACTATCGTCGTCGTCAGCGTTACGCAACACACCCTTCTTTTCAAACGTAAAGACAAGTGTGACATCATAATATGGTGCCAAAGCCTTCGCGGTTTCTGACGCAATCGTGTCGGCATTCGTATTCAGGATGTGCCCCTCGCCGTCATGTGTCAGCGGCGCCATGACGGGCATGATGCCTGCTTCTATCAGGTTCGACAGCATCTGGCCGTCAGCATGGTCAACGTCACCAACCCATCCATAGTCGATACCATCTTTCAATGGACGTTTGTGGCTCTTGACGACATTGGCATCGGCACCAGTCAGTCCCAGTGCATTCACGCCCTGAGCCTGCAGGCGGGCTACCAGCGTCTTGTTCACCAAACCGCCATACACCATCGTCACCACTTCCAGCATGGCTGTGTCCGTGATGCGGCGTCCGTTCACCATCTGCGTTTCCAACCCTAAGCGCTCAGCCGTCTTCGTGGCCTTGCGACCACCGCCATGTACCAGCACCTTGCGACCCTCAATAGCCGAGAAGTCGCATAACAACTGTTCAAGCTGTTGGTCATCCTCAACCACAGCTCCTCCTACCTTTACGATTGTTACTTTTTCTTTCATACGCTGTGCGAAGGTACGAAAAAGCAAGCAAAACACAAAATAATTGCTTCACAAACTTTTGAGGCGACATTGATTTTGGGAATTTTGATGCGATGACAGATGACAGATGACAGTTGTTTAACTATGCCTACTCCCTACCCCCGTTAGAGGCGATGGATATGCTGTATAGTTGTATATTTGTATAATTATTATATTATTATTTATTTATTATGATATATATATTATTATATATGTATATATATACATTATTATATAAATATATATATATATAAATATAGATATAAATATAGATATGTATATGAATCAATGAAGAATAAAGAGGATATGAGTGTGCGGATATGGGATGGATAGGGCGTTATTAATTAACTGTCATCTGTCATTTGTCATCTGTAAGAGTTGGGGTGCTGATTTTACTTCAAGCAAAGTACAAGTTTACTTGAAGTAAACTCCAGGTTTGCTTCAAGTAAAATCGTATGGTAGTAAAGGCACTATTCTTTATTCCAAATAGGTGTAGCCGTAAAGGCCTGAGCGGTAGTTGCTGAGGAACTCCTTGCCCTCCTCAAGGGTAATCTTACCCTGCTTGACGCTCTTGGTGACCCAGACCTCTAACTGGCGCACCAGTTTCTTGGAGTCATACTGCACGTAGTCAAGCACCTCGGCAACGGTCTCGCCGTCGATAATCTGGTCGATGTGGTATTGACCATCCTTCACGGAAATGTGGACTGCCGTCGTGTCGCCGAAGAGGTTGTGCATGTCGCCGAGTATCTCCTGATAGGCTCCCACGAGGAAGACGCCTAAATAGTACGACTCGTTCTTCTTCAGCGGATGTACGGGCAGGGCATGCGAGTTGTGACGGTTGGTGACGAACGAGGCTATCTTGCCGTCAGAGTCGCAGGTGATGTCCTGCAGGGTGGCATTGCGTGTCGGGCGCTCGTTCAGGCGCTGTATCGGCATGATGGGGAACAGCTGGTCGATAGCCCATGAGTCGGGTAGCGACTGGAACAGCGAGAAGTTGCAGAAGTATTTGTCAGCCAACAGTTTGTCGATGTTCATCAGTTCTTCAGGGATATGTTTCAGTCCCTTAGCCAGAGCATGAATCTCATGACAGACACTCCAGTACATGGACTCTATCTCGGCACGCGTTTTGAGGTCTACAATGCCGTGGGCAAAGAGGTCGAGCACTTCCTCGCGAATCTGTTCGGCATCATGCCAGTCTTCCAGGACATTGCGGGGACTGAGATTGTCCCATATCTCATAGAGGTCCTTCACCAGCTGGTGTGAGTTCTCGTCAGGTTCAAACTCCTCAGGCATCTCGGGCAGCGATGCTGTCTCCAAGACGTCGATAACAAGTACGGAATGGTGAGCTGCCAATGAGCGGCCACTCTCTGTAATGATGTTAGGATGAGGGAGTCCGTTTTTGTTGGCTGCGTCCACGAAGGTGTAGATACAGTCGTTGACATACTCCTGTATGGAGTAGTTGACAGAGCTCTCGCTACTGGGCGAACGCGTTCCGTCATAGTCGACGCCGAGTCCGCCACCACAGTCGACGAAATCGACATTATAGCCCATCTTGTGTAACTGGATATAGAATTGCGAGGCCTCGCGAAGCGCGGTCTGTATACGGCGAATCTTGGTAATCTGAGAACCTATATGGAAGTGGATCAGGCGCAGGCAGTCGCGCATGTCCTTTTTGTCAAGGAGTTCCAGGGCTTCCAGGAGTTCAGCGCTGGTCAGTCCGAACTTCGAGGCGTCGCCACCACTCTCTTCCCACTTGCCACTGCCTGACGAGGCCAGCTTAATGCGGATGCCGATGTTGGGACGTACACCCAGCTTTTTGGCTTCGCGGGCTATGAGTTCCAACTCGTTAGGTTTCTCGACGACGATAAAGATCTTCTTGCCCATCTTCTGTGCCAGCAGGGCCAGCTCGATGTACGACTGGTCCTTGTAGCCGTTACAGACAATGATGCTGTCGCTCTGGCATTGTACAGCTATGACAGCGTGCAGCTCAGGCTTTGAGCCAGCCTCAACACCCAGGTTGAACTTGCGGCCATGGGAGATAATCTCCTCTACTACGGGCTGCATCTGGTTCACCTTAATGGGGTACACCACATAATTCTCGCCCTTGTAGTCATACTCCTTCGACGCTTTCTTGAAACAGCTCCACGTCTTCTCGATGCGATTGTCAAGAATATCCGGGAAACGAAGCAGAACCGGTGACTGGACATCACGCAGCGACAGTTCGTCCATCACCTCGCGGATATCTATCTGTGTACCATCCTTGCAGGGCGTGACAAAGACATTGCCTTTGTCGTTGATGCCAAAATACGAAGTACCCCATCCGTTAATGTTGTACAGTTCTTTCGAGTCGTCAATGGTCCATTTCTTCATGTTCTTACAGGTTATTGTAGGCTATTTAAGTTTAACAAATTGCATAGACGGTCTACGCTTGTCTTGATTTTGTCGTAAGCGTCAAGCACGTCGACATCAAGGGTGTAGCGCGCTTTCTGGTAGTAAGGTAAGCGTTCTTGGAGATGTCCGGAAATATAACTGATCAGTTCGTCGGCAGTCTTGTTCTTCAGGAGTGGACGTTCAACCTTGGCCATGAGCAGATGCTTATAGAGCGTCTCAGGGCTGGCCTTTAAGTAAACCACGTCACCCTGCTGGTTCAGGTAGTCCATATTGTCAAAGAAACAGGGCGTGCCACCGCCACAGCTGATGATGACATCCTCGAACTCTGCCACCTCATGCAGCATATTATATTCTATCTGGCGAAAAGCCTCCTCACCCCTTTCTGCAAAGATTTGCGAGATGGTCTTATGCATCCGGCTCTCTATATACCAATCGAGGTCGTAAAACATCATACCAGTCGCTTTTGACAGCGCCTTGCCCACGGTAGTCTTTCCAGAGCCCATATAGCCGACGAGGATAACTCTTCTCATCAGTATGCTGTATTTAATTATTTAATTTTTTAATTTAATCATTTTGAATTCTTATTGACCAGCGCCATGCATTCATCGAATGTCATCTCAGTAGCACGGGGGTGCATTGCCTTCGGAATACGGTAGTTTTTGCCGTCAAAAGCAATATAAGGACCATAACGGCCATTCAGAATCTGCAGTTTCCCGTCAGCATCAAAGGACTTGAGATGTTTCTGCGATTCCTGCTGACGCTTCTCATTGATGAGCAGGATAGCCTCGTCGAGCGTAATCGTCATCGGGTCTGCATCCTTGGGTAACGAAGTGTACTTCTTCTGGTGCAGGACATAGGGGCCGAAGCGGCCGGCACCGATGACAACAGGGTCGCCCTCATAGTCGCCGATGGTTCGCGGCAACTTAAACAACTCCAAAGCCTCTTCCAGCGACAATGTTTCCATACTCTTCTCCGCAGGAAGCTGGGCAAAACGGGGCTTTTCGGCATCCTCAGCCGTTCCTATCTGAACAACGGGACCAAAGCGGCCAATCTTCACGAAGACGGGTTTACCAGACTTCGGGTCGTTACCCAGCTGACGCTCTCCAGCCTTGTGTTCCTGGCGGGCATTCATGGTCTTCTCCACGGTAGGCTCAAAATCCTGATAGAAGCTCTTCATCATGTCTTTCCACTTCTCTTCTCCTTCGGCAATCTTATCGAAGTCCTGCTCCACCTTGGCAGTAAAGTTATAGTCCATGATGTTAGGGAAGTATTGCATCAGGAAGTCGTTGACAACAATACCAATATCGGTTGGCAACAGCTTGCCTTTATCAGAACCAGCCATCTCTTTGCGCTTCTTCTGAGTCACAATCTTTCCTTTCAGCGTGTCAATGGTGTAATAGCGCTCTTCGCCTTTCTGGTCACCCTTGTGTACATATTCGCGCTGCTGGATAGTGGAAATCGTTGGCGCGTAAGTAGAAGGACGGCCAATACCCAGTTCCTCCAGTTTGTGAACCAGCGAAGCCTCCGTGTAGCGCTGAGGTCCCTGGCTGTAACGCTCCGTAGCCTGAATCTCGCGACGGGTCAGCACCATGCCTTCCTGTAACGGGGGAAGTGTATGGTTCTCGTCGTCCTTCAAATCCTCATCATCCACGGACTCGCGATAGACCTTCAGGAAACCGTTGAACCGAACTACTTCACCTTGAGCTATAAAGGTCTGGCCTTTGACAATGGCATTCATCTTTTGATCCTCAGGATGTTCTATGGAGATGGTAACGGTGGTCTTCTCAATCTCTGCATCTGCCATCTGACTGGCTGCCGTGCGTTTCCATATCAGTTCATAGAGCTTACGTTCCTGCTGAGTACCCTCAATCTCAGTCTTTTCCATATAGGTAGGACGGATAGCCTCGTGAGCCTCCTGGGCACCCTTCGAACTGGTATGATACTGGCGCACTTTACTGTATTCAGCACCATACAACTTCGTGATCTCCTCCTTGCTGGCATTGATACACAAAGCAGACAGGTTGACAGAGTCTGTACGCATATAGGTTATCTGTCCGTGTTCATACAAGTGCTGGGCAACCATCATCGTCTGACTTACCGTAAAGCCCAGCTTGCGGGCAGCTTCCTGCTGTAGTGTTGATGTAGTAAAAGGAGGAGCAGGTGTGCGCTTCATCGGTTTCTTGGCCACAGATTCAACCACGTAGACTGCATCCTTGCAAGCCTCCAGCAATTGTGCGACCTCTTCATGGGTCTTGAGTCGCTGAGCCAACAAAGCCTTTACCTCCGTCTGAGAACCATCAGGATTGGTCAGGGCAAAGACACCGCTGACACTATAATATGGCTCGCTCTTGAAACCCTGAATCTCACGTTCACGCTCAACAATCAAACGCACGGCCACGCTTTGCACTCTACCGGCACTCAAAGCCGGCTTCACCTTACGCCAAAGAATGGGCGACAGTTTAAAACCTACCAAGCGGTCGAGGACACGACGGGCCTGTTGGGCATTCACCAGATTCATGTCAAGATGGCGCGGCGTGTCGATAGCCTTCAGAATAGCCGGTTTGGTGATTTCGTGGAACACGATACGGTTGGTCTTCTTTTCATCCAGTCCCAACACTTCACACAAATGCCATGAGATAGCCTCTCCCTCGCGGTCTTCATCGGATGCGAGCCAAACCTTTTCGGCCTTCTGTGCGTTCGACTTCAATTCCTTGACTAATTTCTCTTTCTCCTCAGGGATCTCGTATTCAGGTTCAAGCGTCGTAGTGTTGATGCTCATCTCCTTCTTCTTCAGGTCGCGGATATGACCATAACTCGACATGACCTTAAAGTCGTTGCCAAGGAATTTTTCTATCGTTTTAGCCTTCGCAGGCGACTCTACTATCACCAAATTCTTCTGCATATTCTTGTTATCGTTTATTGTTTGGGCTGCAAAAGTAGAGAAAAGTTTTGGTTACACCTTATATATATATTAGAATTTTTAATTTCTTAACAATTACGGATGCGATTGTTTCCGATAATTGCACATACGGCTGGCCATATCTCTCTTTGGAGGATGTTGCAAATTTTTGATAATTTGTTGCAACTGTTTCCAAAATGTGATGTGTTTTTCAAAATAATGGTTATCTTTGCAATTGAAATTAAACGTAAGACTATAAATATGTAAAATCCAAGATATGAAGAAATGTATTGTATTAGCTGTCCTCCTGATGGCAGCAACACTGGGAATCAATGCCCAAAAAAAGATGAATGCCCCCAAAGGCGGCAAGGCTATTAGTGACGAATTGATTGGCATCTTCTTTGAAGATATCAGTTCCAGCGCCGATGGCGGACTCTATGCCGAGCTGGTTCAAAACGGTTCTTTCGAATACAGCCCGACGGAGCGCGACGGCTGGGGAGCAGGTACGGCATGGAAGCAGATTCGCCCGGGTCACTCGCTGGGTATGCTGGAAGTGCGTAAGACAGATGGAATCCATCCGAACAACCCCACCTACATGCGACTGCATGTGGAACGCGTCAAAGAGTATTACGATTATGCCGGATGGAAAGGTTTCGGACTTCAGAACGACGGTTATGACGGCCTCTCCGTGAAAGCCGGACAAAACTACGACTTTTCCGTATTCCTCCGCAACCTGGACAACAACGCCAAGCAAGTCCGCGTAGTGCTGGGCATTCCTCAGGGTTGGGGCAAAGACCCGAAGCTGCTGGCCGAGGCCATTATCGATGTCAAGGACCAGGCATGGAAGGAGTACAAGGCCGTGCTGACGCCGACAGAGGATTGTCAGAATGCCGTGCTGCAGATTCTGGTACTGAACACGGGTATCATGGATGTTGACATGGTCTCGCTGATGCCGCAGGATACCTATAAGGGTCATGGTCTGCGCAAAGATCTCGCCCAGGCATTGGCTGACCTGCAGCCGAAGTTTATGCGATTCCCTGGCGGTTGCGTGGTACATGGCGGCGGTGACGGTTTCTGGGACACCTACCGTTGGAAGACTACCATCGGCCCGAAGGAGACACGCCGCGGTCTGAAGAACACGTGGGGCTACCACCAGTCTATGGGATTGGGCTACTATGAGTACTTCCAGTTCTGTGAAGACCTTGGCATGCAGCCAGTTCCCATTTTGCCTTGTGGTGTCAGCTGTCAGGGCACCAACGGCGGCTGGGGCATGAAGACCCAGGCACAGGATGTCGTTCCGATGTCGGAGATGGACGAATGGGTCAGCGAAGCGCTTGACCTGATTGAGTGGGCCAATGGCGACCCCGCCAAGTCGAAATGGGCCAAGATGCGTGCCGACGCCGGTCATCCGAAGCCTTTCAACCTGAAGTATCTCGGACTGGGCAATGAGGAGAAGATTACGCCCGAGTTCAACGAGCGTTTCAAATACATCTACGAGCGCGTGACGAAGGCACATCCCGAAATCGTCATCGTAGGCACAGCAGGCCCAGGTTCTCATCCCGGCAATCCCGATTTAGAGAATGGCTGGAAACTGGCTGACGAAATCGGTATGCCCATCATCGACGAGCACTACTATGAGCCTAACGCCTATTTCCTCAGTAGTCGCCAGTACAACTACTATCCACGCGACCGCAAGACAAAGGTCTATCTCGGCGAATATGCTGCTAAGGACAAGAAGCTCATTGACGCATTGGCCGAGGGTCTCTACCTGTTGCATGTCGAGCAAAACGGCGACATCGTTTGCATGACCAGCTATGCACCTCTCTTCGCCAAGAAGACCAATACGAACTGGAATCCCGACCTTATCTACTTCGACAACGAGCGTCCTTATCTTACCTGCAGCTACTATGTGCAGCAGATGTTCGGACAGTCCAGCGGCCAGTATTATTATGGTGACTGCGTGAAGATAGAGAATCCCGACGAAGCTCCTCGTTGGCAGGGTCTGCCTGAAGGAGAAGCAAGCGGATACCTGCAAGGCCAGAGTGTGGTGCTGAACGTGAAGACACGCAAGCTCTATGTAAAGCTGGTGAACGCTTCGGACAAGGAGAAGGAGGCAAAGGTCAATCTCAGCCGATTCTCATTGAAGAAGAATGCCGTCAAGACCGTGCTCAAGGGCAAAGCTGACGAAGAGAACAATTACGAAGCACAGCCTATCGCCCCCAAGAAGGAAACCATCAAAGCCAAGAAGAAGTTTGACATCGACCTTGAACCCTATTCTATGGTGATGCTGGAATATCAGCTATAAGCATTATTCCGACATAGCTACCCTCATAAGACTGACGACATTTTACGTGTTCGTCAGTCTTATTTATATATATATGATATAACTATGAGAAAGCTATTAATGATATTGGGGCTGGTTGTGCTGACGATGACGGCACAAGCAGAGAATAAACCGTGGGACAACGGTAAGCTTTGTGTATCGGATAACCAGCGTTATCTGCAGTTTGAAAATGGGCAACCTTTCTTCTGGTTAGGCGATACAGGTTGGTTGTTGCCTGAGCGGCTCGACCGTGCCGAAGCGGAGTGGTACTTGCAGTCATGCGCTAAGGCTGGCTACAACGTCGTACAGGTACAGACCATTGATGGTGTACCTGCCTATAACATCTATGGTCAGATGTCGAACATTGACGGCTGGAACTTCAAGGACATCAACCGTAAGGGCGTTTATGGTTACTGGGACCACATGGATTACATCGTCGATATGGCTGCCCAGCATGGCATCTACATCGGTATGGTGTGTATCTGGGGCGGACTGGTCAAAGACGGTAAATTGAGTGTTGACGACGCCAAGAAATATGGCGCCTTTTTGGCCAACCGTTATAAGGACAAGCCCAACATCATCTGGTTTATGGGTGGCGACATCCAGGGCGACATCAAACCTGAGGTATGGGAGACATTAGCCACTACCATCAAGAGCATTGACAAGAACCACCTCATGACCTATCATCCCCGTGGTCGCTACACTTCTGCCAAATGGTGGAGCAAGGCCCCGTGGCTCGACTTCCACACCTTCCAAAGTGGTCATCGCCGCTACGGCCAGCGCATGGGCAACAAAGACTACCCCATCCCTGACAATACGGAGGAGGACAACTGGATGTATGTGGACTCTACGTGGAAGTATAACCCTATCAAACCCGTGTTGGATGCAGAGCCCAGCTACGAGGATATTCCCGTGGGACTACACGACCCCAACGAGGCCCGCTGGCAGGACTATGACGTGCGCCGCTATGCCTACTGGAGCGTCTTTGCCGGCAGTTGCGGACACACCTACGGCCATAACGCCATCATGCAGATGCTGAAGCCCGGCTATCCCACGAGCTATGGTGATGCCGGTGACGTCAAAACCTGGTATCAGGGACTGAAAGACCCAGGCTATAAGCAGATGCAGTACCTGAAGCGCCTCATCCTGTCGTTCCCCTATTTTGAGCGCGTAGCCGACCAGAGCATCATCGTGGAGAACGGCACACAATACAACCGCCTCATTGCCACCCGTGGCAACGACTATCTGTTGGTCTACAATTACAATGGCAACACCATGAAGCTCGACCTGACAAAAATCAGCGGCGAGAAAAAGAACGTCTGGTGGATGACTGCCGCTACGGGTAAGCTGAAGTACCTCGGCCTGTTCGACAACAAGGTTCTAACGTTCCGCTATCACCCACAGTCGGCCCGCATTGAGGATGGCGTGCTGATTGCCATTGATGCAGCTAAGGACTATCTGGCAAAAGACCAGACGGAACTATCGCCTGACGGTTACAAGACAAAAGAACGTGACTTGAATGAATAAGCTTCGTTTTGCTATGAGAAGATCTTTAGTGACCGCCGCTTTATTATGCATGACGCTGTGTGCCTGGTGCGTTGAAGTCTCCTACCTGCGTGTGGAGAACCTTGAAAAACCGTTAGGCATTGATACCGACAAGCCGCGTTTCTCGTGGATCATTCTCTCAGACAAGAAGAATGTCAGACAGACGGCTTATCAGATTATCGTCAATGGCGACAAGGGTGAGTTGTGGAACTCCGGCAAGGTCATGAGCGACGTACAGCTCTGGGTTCCCTATGGTGGTGAGCGATTGAAGAGTGCCACACAATGCACATGGAAAGTGAAAGTGTGGACCACCGCAGGCGAGAGCCAGTGGAGTAATGAGGAGCGTTTCGGCATCGGACTACTGAAAGAGAGCCAATGGTCTGGACGCTGGATAGGACTGGAACGCCTGATGCCCGGTGAAGAGCGCGGACTGCATACCCGCCTCGCTGCCCGCTATGTGCGCAAGGAGTTTGAACTGAACAAACCCGTCCGACGGGCCATAGCCTATGTGGCAGGCATCGGACTGCACGAACTGCACGTTAACGGCATCACCTACAACCGCGAGGTGCTTCTCCCTATGCCTACCGACTATCGCAAAACGGTGCTGTACAACACTTACGACATCACAGAGGCGCTGAAAGAAAAGAATGCCCTTGGGCTCGTCTTAGGCAATGGCCGTGTATTTCCCATGCGTCAGAACAAGCCCTACAAGGCTCCAGTATTCGGATTGCCCAAATGTCGCATCAACATACTCATCGAATTCGAGGATGGAACAACCAAGCGCATCTCGACGGATGAGAAATGGAAGGTGACAGCCGATGGTCCCATCCGTTCGAACAATGAATATGATGGTGAGGAATACGATGCCCGTCAGGAAATGACCGGCTGGGACATGCCTGGCTATGATGACAACACATGGCTTCAAGCAGAGCGTACAGAAATACCGTTGGGTACGCTGCGTGCCCAGATGGGACGGGGTATGACGATGGAACCATTCACAACAATGCCGAGACAAAAGGGTAACATCTACGATTTTCACCAGAATATGGCGGGTTGGATAGCCTTTACCCCGCAAGGCAAGGCGGGTGACACCATCCGCGTCAAATATGCTGAAAAACTGAATCCTGACGGTACCCTCTATTTAGAGAACTTCCGCGATGCCCAGTCGGAAGACATCTACATCTGTGGTTCAACGACAGACGGTCAAGAGTGGCACCCCACCTTCACCTATCATGGTTTCCGCTATGCACAGATTACGGGTCCTGTCAAGGATGTCCATGCTTATACCGTCAGCGATGACATGGTGGCCACTGGTACCTTTGAGTGCTCAGATACCATATTAAATAAGGTCATGCACAATGCCTGGTGGGGTGTCTATGCCAACTATAAGGGCATGCCCGTCGACTGTCCGCAACGCAACGAACGTCAACCATGGCTGGGTGACCGCACGATGGGCAGCTTGGGTGAGAGTTTCCTGTTTGACAACGAACGTCTATACACCAAATGGATGCGCGACATCTGCGAGTCACAGCGTGAAGATGGTGTCTTCTCAGATGTGGCACCTGCCTTTTGGAACTACTATAACGATGACGTGACGTGGCCTGCCGCCTTGCCATTCACCTGTGATATGCTGTGGCATCAGTACGGCAATCGTGAAGCCATCGACAAGTCGTATCCTTACATCAAGCGTTGGCTTCAACACTTGTTGGACGAATACCTTGTCGACGGTGTTATCACCAAGGATACCTATGGCGACTGGTGCGTACCACCCGAGAAGCTGGAGCTGATACATTCACAAGACCCCGACCGCAAGACAGACGGTGCCCTCATCTCAACGGCCTACGTCATCCGGACTATGCAATTGCTGGAGCAGTGGGGCTGTGAAGCCGACTACTGGCAACCCGTTCGCAAACAACTGACGGAGGCTTTCAACAAACATTTTCTGACCATCAAGCGCGGCACATCACCACGCCCTGGCCATGTGCTCTATCCCGACAGCATCTACTATGGCAACAATACCGCTACAGCCAACCTCCTGCCCTTAGCCATCGGTATCATACCCGACGATTGTAGGGATGACGTCATCAAGCAGATTGTGGAGAACATCTGCGTCAAGAACAAAGGACACGTTTCATGCGGCGTCATTGGCATCTCATGGCTGTTGCGTGCACTCAGCGACAATGGTTATAGCGATGTCGCCTATCTTTTGGCGACGCAGAAAACATATCCTTCGTGGGGCTATATGGCTGAGAACGGTGCCACCACCACTTGGGAGCTGTGGAACGGCGACAAGGCTTCACCCAAGATGAACAGCGGTAACCACGTCATGCTTTTAGGCGACCTGCTGACTTGGTGTTACCAATACCTCGGCGGCATCCGTCAAGGCTCAGTAAACCGAGCCTCAGCCTCGGTAAATACAACTGCCACCGCCTACAAGCACATAGTCCTCAAGCCTACCTTCGACATCCAGAACTGCGAATGGGCTAACGTGAGCTATATAACGCCTTACGGCAAGGTGGTCAGCAACTGGAAAAAGACGCTGACCCACGTTGACTGGCACGTAGAGGTCCCCTGCAACACTACTGCCGACATCTGTCTGCCTGACGGCACTATCAAAACCGTCGGCTCAGGCGCCTATGATTTCCGTTGTGACATACCGACCTCCCACCCCGCCATCGTGAAGGATGAATTTCTTTACGACCACACCTACTTCCCGGAAGCCCACGCTTCAACCATCGTAGAACTGAAGAACGGCGACCTCGTAGCAGGCTATTTCGGCGGCACCCATGAGCGTGACCCAGATGTCTGCATCTGGGTTAGCATTAAGAAAAAAGGAGCTAAGGAATGGAGCAAACCCATCCTCGCTGCCGATGGCGTATTAAGCTTAGACGACCCACTAGCCTCGATGATGGGGCTCTCCGGCCTCACCTCCGAGACGACTCCTGCCACCGAAGGTCCTATCCGTTCTATAAGCCGAGGCATGACTTCGACCAAGGGAATTCCCGACGAGCAAAGCTATGACTATCTTACCAAGACCACCCGCCTCAACAACGTTCCTGCCAATCTGAAGCGCAAATCCTGTTGGAATCCCGTCCTTATTGAGATGCCTCATGGTGAACTATGGCTCTTCTTCAAGATTGGCACCACCGTAGGCGATTGGACAGGCTGGCTCTGTAAGTCGAAGGATGGGGGTCGTACCTGGAGCGACAAGGAGCCCCTGCCTAAAGATGCTGAAGGCCGTGCCTTCCTCGGCCCCATCAAGAACAAGCCCGAACTCATCGACGGTCGTCTGCTTTGTGGTTCGTCTACCGAGGGCAACGGTTGGCGTTTCCACATGGAGATACTCAATTTGAAAACTGGTGAATGGAAATATGTACCGGTAGAGTCTACTGAGGCCATGAAGACTGACGACAACCAACTACACCCTATCGACTGCATCCAACCAAGCATTCTGAAACTGAAGGACGGTCGTTTGCAGGTACTCATGCGCACTCACAATGCCCGTCTGGCTACTTCATACTCGTCAGATAATGGTGACACTTGGACACCTGTCACACTCTCAGAAGTGGAGAATAACCAGAGCGGTACCGATGCTGTGACGCTGAAGGATGGTCGTCATGCCCTTATCTACAATAATTTCGAGACATTGCCGCTAACTAAGAAAGGCGTGCGAACACCTCTCAGTATTGCGTTAAGTGACGACGGACAAGCATGGCACCATACCCTGACATTAGAGGATAGTCCTATCGACCAGTATTCCTATCCTGCTATCATCCAGGGGCACGATGGTACGCTGCATTGTGTCTATACTTGGCGCCGTCAGCGTATCGCATACAAACAGATTGACCTTGGAAAATTAAAGAAGTAGTTTGATGATTGAACATAAGCAACAATGAAAGATAATCAGCAAGAAATATTCCCTGTAGTAGACGAAGAAGGGATGATAGTCGGCAAGGCAACGCGTGGCGAGTGCCATAGCGGTTCACGATTGCTTCATCCCGTGGTGCATTTGCACGTATTCAATGCACAGGGCGACGTGTATCTGCAAAAACGACCAGAATGGAAGGACATTCAGCCTGGCAAATGGGACACGGCCGTGGGTGGTCATCTGGACTATGGCGAGACGCCCGAGGAAGCCTTGCGGCGTGAAGTACGCGAAGAACTGGGAATTACGGATTTCGAGCCTCAATTCATTGGAAAATATGTGTTCGAAAGTCAGCGTGAACGCGAGTTGGTGTATGTACATCGCACTACCTACAACGGTGAGATTAAACCCTCACAGGACGAGCTTGACGGTGGCCGTTTCTGGACAATGCAGGAGATATCCGAGGCAACGGGGAAGCATTCGCTGACGCCTAATTTCGAGCACGAATTCCAACGTTTTTTCCTCTCAAAAATAAAGAAATACCGTATACTCACAAAACAGATTCATGCGCTGATAGAGGGCGAAACGGATCATATAGCGTTGATGGCGAACGTTTGTGCTGCCATACACGAAGCCATGGGATTCTTTTGGACGGGATTCTACCGGGTTGTTGATGGGGAACTGCTTTTGGGACCTTTTCAAGGACCGGTTGCTTGTATGCACATCCAATTCGGACGGGGTGTTTGTGGCACGGCATGGGAGCAGCGCCAAACAATAGTTGTACCTGATGTCGAACTATTCCCTGGACATATCGCATGCAGTAGCCTCTCACGCTCAGAAATTGTCGTACCTGTTATGACGAAGGATGGTAAGGTCGTAGCTGTCCTCGATATCGACAGCAAGGAACTTGGCACTTTCGATGATATCGACCGCCAGTATCTGGAGGAAATCTGTAAGATGTTAGCGTCTGTCTGAGACCTGGCCCATGATGACAAAACGGCTGGATGTCAGTCATTTTGATATAATAGAAGCAAATCAAGAGAATATGAAAAGAAGCATCGTTTTCAGTATCGTTATAGGGTTGGCGCTAACCATGATGGCACAACGCGTAAGCATCGTTACGGACAAGCAGGCAACAAACCGAGAACGCTATGCTGCGGAATATCTGCAGAAGAAGCTAACGGCCATGGGCTTTGAGGTCACTCCTAAAAAGGGAATGCGCATCACGCTGACCAATGCGAATAGCGGAACGCCAGAGGGCTACGCCATTGCGAAAGACAAGAAAGGCCTGACGGTAATGGGCAACAATGCTACGGGTGTCATCTATGGCTGCGTGGAATTGGCAGAGCGCATCAAATATTCTGGTTCGTTAGATGTTCAGCCAACGGTGGAAGAGCCGGGTATGGTGATGCGCGGCACATGCATCGGACTGCAGAAGACAGTATATCTGCCCGGTCATGCCGTCTATGAATATCCCTATACACCCGAGAACTTCCCTTGGTTCTATGACAAAAAGGAGTGGGTGAAGTATCTCGATATGATGGTTGAGAATAAGTACAATTCGCTATACCTGTGGAACGGCCATCCCTTTGCCTCATTAGTGAAGCTGAAAGACTATCCCTTTGCTTTGGAAGTGGACGAGGAAACATTTAAGAAAAACGAAGAGATATTTTCTTTCCTGACGCACGAGGCAGACCGGCGCGGTATCTGGGTTATCCAGATGTTCTATAATATCATTCTCAGCAAACCCTTCGCCGACCACTACGGACTGAAGACACAAGACCGCAACCGCCCCATTACACCGCTGATTTCAGACTATACGCGCAAGAGCATTGCTGCCTTCATCGAGAAATATCCTAACGTTGGCCTCTTGGTATGTCTGGGTGAAGCGATGGCAACGATTGAAGATGACGTGACGTGGATGAAAGAGACGATTATCCCTGGCATCAAGGACGGACTGGCTGCCATCGGTTCATCGTCTGTTACAAGCCAGTCGCAACAGACAAACCTTCCTCCCATCGTCCTCCGGTCGCACGACACCGACGGGCCATTGGTGTTGAAGGAGTCGTTACCCCTCTACCCAAACATCTACACCATGTCGAAATATACGGGTGAGAGCCTAACCACCTACGAGCCGGGCGGCCCGTGGGGTGAGACACATCGCCAGTTGGCAGATGCAGCCCCAGTACACATCGACAACGTCCACATCCTGGCCAATCTGGAACCGTGGCGCTGGTCGTCGCCAGCTTTTATCGAGAAGACGGTTCAGGCTATGCACCGCGTGCATCACTCAAAGGGACTGCACCTCTATCCGCAGGCTTCCTACTGGGACTGGCCTTACACAGCCGACAAACTGCCCGACGGTCAGCGTCTCAAACAACTCGACCGCGACTGGATGTGGTATCAGGCATGGGGACGTTATGCGTGGGACGACCAGCGTGGCGATGACAAGGCTTACTGGAAACGGCAGTTGGCCGAGTTTTATGGCATCGACACGATTGCTGCCGACCATCTGCTAACTGCCTACGACGAGGCTGGAGAGATAGCGCCCAAACTGCTCCGCCGTTTCGGCATTACCGAGGGCAACCGCCAGACGCTTCTCCTCGGCATGACGATGGGACAGTTGGTAAACCCCTACAAATACACCATCTACCCTGGCTTCTACGAGAGCTGTGGTCCTGATGGCGAGAAGCTGATTGAGTATGTCGAGAAAGATTACAAGGGACTACCTCACAAGGGCGAACTGCCCTTAGACATCGTCAACGCGTGCGTTAACCACGGTATGAAGGCTGCTGAAGCCATGACTTATGTCGTTGGCAAGGCCACACGACATGCCGATGAGTTACGCAGGGTCAGAGACGACATGGAGTGCTACTTGCGTTTTGCCAGTGCCTTTAGAGATAAAGTGCTTGCCGCCCAGCAAGTACTCAACTACAAATGGACGCAGGACATGAAGTATCTTGACGCTGCTGTCCCTCTCATGGAGAACAGCTTGAAACACTGGCATGCGCTGACAGCGCTGGCAGACCGGAACTACCTATATGCCAACTCGATGCAGACGGCCCAACGGCGCATTCCCGTGGGTGGCGACAACGGCAAGATGAAAACGTGGAGTGAACTGGCCACGGTCTATCAGGCAGAGCTCGATGCCTTCAAGGAGAACATCGAGAAACTGAAGCACCCCGTGGCAAAGACAGATGTCAGGATACAACCCGCCAAACCCGCCAAGGTCACTATACTCTCATCCCTCAGCACTCACCTCACACCACTTAAAAAAGGCGCCATCCTCTTCGAGAACCGCCCAGACACGCCTGTCGACTCCATTGCACCGGAACTCGCCGGGCTTCAGGCCCTTGTGCTGAATCGGGACACCACACGCATTGTCGGTACAACCATCGAGTTTGAGAGCGAAGAGCCCGTCAAGGTGCTTGTCGGCCTTTTCAAGGACGATGACTCCAAGTGGGCCAAAGCGCCGAAGCTGGAGATTGATGCCACAGGTAACGAGTACGGACAGGCAGAGCCTATCCTGACCAATGCCATCAGCATCGTACAAATGCCCAAGGTCAATATACACCAGTATTGTCTGCCTGCCGGACACCACACGCTGCGCCTGCCTAAGGGCATCCTAATGGTTGCCGGTTTCACCTGTAGTGACATCAAAGCCCGAGACTGCGGTCTGAGCGGCCCATCTTCGGAAGTTGACTGGCTGTTTCAAAGGTAAACAAGATATGAAAAAGATTCTGACCGTCCTATGGACGTTTTTCCTTGTGGTCAGCGGTTTTGCCGCTGACATCAGCAAAGACGTCATGCAGCGTATCTATCAGGAGGTGCGTACACCGTATAAATATGGTATGGTGGTGGCGCCTGATGACAACTACCACAAGATGGACTGTCCGACGGTGTTCCGTGTTGGCAACAAGTGGCTGATGACATACGTCGTCTATAACGGCAAGGATGGACTCGACGGTCGTGGCTACGAGACGTGGATGGCTGAGAGCGACGACCTGCTGCACTGGACGACAAAGGGACGTATTCTTTCCTACAAGGACGATGGCTGGGACATGAACCAGCGCGGCGGCTTCCCCGCCCTCATCGACTGGACATGGGGTGGTAGCTACGGCATCGGTAAATACAAGAATAAGTACTGGATGACCTACATCGGTGGTCACGGCACGGGTTATGAGGCTATCCGCGAACCGCTGAATATCGGTATAGCCTGGACAGGCGGTGACATCACCCAGGCTCACGAGTGGCAATCCGGCGACAAGCCTTTGCTCAGCATCGACGACAAGGACGTACAATGGTGGGAAAAGCTGGTACAATACAAAAGCACCATCTATGAAATTAAAAAGGAAAGAACAAAGACGAAAAACTTCCTACCGGCGGCTTTGCGCAAGTATCGTTACATCATGTTCTACAATGCTGGCGGTATCAACCCCCAGAACGACCTGAAAGCTGAGCGCATCGGCATTGCGCTCTCCAACGACCTCAAACAGTGGAAACGCTATAAAGGCAATCCCGTCTACTTTCATGAGGCTCCCGGCATCATCACAGGCGATGCGCAGATTGTTCGCATGGATGCGGCTGCCGTTGGCGGGAAACGGGGAGAAACACTCTACGTGATGTTCTACTTCTCGGCATACAATCCTGCCCGCAAGTACAATGCCTACAACACCTTCGCTGTTTCACGCGACCTCATCCACTGGCAGGACTGGACTGGTGACGACCTCATCATCCCCAGCAAACCCTACGACGAGATGTTTGCCCACAAAAGCTATGTTGTTAAACACGACGGCGTAGTCTACCACTTCTACTGTGCTGTCAACAACGACCAGCAGCGCGGCATCGCCGTAGCCACCAGCGTACCCATGGGCCGCTCGTCCGTCCGTTTCCCGGAACCCGAACACAAGGGACGCCGCACCGTCACCAGCCTCAACGATGGCTGGACTGCACATTGTTCAGTAGATCGCGACTCTGTCGTGACAAACGTCAACCTCCCCCACAACTTCGATGACTACTACGGCTACCGCCAACTGCGCCACGGCAACCTGCACGGCAAAGCCGCCTACAGCAAGACCTTCACAGTCGAGAAACACGACGGCAAACGCTACTTCCTCCAGTTCGAGGGCGTCGGCACCTTTGCCACTGTCACCCTCAATGGTCATCGCTACCCGGAGGAATTGGTTGGACGTACCGTCTGGACACTCGATGTCACTAATCACCTGCACGACGGACAGAACCAGATGGAAGTCCTCGTCGATCATCCCGCTATGCAGACTGCCTCACCATGGGTCTGTGGCGGCTGCTCGTCGGAATGGGGCTTCAGTGAGGGAAGCCAACCTTTCGGCATCTTCCGCCCTGTTTCGCTCATCGAGACTGATGTCATCCGTATCGAGCCTTTTGGTGTCCACATCTGGAACAATGCTGCTTGCGACTCCGTCTTCATCGAAACCGAGGTCAAGAACTATACCCACCAAGCCCAGACCATTGAGTTGGTCAACAAATTCACGCTCGCCTCTGGCAAACAGGTATTCCGACATGCTGAGCCTGTCACGCTCAAAGCCGGTGAAACCCGAACGCTCCATCATGCCGAGGCTATTGCCGACGTTCACCGCTGGAACCTCGACGACCCTTACCTCTACAACCTCACCACGATGATCAAACGCGACGGCCAGACCACTGACGAGGTGCGCACACCATTCGGCATCCGCAGCATATCATGGCCCGTCCTCCGCAACCGTTCTGTAGGTCAAGATTCCACCTTGGCAAAAGACAATCGTTTCTACCTCAACGGCAGTCCCGTCTTTATCAATGGTACTTGTGAGTATGAACATATCCTCGGCCAAAGTCATGCCTTCACGCCTGAACAGATCCGCTCCCGCATCAAACAGATAACCAATGCGGGCTTCAATGCCTTGCGCGAGGCGCATCAGCCCCACCACCTGCTCTACCAGCAGTTGTGCGACGAACAAGGCATCCTCTTCTGGAGCCAATTCTCCGCTCATATCTGGTACGACACATCTAAGTTCCGCCGCAACTTCAAGCACTTGCTCGTGCGTTGGATTAAGGAACGTCGCAACTCTCCCAGCATCATCCTCTGGGGCTTGCAGAACGAGAGCGTCCTGCCCCGTAAGTTTGCTGAGGAGTGCAGCGACATCATCCGCAGCCTTGACCCCACCTGCCTTGACCAACGGGCCATCACCACCTGCAACGGTGGCGAAGGCACTGACTGGAATGTCATACAGAACTGGAGCGGCACATACGGTGGTTCTGCAGACAACTATGCCGACGAACTCCGTCGTCCTGACCAGCTCCTGAATGGCGAATACGGCGCCTGGCGCACCATCGACCTGCATGGCGATGCCAAATACAGCGAGGAGTCGTTTACGGCACTCCTCGAAAAGAAGGCGCTGCTGGCTGAAACAGCCGATAGTGTCTGCGGTCATTTCCAATGGATTTTCAATTCCCACGACAACCCCGGTCGTGTCCAGCCCGACGGTGCCTACCGTCGCATCGACAAAATCGGCCCCATCAATTACAAAGGTCTCACTACCATCTGGGAAGAGCCTACTCCTGCATATTATATGTACCGCCAACACTATGTCACTCACGGTCCTTTAGGCAGCGGCATAACCGCAGCAGACCGCAACCGCGACCTCGTGAAAGGTGCTGAAGGCTACCACTACCTTTACCGCATCAACTGTGGTGGCGATGCCTTCACCGATGAGTACGGTCAACAATGGCTTGCCGATGACACCCTGCATAGTCATTCGTGGGGGCAGGACTTTGACGGCATCAACGCTCTCCAGGCCAGCCAACGCCACATCACTACTGACATCCGTGGCACCAAGAGCCCTGAACTGTTCCAGTATTTCCGTTTCGGTCGCCATCGCCTTTGGTACGACCTGCCCGTTTCGACTGATGCCGTGTCACAGCAACAGTCCCAGCCCACCTACCGCATCGAACTTTACTTTGCCGAACCCTGGCATGGCCGTGATGCCGCTGAAACCGCCGACTATGAAGGTCTGCGCATATTTGATGTTGCTGTCAACGGCCAAACTGTTGTCGATGACTTAGACCCGTGGGCCGAAGCTGGCTATTGCGGCGCCTTGAAGCGTGTTGTCTATGCCAAAGCCGAAAACGGCCGCCTGCGCATTTCCTTCCCTGAAGTGAAAGCTGGTCAAGCTATCATCTGCGGCATCGCGATAGCCGTCCTGTCATCTTCCGCAGCCGCCACGGAAGGCACTTCACTACCTATACCCCCTTCGGCAGCAGAAAGTGGAACATGGCACGCCCTTGATACTGATACCATTGCCAAACTGCCGAAAGAAGAACTGCCTCTTGACACCGAGGCGCGTCCTGCTTCTGTCTATGAACCTGTCAAGGCATCCAAACTCCCACCGCTCAAGAAAGGCACTACCTTCATCATTACCCCAGGCCTCGGTCAGGAGTATGCCTTGCGCTTCCGCTATAAGAACACGACGGGCGAGCCAGTCACAGCCCGCATGACCATCACCGACGCTAAAAACACCGTGCTGGTCGACAGCGATGTGTCGTTTCCGCCAACGCCCAACAAATTCAAGATGCTGAGCACTACGACAGGTACACAAATCAACGCTGGTACGTATACGCTTTGCATTGACACCGACGAGATAGAATTTAAAGAACTTGAAGTCCAATAGCTCTATGAGAACAATACAAAAAAGACACATTGACATAAAGGTTGGTGGCTTATTGCTTTTCTTTCTTATGAACTCTTTACCGTCATTTGCCCACGACTGGGAGAACAACCATGTCTTGCAAATCAATCGTGAACCAGCGCGAGCCTACTTCATCCCATACGGTGAACAGGCTGGCGACCGCATGCTGTCACTCAATGGCGACTGGAAGTTCCGTTGGACAAAGACACCCGATGAAAGGATTGTAGACTTCTACCTTACCGACTTCAACGATGCGGCATGGAAGACGTTGGCCGTGCCAGCCAATTGGGAGGTGAACGGCTACGGCACCCCTATCTATATCTCTGCCGGCTATCCGTTCAAGATAGATCCGCCCTACGTTACGCGAGAGCCGAAGAAAGACTGGACTACCTACGAAGAGCGTAACCCCACGGGGCAATACCGCCGTACCTTCGTGATGCCTGAAAGTTGGGTGAGTTATGGCGGCCAGACTTTCTTGCGCTTTGAGGGCGTGATGAGTGCTTTTTATGTATGGATCAATGGGCAGCGTGTAGGCTACAGCCAAGGGTCGATGGAACCCTCTGAGTTCAACGTCACGCCATATCTCAAACATGGTGAAAACCAAATCGCCATCGAGGTCTATAAGTACAGCGACGGCTCCTATTTGGAAGATCAGGACTTTTGGCGCTTTGGCGGCATCCATCGTGACGTGCTACTATACCATACCCCAGATATCCGCTTGCGCGACGTTGCTATCCGAACACTCCCCAATACCTCCAAGCAGGACTGGACGCTGGCTGTCAACCCGCAGTTCTCGGTCTATAACGGCGCTACCGCAGAAGGCTACCGCCTCATCGCCACGCTCTACGATAGCGCGTGTCCTGTAGGCTGCGACTCTGTCGCAGCAGATGAGGTTCTCGACCTGCAACACAAGGCCGCCCGTATGAATGAGTGGTATCCTCAGCGCGGCCACCGCAAGTTTAACCGCATGGAGATACACATCGATAATCCCCATTTGTGGAGTGTTGATTCACCTCATCTCTATACGCTCCTCTTACAGCTGCAGGATGCCAATGGCCACACCATCGAACAGGTGACACAAAAGGTGGGGTTCCGCAACATTGCCATCAGGAACGGGCAGTTACTCATCAACGGCCAGCCCATCAAGATACGTGGTGTCAACCGTCATGAGCACGACCCCTACAAGGCTCGCGTGATGACCGAGGAACTCATGCTCAAGGACCTGCGGCTGATGAAAGAGGCCAACATCAATGCCGTACGCCTGGCTCACTATCCCAACTGTCCCCGTTGGTATGAGCTGTGCGACTCGATGGGCATGTACGTCATGGACGAGGCCGACTGCGAGACACACGGACTGCGCGGCACCTTAGCCTCGACACCCGACTGGGCCGATGCCTTCATGGATCGTGCCGTGCGCATGGCTGAGCGTGACAAGAATCACCCCTGCATTATCTTCTGGAGTCTCGGCAACGAGAGTGGCTATGGTCCCAACCACGCTGCCATGTCTGCCTGGTTACATGAGTTTGACCCCACACGTCCCGTTCACTACGAAGGTGCTCAGGGCGACCCGGACCCATCGACGGTAGATGTCATCTCACGTTTCTACCCGCGTGTCATGCAGGAGTACCTGAACCCCGGTATCCCAGAGGGTTCTGACCAGGAACGTGCCGAAAACGCCCGCTGGGAACGGCTCTTAGAGATTGCCCAGCGCGATGGTGACCACTGTACATGGATAGGTTCCGACGGTGGTCCTCGTCCCGTGCTGACCAGTGAATATGCCCATTGTATGGGCAATGCCCTCGGCAACTTCAAAGAGTATTGGGATGAAATCAATAGTCATCCGCGGATGCTCGGCGGCTTCATCTGGGACTGGGTGGACCAAGGAATCATCGTGAAGGAAGAGACAGGAGGCAAGACGGTGGAGAAAGTGCTCTACGGCGGAGACTTCGGTGACAAACCAAACCTGCATGCCTTCTGCATGAACGGCATTGTGATGAGCGACCGCACCCTGACGCCTAAATATTACGAAGTACAGGCCATTTACGGCAATGGACCGAAGGCGTTCGCCGAGACCAAGGCGGCTAAGCCCAAAGCCTCGAAAAACAAAAGTGTACTATCGCCATCGCTGACGGCACTCGTCACCTCCATCAAGACACAATGTTTCCGTGCCCCGACAGACAACGACAAGAGCTTCGGCAATTGGCTGGCCAAGGACTGGAAGCGCTGCGGTCTTGACACGCTGCAAATCCCTGTTACGACCGAGCAAGACGGCCATGAATTTACCTTTACGTTTGAGATTCCTGACTCCCTACCCCCACTGCCGCGCCTTGGCATCCTCATCGAACTGCCTCGTGACTACGAAGAGTTGACGTGGTACGGTCGCGGTCCTTGGGACAACTACCCTGACCGCAAGGAGTCCTGTCCCGTTGGCCTTTGGCGTTCGACCGTCAGCAAGCAGTATGTCCACTATGCCCGTCCGCAGGACAGCGGCAACCACGAGGACTGTACCATGGTGGAACTGAAGACGAAAAGAGGCCAAAAACTCCGCATCGAGGCCATCGACGAACCGTTCTCCTTCTCTGCCCTGCCATACTCCGCGCAGTACATCGCCTCAAAGACCCACGACTACGAACTGGAGGATCAGGGCAAGACCTACCTCAGCATCGACTGCGCCGTCATGGGTCTTGGCAACAGCTCATGCGGTCCTGGCGTATTGAAGAAATACACCATAGACCGAAAAGCTCTGAACACAAACGCTCCAAAGCGCTACCAGCTGAAGCTCAGGATATTATAGCTCTACCCACTCAATTAGCGAAAGTGAACACCAAGTCGAGAAGCGTACAAAGCGACTTCTCCTTGATATCCGACTTGAAGACAAGGAAGATGGCGTGCTTGCCGGCAAGGGCATTGTCCCTTGCCTCGTCAGAGAGACCTGCCGCCACGTCCCACACGCCCTGATTCATATTGGTCGTGAGTTTCGCCTCGCCAATTTTCTTGCCGCCCTGCGATTCCCATGGACGATCCATCCACACCTCGATGGTTCCCTCTAATCCCTCGGGGATGAGGTGCATGACGAGCATCAGGTTAGCCGGATTATTCAGACGCTCGGCATCGAAGTTGAAGTACTTATAGCCGACGATAGAGCCGTCGGTATTGTTGACCACGCGGTTGGTGTTGTAACGCAGGTCGTAAGGCGCATCATACTTGGCTTTGTTGGCCAGCGCCTCTTCCTTGGTCATACCAGGTTCGCCGCCATAGCCGGCTTCCACATACGAGCCATAGAACGTATTGTTGGGCCACTCGTGGGTGGCGGGCTTCGGACCCGTATACCAGCAGGCAATGCCGGCAGAGTGACACTCAAACGGATCGAGGCCGTTCAGCGCAAAACCCTGGCTGTTATACTCTCCCTCTGAGATTTCCACCTTGCCGCCTTTACCCTCCTCAACCTTGACGTCGATAGGAGCCACCATGGCCTGACGCGCATACTCGTCGGTACCTGTCTGACGGTGGTAGAAGACATACCACTGGCCGTTGACCTCGCAGATACTTCCATGCGTGTTGCCGTCAGGGGTGGCAGAGGCGATGACGTTACCTTGCTCGTCTTTCTCGCGGGCACGTCCGTCGATGATGGTGCCGCCGTAGGTCCAAGGACCTAATGGACTATCGCTATAACAATAGGCAAGGGTGTAGTTCGACGAGGGCAGGCCGAACTCGCCTTCCTCGGTGAAGCGGCTGTAGATAAAGACGTACTTGTCCTTGATTTTGCGGATTGACGAGGCCTCGAAGAACTTGAAGCGTCCCTCCTGATAGCGACCGGGAATCATGTCCTCCACGATGTCGGTACCAGGCTTCACAGTTGCCATCGTCGTGGGGTCGAACTCAGCGGCATAGGAGCGCTCGAAGCCCCAATAGCCATAGACGCGGCCATCGTCATCGACAAACACAGCGGGGTCGAACTGCAGCACGCCGTCCACCTGGTTCGGGTCATCCTTGCGCCAATTGCACACCTCGAAGATACCGTCAGGGCGGTCGCTCTTGGCGATGAGCCCGTTACGGAAACCCGTCTGGTCGTTAGGGAACAGGTAATAGGTTTTCTTACCTGTCGAGTCGGTCACCAGCGTCACGTCAGGGGCATACAACACATCGGCAGTACCTGCCGAATCGAAGGGCTCACCGTTGGCATTCTTGTTCACCACGAGGATAACACCATCGTAGCGCCATTTGTTCAGACTGTCGACTGAGGCCGACCACACTACCTGGTCTCGACCACAATATGCGGTAATCAAGTCATCGTGCGAACCATAGACATAGACGCGCTGCTTGCCCGGCTGGTCAGGGTCTTCAAACACATAGGGCTCACCGTCAGGAATGTGTTCCCACAGGGGCATATAGGGGTTACCTACGGTGGTGAGTTCTGGCATTGCCGTAGTCTCTGCCTTCTGGTTGCACGAAACGTTCATCGTGGTGCAGCAGACAGCAGCGGCAATGAGTATCTGGGTTTTCGTTTTCATGTGAGTATAGTTTGTTGTGGGTCTTAGAATTCCAGAACAAGCGACTGGCGGGGCTTGAGCTTCAAGTCCTTGGAAAGGTCATAGTAGCGGCCTGTAGGGATGTCCTGCACACGGGTCAGTTCCTGACCGTCGTCGAGGATCTCAGCATAGCGGCTGACTTCAAGAACAGCCTCCTGACTGGTACCGTTGAGGATGGTCATCACCGTATTGCGGTGCCAGCGGCGGGTGACGACATATATGCCGTTATGGGGAATGAACTGTGTCTGATAGCCACGGATGATGGTCTCGTTGCCGTCGCGCCAGTGCAACAGGCGACTGAGCCAGTTGAACATGGCATTCTCGGCCCGCGTACGGCCCTCCTTAGTGAAACAGTTGTGGGTGTCGCCGGGGAATCCACCGGGGAAATCCTTGCGCACATTGCCGTCGGTGACCTCCTTGGTGCCGTTCATCAACACCTCCGTACCATAGTAGAGCTGCGGAATACGATTGACGGTCAGCAGCAGGGCCAGTGCCTGCTTCAGGGCCAGCGTGTCCTTGCCATTGCCCAGGAAGCGGTCGGTGTCGTGGTTCTCGATGAAAGCCATCACGCTGCTGGGGTTCGGGTAGAGGTAGTCGTAGACGAAAGAGCCATAGAGCCTGTTCAGTCCGGCAAACCACGGGTCGGTCTCTTCATTCTTGGCCTGATTGAGCTTGTCGAAGAACGAGAAGTCCATCACGGTCTTCAAATACGAGTTATGGTCGGAGAGTTTTGAGTCCTTCTGCCATGCAGCGGTATAGGCAGGTTCCGTAACCCATGTCTCGCCCACGGTATTGAAGTTAGGATACTCCTCGTCCAATTCCTTCATCCACTGGGCCATAGCATCGGCGTAGGCGTAAGGATAGGTATCCATGCGGATGCCATCAATGCCCACGGTCTCTATCCACCACTTTGAGTTCTGGATGAGATAGCGCATCAGGTGCGGGTTATGCTGGTTCAGGTCGGGCATGGTGGGTACGAACCAGCCTTCCGTTGTCTCTCTCAAGTCCACCTGCGAGGCATAGGGGTCCATGACGGGGGTCAGCTTATACGACGTCTGCAAGAAGCTGGTGCCGTCAGCCTTGGAGGTTCCATTCGACTCCTCCAGCCACTGGGGCAGGTTCAGCCAGTCCTTTGTAGGCATGTCCAGTGTCCAGGGGTGCTCAAAGCCCGAGTGGTTGAAGATCATGTCCATCACCACCTTCAGGCCTTTAGCATGTGCCTCGTCGCACAGGCGGCGGTAGTCATCGTTAGTGCCGAAGCGCGGGTCTACGCGATAGTAGTTGGTGGTAGCATAGCCATGGTAGGTCGAATAGCCCCGCTCATCGTCTGGCGAGTCGTTCTCCAACACGGGTGTCAGCCACAGTGCCGTCACGCCCAGTTCCTTGAAATAGTCCAGATGTTCACGGATGCCGTTCAGGTCGCCGCCATGACGCAGGCTGGGCTCAGAACGGTCTTCCCTGTAGGTGCGCATGCCCTTAATTTGCGGATTGTGACCTTCGCCCTGGGCAAAGCGGTCGGGCATCAGCATGTAGAGCACATCGGCATTGGAAAAGCCTATGCGCTTGTCGCCACTCATCTCGCGTTGCTTGAGCTGATAGGTGACTTTCTTTTTGTCGAACTTGAGGCACATCGCGCCAGCCTGTGCCTCACGGAGGTTCATGTACACCAGCAAGTAGTTGGGTGAGTCGAGGCGCACCACGCTGTCGATGACAGCACCGGGATAGTCTGTCGTAATGTCCTTCACTGCGGCAATGCCTTTTCCATAGACCATCAGCTGCAGCTGTGGGTTCTTCATACCCACAAACCAGTCTGTCGGCTCTATACGGTCAATTACTACTTTGCTTTTTGCTGCACTCATTGTCATCACTTGTGCCACAAGGGCCATCAGAAAAAGAATACGTTTCATTATGTTTTCAGTTATTGTTTGTTGCAAAGGTATGATTTTTTTTCCAATCTTGTATATTTTTTAACAGATTATTTCATTTTTTTCTACAGAATTTACTTACCTTTGCACACACTTCACATACAAAAAAATTTTGACGATGAAAAAGATTTTAATGCTGGCCGCTATCATGCTGGCCGTGATGACCACCGAGACCCGTGCGCAGGCCAAGTTCTGCAAGTCGCTTTCCGAGTTTCAGGCCGGACAGTGGACTGCCGTTTCCTCGCTGGTAAAGGAGGGTGGCAAGGGTCACGAGTGCAAAATCGAGTTCAGTGACAACGAGTTCAAGTTCAAGACCGGCGACAATAATGCCGACAAAACGCTCCGTAAGGACGTCCTTGTGGTGAATTACGACGGTCACTTGTATGCCAACTGCCGCCACCTGAGCTGCGGCGAGTTCTCGCTCGATGCCAACAACTATGCCCAGGCTTACCGCTTTGGCGGCGACAAGTTGCTGATAGTAGCCTATCACATCAACGACGGCACTTTCCTGGCCAGTCTGGCCGGCGACATTGCGGGCATAGCCACTCCCGGAGTTGGAGGTCTTGCCGCCTCGGTGGCCTCCAATGTCATCTGGTACAGTTCCAAAGACCTGAAGGCCTTCCGCTGCTATCTGTTGGAGAAGACCGACGAGAATGAGGGCACCGTGCAGGGCTTGAACGATGAGTACATGGAAAAACTGCTGGCCGACAGTCCCACGCTACTGAAGAGCTATAAGTCTGCCGAGAAGAAGAACTTCCGTCTTTCGGCCACCCACATCCTGCCCATTCTGCAGGACAAGGGTCTGCTCAAGGACTAATCACAAGCGCTAATAGCGTCCCGCCTGCCATTCCTTCAGGAAGCGGATGACGGCATTGCGGATGCTGGTGAGGCCGAAGTCGGCTGGATTTACCTCGTTGATGGCTATCCAGCGGGCTTCGGCCGCATCGTCGGCGGCAGTTACGCCGACGGCATCGCCGTCGACGGGGACCAGGAAGTCCATGTCGAGGGTATGGATGCCCATGCCGCTATAGACGTAGACGTTAGGCGATGAGAACAGGTACTGGATGTCATGAACCTCCAGTCCTGTCTCCTCTTTGATTTCGCGGCGCATGCCTTCCTCCACCGTTTCCCCCATGTCGCAGAAGCCGCCCGGCAGATCCAGTGTGCCCTTGGCCGGTTCTTTGGCGCGGCGCACCACAAGCATTTCGTCGCGTTTGTTGACGATGAATGCCGCCGTGGCCGAACAGGGGTTGGCATAGTAAGTAAAACCGCAGTCACGGCATTTCTTGCTCTTGAAGTTGTTGACCTCAAAGTGGGGACAGCCACACACCGGGCAATATTTGAATTTCTCTAACGGATGCATTAAAAAATGGAAAAATTGAAGAATGGAAGAATTGAAGAATGGAAGTTTACCACTTGTCCGTTCTAAACGGGAACAGCGGCAGGCCGCCGGCATTAGCCATATTGCCCGTCTGGAAGTTCTTGAAACAATAGCGCACGGCAACAGGCTGCTTCACATCAGGACTCGTCAGGACGATGCACTCGTCCCAAAGGCCTCCGCCCGGTTGCCAGAAATGCTCAGCCTTAGCCGGATGGAACACACGGTCCTCACCGGCAATCTCAAAACCTTGGATGTCCGTAAAACGACTGATGGCACCACACTCATTGTTGAAGTGCAGCATCACCTTGTCATCCTTGATGTTCATTTCCTTGAACGACGGACTCTCGCAGATGACGGTACTCATGCCGTATGTTTTGTTCAGTGCCAAGAAAGCCAGACGCTCACCAACCTTCTGTTTCGTGGCGGGAGGTATCT